>OMAB01000008.1_pt1 | contig 31837 bp, 60 predicted proteins | sample 1644541 | NCBI WGS metagenome assembly OMAB01 (sample SAMEA103958167, study PRJEB25191) | human gut metagenome
GGGTAAGCAGGGTATTCAGGGTGAACAGGGTAAGCAGGGTATTCAGGGTGAAATTGGCCCACAGGGCAATCCCGGCACGGATGCTCCCACGATTACCAACATCACCATTCGGCAGAGCGACTATCACCTTATTGTGACGCTGTCGGACGGCACGAGCTACGATGCGGGCTATTGCCGTGGCGCTGCCGGTGCTGGCTCGGGTGATATGCTGGCGGCTGTGTATGACCCTAACAACAAGCATCAGGACATCTTTGCATACGTTGACAATGCTATCAAGGATGTCAAGGTGACTACTGACGCAACGCCTACGCAGGGCAGCGCGAATCCTGTGCAGTCTGGCGGCGTGTACTCGGCGCTCGTCAATAAGCTGGACAAGACCGGCGACGGCAGCAACGTCACGGCGGCATTTACGGCAGCAAGTACTCGCGCAAATGTTGCGACGGGCGAAAAACTCTCCGTGCTGTTTGGCAAAATCGCAAAATGGTTCGCCGACCTCGGCAGTCTGGCGTTTAAGTCCACGGTGGCCAAATCCGACCTTGCAAGAGATGTGCAGACGAGTTTGGGCAAAGCGGACAGTGCTTTGCAGAGCTACAAGGAAACCGACCCGACCGTGCCTGAGTGGGCAAAGGCGGCGACTAAACCGAGTTATACGGCCTCTGAGGTAGGCGCGCTTCCAGACACGACGGTCATCCCGTCCGTCCCCTCCACCACCTCTCTCATCAAGGGCAATGGCTCGGGCGGACTGGCGGCGGCGACACGCGGCAGCGACTACATCGCGAGCGGAAACATCGTCAAGCAGACGCTTGTGGCATCGGAGAGCACACCCACTGAGAACTTCGCAATCAACTGGGTGTACGGCTAAGGAGGCGCGGAGATGGCAAATGCAAAACTCGGCAGTAAAGCCGTCGGCAGTATCGTCAAGCTAAAAGTAAACGGTACGGCCAAAGAGTTCATTGTCGTCCATCAGGGCAAGCCCGGATCGATGTACGATGACTCCTGCAACGGCACTTGGCTGTTGATGAAGGATATCTACGAGAATCGTGTCTGGCAGAGCGGAGACATCAACAAGTACGAAAGCAGCGACATCCACGCCTACCTGAACAGCACGTTTCTTAACCTATTCGACAGCAATATCAAGGACGCCATTAAGCAGGTGAAGATTCCCTATCGCAAGAACGGCGGTTCGGACGGCACCGACCAGAGCGGCGCGAACGGGCTGCCCTGCAAGGTGTTCCTGCTATCCGGTCCTGAAGCCGGCTTGGCTGGCGCAAGCTATATACCGAATGATGGCACTAAGCTGGATTACTTCAACGCGAACACCGGAGTAGACTCCAAGCGCATTGCATATACGAGTGGTACGGCCACTGCTTGGTGGCTCCGCTGCCCGAGCACCTACAGCGCCAACTACGTGTTGGTCGTCAACTCCGACGGCGGCTACAACGACGACTACGCATCCAACTCGAGCGGCATTCGCCCCGCTTTGATGCTCCCGCAGGACATGGAAGTCGACAGCTCGGGCAATGTCACGCCGCCCCCACCGCCCGCTACACACAAAACTCTCGTCAACGGCACGACCTACACCGTCAAGAGTGGCAAGTGCATGGTGGGCGGCACGGTGTACAACATCCTCAAAGGAAGGACGCTGATTGACGGCACGGGGTATGATATCACGTTTAAGCCGAGCTACGACCCTGTATTTGCCAACAACACGTGGGAGCAAATCATCGCGGCGTGCCACAACAATGCAGTGCCGGAAACGTGGAAGGTGGCAGACCAGAAACCCATGACCATTGGCGGCTCGGACTATCTGATCGACATCATCGGCAAGAACCACGACGACTATTCAGACGGATCGGGCAAAGCTCCGCTGACGTTCCAACTGCATGATTGCTATAAGATAGCAAAGGCAATGCACTCCACTGCTTCAAATGCCATGGGTTGGACACAATGCTCTATGCGAGTAGAGCACTTGCCCATTATGTTGAAGCAGATGCCTGCGGACGTACAGAGCGGCATCCGTGAGGTGAACAAAATTTCCGCGAGCAGCGGTCGGAGCCACGTGCTCGTAACTACGAAAGATAGCCTATTCTTACTGAGCGAGGTTGAAGTTTTTGGTAGTTCCATTAACTCCAACTCAGGTGAAGGCACGCAGTACGACTACTACAAAGCTGGTAACAGCACGGTGAAGAACTTTAACGGCAGTGCATACGACTGGTGGGAGCGTTCTCCATCTGCCGGTAGCACCAGATATTATTGTACTGTCAAAAGCACAGGTAGTTCTATAAACAGTGGTGCAAATGCTATCCGTGGCGTGGCCTTCGGCTTCTGCTTCTAAAGAAAAGAAAGGACTGATTATTTATGGCAATCTACATCAAAGTCAACAACACCGAATACCCCGCAGAGATCAACGGCAACCCCAAAGACCGCTCGTGGGGCGAGCGCGACACCAAGACCATCACACTCACGATGACCTCCGCCGAGGTCGCGGCACTGCTGCCCAACAACACGCCGTGGAGCATCATACAGCGCGAGATGGTGGACGTGTTGAACGAGCAGGACCAGCCCACGGGCGAAACCAAAGAGGTCGTCAACGAGTACGACAACAGCGAGTACAGTCTCGCGGGCGAGATCACGGACTACCGCGACGGCACGGTCAGCGTCAAGATGGGCAAGCCTACGGAATCCGAGCTTTCGGAGGCGACCGTTACGGCGCTGGTCGGTCAGAGCATCACGCCGCAACGAGCCGTGGCACTGCGCCCGGTCATCGAGCAGGCCAGCGCGTCGCTCTCTGACGGCGAGGCGGCGAAGTCGCCCGAGCTGTTCCCGCGCTGGGCGGATCACATCGGCGAGACCGTCAAGCCCGGCGACCGCCGAAGCGATATGGACGAAAGCGGCGTGCTGCACGTCTACAAAGTTCGCGAGGGACAGGGCCACACGACACAAGCGGACTGGGCCCCGCACCTGACGCCTGCGCTGTGGGTCGTGGTCGACGTTACACACGCGGGCACGCAGGATGACCCCATCCCTGCCGCGCGCGGCATGGAGTACACCTACGGCCTGTACTACCTCGACGGCGAGGACGGCAAGACGTACAAGTGCGAGCGTACCGGCGAGGCCGCGGGCGGGAAGATCGTCTTGCAGTATCTGCCACACGAATTGGTAGGGAACTATTTCACGGCGGTCTAAGGCCTCAGAAAGGGAGCGGGATATGGATAATGCAAAGCACTACGATGATGCGGCGATCGCGCTGATCGAAAGCCGATGCAAGAGCAATACGCATCGAATCAACGAGTTGCAGGAGCACCAAACGGCGCTTGACAGGCTGGCAACGTCGGTCGAAGTGTTGGCGACCAAGCAGGAGACCGTCGAGGGCGATGTCAAGGAGATCAAAGAGGACGTGAAAGCCATCACGGGCAAGGCGGGGAAACGCTGGGACGGGCTGGTCGACAAAATCCTCGCAGCGTTGGCGGGCGCGTTTATCGCGTGGCTGCTGGCAGGGGTGGCCTTATGAAGAAGCTGAGAAAGCGGGACAAGTACGTCATCGCGGCAGTGCTCAACCTCTGTTGGTACTGCATTGCGGTGCTCGTATTGACTGCACATGACAAGGTAGTGCCGGACAGCCTGACCGTTGCGTGGTTCGCCGCGTGGACGGCTGAACTCGGCATGCTGGCTGGTATCAAAATCAAAGGAAAGGACGAATAACATGGAACTGATTCGCAAGAGACTGGCAAACCTGATGAGCGTCAAGAGCATCGTGACGCTGGTGCTGACGGGAGTATTTGCGTATATGGCCGTCACGGGCAACATTTCGCAGGACTTTATGACGATCTATGCGGTCATCATCGCGTTCTACTTCGGCACGCAGAGCCAGAAGACGCAGGACGTGATCGACAGCAAGGGTGACGGCGATGTATCATAGTAGGGACATTGCCGACCTGCGGGCGGACGTACGCGCAAACTGCGTCATCTTTCTCGACCTCTGCAAGGAGGCGGGCTTGCCGGTGCTTGTTACCGAGACGGTAAGAGATGACGAGTATCAGCGTTATCTTGCCGCAAACGGCTACGCGGCAAAGACCGCGACGCGCCCGACGTTCCACGGCGTCAAGGCTGGGCTGGCGTTCGACATCTGCAAAAACGTCAAGGGGCATGAATACGACGATGCGTCGTTTTTCGCCCGCTGCGGGCAGATCGGCAAGCAGGTCGGCTTTTCGTGGGGCGGCGACTGGAAGAAATTCCCAGACAAGCCGCATTTCCAATGGGACGACCATATGCGATACACAGGGAGCATGATTTTGGCGGGAAAGTACCCGCCGGAAATGGAGGAGTACATGGATCAGGCAACGTTTAACAAGATGATGGACAGCTATTTGGCGCAGCTCGGCACCAAGCCCGTCTCTTCGTGGGCGGCCAAAGACTGGGCGGCGGCAAAGGCTATGGGCATTACAGACGGCAGCGCGCCGCAGAGACTTATCACGCGGCAGGAAGTCGTGACGATGATCCAGAGAGCGACAAAATAACGTGTCCTAATCGGGCACAGGAAGGAGCGGGCGGCGAAAGCCCACGCGCAAGCGCCTCTGCAAGCCCTACACGGGCATGGACAGTCAGCACAAGCGTATCCGGGCGGAATTATCCGCGATGGCTCCACGACGAGCCGTCGAATATATCTTATCCTTCGAGCTGCCACAGGACGAGGCGGCGTGTATCATCGAGTGCGACGTGCGGCGGAAAAGCTGCGTCCAAGTGGCGTTTGAAAGAAACCTCTCTGTCGATGCGGTAAAGAAGTATCGGCGACGAGCATATCACAAAATTGCATCTGAACTATATGAAAAAAGAAACGGCCTTGCCATTTGGTAAGGGCCGTTTCTTTTTGTGAAAAGTAGGTCGGGATCGACCTGTAAGCACAAAATACCATTTTTCGAGCAAAAATGCAAGAAGAATCATTCGACATTTTCCGACGCACTTTGCATACACTTTACAGGCACTTTTGGGGGCCTGTTTTTTTGTACCATAAAAACAGAATAAGGAAGAAGGTGCGCGAGATGTACGAACGGCTTTTAGCTTGTGGGTTTACCGAGCAAATGGCGATGGACATTCTCGCGCTTTTTCCTGACCCAGACGAGCTGAGAACATACGTATACTTTGCGGAGATGTTTCATGTATAGCTATTTCAACCCGAACCCCAACGGGCGCAATGTGTCGGACTGCACCGTGCGTGCGATCTGCAAAGCGACGGGAAAGGACTGGGGCGAGGTTTATCTCGCGCTGTGCATACAAGGATACTTAGACGGCGACCTCCCCAATGCCAACGCTTGCTGGGGCGCATATCTGCGCAAGCTCGGCTATCGGCGCTATATCGTGCCGGACACCTGCCCTGACTGCTATACAGTCGGTAAGTTTTCCGACGAGCACCCGCGCGGGACGTATATCCTCGCGCTCTCCGGTCATGTGGTGTGCGTGCAGGACGGGACAATCTATGACAGCTGGAACAGTGAGAACGAAATCCCGCTTTATTTCTGGTTAAAAGAAACGGAGGAATGAACATGGCATATCCCTATTTCAACCCCTATTATCCTCAGCCGATGCCGGACAATCTTATGCAGATGCGGCAGATGCAGCAGCCTCAGATGCAGCCTCAGATGCAGAACCCCATCGCGCAGGGCGGCGTGCAGTGGGTAAGCGGCGAGCAGGAGGCAAGAGGCTATCTTATCGCGCCCAACTCTGCCGTAGCGTTGTGGGATTCCACCGCTCCCACCGTTTACCTCAAGCAGGCGGACGCAAGCGGCAAGCCGACGCTTAAGATTTACGACCTTGTAGAGCGCGCAGAAACGCCCCGTACAGCGCCGCAGGAAAAGGGCGTGGAATTTGTCACGCGCAAAGAATTTGACGCTCTGGCGGCGCTTGTGGGCGAAATAAAGGGCAAAAAGAAGCGCAAGGTTGAGGAGGACGAAGACGATGAATAATCCGTTTATGGCTGCGCTCGGCGGCGGGCAGATGCCGGGTCCGATGGGAGAGTTGATGCAGCTCAAACAGAAATTCCAGCAGTTCCAAAGCGGCTTTCAAGGAAACCCAAAAGAAGAAGTCAATAAGCTCCTGCAATCTGGCGCTATGAGCCAGCAGGAATTAAACCAACTGCAAACGATGGCGAAGCAGTTCGAGCATTTATTCCATTGATCTTATCGTGGCCACGATTTGATAAATAAAATTTTGAAAGGAGAGATAATATGTCTCTTTCCGACGGTGCTCCCATGATGACTATGCCGGTCGCCCCCGCAAATAATTACGGCGGCGGTATGGGTATGTGGGGCGATAACTGGATCTGGATCATTGTGCTTTTCCTCTTCGGCTGGGGCCGCAATGGCTGGAATGGTAACGGCAATGGCGGCGGTGTGATGGACGGCTATGTTCTGACCTCCGACTTTGCGAGCGTAGAGCGTAAGCTTGACAGTATTGCAAATGGCATTTGCGATTCCACGTTTGCACTCAACAATGCCATTACCGGCGGCTTTGCTACGACCACGCAGGCTCTCAACAGCGGTTTCCAGACTGCCGAGCTGTCCCGCGCAAACCAGCAGGCGGCGCTGATGCAGCAGCTCAACGCCATGCAGATGCAGGCTCAGGAGTGCTGCTGCGAGAATCGCGCGGCTATCGCGCAGGTGCGCTACGACATGGCGGCGCAGGCGTGCGACACGCGCAACACAGTGCAGAACGCGACCCGCGACATCATTGACGCGAACAACCAGAATTCGAGAGCAATCTTGGACTTCCTGACGCAGAGCAAGCTCTCTGACCTTCAGGCCGAGAACCAGGGCCTGAAGCTGGCGGCAAGTCAGGCGGCGCAGAACAGTTATCTGGTTTCGCAGCTGCGTCCCTCGCCTATTCCGGCATACACGGTGCAGAATCCCTATTGCTGCAACCAGTATGCGGCTTGCGGCTGCTGACAACTGCATAGCATAGCTTCTCGGTCACCATGTTGGTGACATCACCGAGATGGTCGGCCCCGTGCCGATACTAACGAAAACGCGGCGGGGCAATAGCCCTGCCGCTGTATTTTAACCGGGTCGATTTCGACCCCTTTAGAAAGGACTGATTTTGTGAAAACAGTTGACGAAATCAAGCGGGAATTTGTCGATCACATTGCAACTCTGGACAAAAGCGAAATGAGCATGTACGAGCTCTGCAATTATGCCGATCTTTTGCGTAAAGCAGACGAATTGTTTGCACCCAGCTACGCAGAAATGATTGCAAATGGTGCATTTGCCCCTTTTGGGGTAAATCAGAGGAAGGAGTGATACCAGTATGGCTGAGTTTAGTAATTCTAGCATTGTTTTGGTCTCTGCCGGGCAGAACGTCCCACTGACCGAAACGGCGGTCAATAGCAAGCCGTGTATCGTTCACCGCGAGGGCGCTGGCATTGCCACGCTGCGAGGTTTAACGCAACAGTGCAAGGCTCGTTTTCGCGTAGCCTTTGGCGGCAACATCGCTATTCCTACCGGTGGCACGGTCGAAGCCATTAGCGCGGCACTTGCTGTCAACGGCGAACCACTCAACAGCGCAACCGCCATTATCACCCCGGCAGCAACGGACAACTATTTCAATATTTTTGTCAGCGCCATTGTCGAAGTTCCGCGCGGCTGCTGCGTAACTGTTGCAATGGAGAACACGAGCACGCAGGCAATCAACGTGGCTAACTCAAATATGACGATTGACCGCGTGAGCTGAAAGGAGAATGGACATGAGCAAGAAAGCAATGTATGATCTGCGCAATATGCTGTGTGACGAACTCGACGAGCTGGCACGTAAGGGCGAGCTTGGTGCGGGCGACCTCGAAATTGCGCACAAGTTGACGGACACCATCAAGAACATCGACAAGATTGAGATGTTGGAGGACGACGGCTATTCCCGCGATGAAGACTATTCTCGCCGCTATTCCCGCGACGGAGACTGGCAGTCGGGTATGCGCGGCGCTTATGACCGTGATATGTCCAATGCGAGACGCGGTACGCACTACGTCCGTGGACACTACTCCCGCGACGGCGGCATGGAAAATATGAAACGCCAGTTGCAGGAAATGCTGGACAACGCCGACGATGAAAGCATCCGCAGAGCCATCCAGCGCTGCATGGACACGATTGAGGGCTAAAGGGGGTGCGCCCCTATGGTCGACGAGAATGAGGTCAATCGCTGGATAGCTCGCCTTGAAACAGAGGAATCGAGTTGGACAAACTATGAGCGCCTTGCCGTGCTGTATGCCATCCGTGACCAGCAAAACGGCAGCAGAGAGAGGGCTTTGCCAACGGCATACTCCGCAGCACCCGCGCCGGCCAACGTCGAAACATACGGCGATAGCGATTTTCTGCGCGCAGTGGCAGATGTTCCGCCGGGCAAGGCGTGGGTGATTATGGACGAGCTGATGGACAGTTTGAAAATTGTGAACGAGCGCGTCTATAATAGCGTCATGCGCAAGCTCGAAAAATGAGAATACCCCCGTCGTAAGGCGGGGGATTCTTTTGGGCATAATTTACCTTTAAGAACACGAAGGTCAAATATGCCTAACGGGGCGTTACAAAAAACGCGCCGTCGTTATCTGCATCAATTCTCCGGATAAAGCGCGTCCAGAATTCCTTTTTCTCTTCCCGTGAGTAAGTATCATATTCAGCAAGTCCATTTCGCAGCGCATCAAGGTTTGTCTTCGGCTTTTCCTCTACCGCTTCAAGGGATTTCTTTAATGTGGTGTACTCTTTCTTGTATTCGTCCAACTCAATCAAGTCGTTAAGATAAAGCGTTTTCAGCTTATCCATTTTCTTTCGTATCGCGTCCGCGCTTTGCGTGGGCTTTTTTTCTGCCTTTTTGTAATAGCGATTGTTTCGCTCGGCAATTCCTTCAAGCTCATGCAATAAGTAATCTTCCAGCGCGTCTTCGCGAATCCGCTTTTTGTGCTGGCACGCGGAGTTATCGAGCATTCGCGTCCGGCATCGGTAGTAAGTATAAATCTGCTTTGCCGTTTCCGACTGCATCGTTTTCCCGCACTCTTTGCAATGCAACAAGCCTGAGAATAAATAAACGCGATCTGTCTTAATTCCCGCGCAGCGCTGCGACCGCTGACGGAGAATATCATTTACAATGTCAAAATCCTGCTTGCTTATTAGCGCGGGGCAAACGTTCTCAATGCCGTACACCTCGCCGATGTAAAGCCGGTTGTGGAAGTAGTTGACATACTTATTATATGCCCGGTCAATGCCCCATGTCTCAAGCATATATCGTTTTACGCCCAGCACGCTTTGCAGTTTGATATACGCCGCAAACATATCTCGCGCGGCATCTGCCGTATCGTTATCGATCTGGTATTTCCTGTCCTTGATGATATACCCTAAAGGGGCTTTTGACCCTGCCGGTTGGCCTTTTGCACGCTTGCCGTCGTTGATAAATTTGATTCGCTCGCTTGTTCGGTCGGCCTCGTCCTGCGCGACGGAAAGCATGATGTTGACCTTTAATCGCCCGGACGCAGTGCGCGTTTCGTAGTCCTCTTCCGTCGCTTGCCATGTCACGCCGTACTGGTCAAGCCGCGTCTGCACGTCGTAGTACCCGGCGACATTGCGGAACCATCGATCAAGCTTGATAAACAAAATCGTGTCGACCTTCCCCGCCTTGCAATCATCCAGCAGCCGCAGGAGCGCGGGGCGCTTTTTGTACGGTTTTCTAGCGGAAATTCCCGCGTCCTCGTATATGCCTGCCACGGTCATTTTATTCGCTTTTGCATATCTTATCAGCGCGTCCCGTTGCTCTTGTAATGACAGGCCATGCCGCGCCTGCTCCTCGCTCGAGACGCGGATATACAATGCCACTCTCATAAAATCCCACTCCAATCAATGTACAAACACCACGCGGCCAGCAGAACGATAATGGCAAACATTATAGCAATCACGACGTTTCGGATACGCACTCCACGCCGCATGATCTCAATCATGTCTGCTTTTGCATCAACATGGCGTTCCAGCTCATCATTCCGCGCTTGCAAAGTTTCCTCGGTCGGCGTCAAGTGTTCGGAAATTCCGAACACCTCATCAAGGGATATCCCAAGCGCTTTGCAGATCGGCGCGACGGTGTAGATCGACGGAGATTTAGAAAACTTGGAAAAGAAGTTCTGCACGGTGGACAGCGGCACGCCGGAAGCGTCGGAAATGTCTTGATAGGTCAGTTTCAATTCTTCTTTACGGATTCTGCACACTTCTTGAATGTTCATTTACGTCACCTTAATCTTTTTCGATTTTCGCGCCGCGAAGTTGCAAGATGAGGACTTGTCGAACCACGTCGAGCGCTGTCTTATTGCAATGTTTCGGTGTTGAATTGCCAAGGTAAAGCGGAGTATGGTCAAAACAAGCAGCGGCGACCGCTTCCCGCTGGCTGCAAAAAGGCACTGCCGTTTGTTGCAGAGGGCGGCAGTGCCTTTAGTTACTTATTGCTTCTCAAGTTTTACAGTCTGCGTAACTCCCATAGCAGACACTTCGTAACTGATTACGCCGCCCTGATAGGTAAACGTCTTGGTGTCATCGCCGCTGGCGAGAATTGCCATATCGGTCTGGTCTTTATCATTTTCCGATTCCCAGGTGTACGGCTCATCCGCCGTGGTAGGGGCATCGAAAGAACCGGCCCAATAGAGGGCTTTTGTGTCTCCGTTATCAGATACCCAATACACCTCAATGGCATCTCCGGCAATAGTAGCGGCCTGCCATGCGTCCTCTGCATCGCTGTTTGTCTGCTTCCATTCTCCAACGAGATCGGGCGGAGTTCCCGGCTCGTTTTCGGGCTCGGACTGATTTGTTTTCCCGCAGGCGGTTAACATGCCGAGCGCGAGAACCGAAGACAGCGCGATAAGCAAAAACTTTTTCATTTCAACTCTCCATTTTCTTATATTTTCGACTGCACAAAGTGCAATAATCGACATATAGCCCCGTTACTATAATTATTTGGAGGGACACAAAATGTTGCGCGAAGAAGAAAACCATTCTATTCTTATTAGAGAGCGCCTAAAATCTGAGGTGCTATCACTTACTGACAGTCAGGTGGAATATGTTTTATGGAGGTTGGAATGTTTATTGCAAGAAGAGAATTAAATGATCTGCGGGAAGAAAACCGCAAACTTAAAGAACAACTTGCGGCAGAGCAAGAGAAGACGCGCCGATCTGCCATTATTGATAAGGCTGCTCTCCCACAGTGCAAAAGCCTTGCTTGCGCTGGATGCAAGTATGTTGTAGGACGGTACACCATTAGGAATGGATATTATATCCTTGGATGCGGGAAAGATAATCCTTGCAAAGAGTATGAACCGAGCGAGCTAACAGCAGAAAAGGTTGAATCTATCCGAGAAGCGCTGCTACAGCAATGGCAGTCGTAATAGCGTAAGGGATCCAGAACATAAAAAGCTCTTTCCGCTGTTTCTCAATATAATCCCGACCGGCTAAAGTGATGCGAACAAATTCTGTTGCATCAACGCTTCCTCCCGCGCCGTCTGCGGTTCCGCCCTCATCAAATATCGTTACCATCTTATCCATTTTAAGATAAGTAACATACTTGTTGGGCTGGTTAGGTTTAATCGGTTTGGAATCGTCTTTTTTAGTCAGCTGGTTTATTTCGTCCATACTGATTGATTCAGAATTATATAGTTTTTTCAAAATTTTATAAGCGGTCTTTTCCATACGTCACTTATTTTCCTTTGCCCATTCCACGACACCTAAAAGTTTGGTGCATTGTTCATCGGTCAAATTCGCAATAGCGTCATATAGTTTTTGCCGCGCTGCGCTTAAGCCCTCGCCCTCTGTGGCGGGGGCTTCTTTTTTCCCCTCGGCCTCGACCGTCGGGTCGTCAGTCTCGCCTTTGAGCCATGCGACGGAAACGTGATATTCATCGGCGATCTGATGGAGCTTTTTCTTGTAAGATTGGCTTGTCCCATTTATCCACATAGAGACAATGTCGCCACTGCCATATCCGATGCTTTGGGCAAAGGTTTTTTGGGACCCTCTTTTTATTTTCCCGTTTTCATGGGGCAGAAGCGACAAAATGCGGGTAAGTGTAACATCCATAACAATCGCCTCAAAAATTTATGCAGTATAACAAAACTTATAAAATTCGGTTAAGCTGATTGACAAACCGAATTTTATGAGTTATCATTGTATCAAACCAAGCGGAAAAGGGTGCAAAAAACTCAGCCCCCTCAAAAAGCGGCTTTCTACAATTTCTTTTGGCGAAGCTATTGTATCCCCGTTTTTAGAGGTTGTCAAGCATGAAACCTCATGTTTATGAGTTTTCCGATTGGTGTTGACTGCGGCAGGGAAAACATAAGACCGGCAGGAGCGCTATTCCCACCGGCCAATGTCCAAATTTGTTTACCCAATGCCCCTTGCAGGCTTTCGCCGCCTGCAATAGCGCTACAGGTTCTTCAGGAGCCTTACCACTTTCGCAGTTTTGGTTCTGCGCATTGCCTTCTCGCTGGTAAGCCATCGGGAGTACCCGATACGGTGGGATATGATTACTGGCATATCACCGTGAGTTTTAACCTCTTCACTGAGTGCTCCGCCGTATCAGTTGCTACATTTAGCCAGTTTAACGCGCTTTGGCACCGCTGTTGCGACCCGACGGGAAGGGAACAGGCAAAATCAAAAGGTTGGTCAAGAAAACCACCTCCCTTGAATTTGCCCAAAGAGGGCTAACGGCAGTATAGCAAATATCCCTGCCGCAGTCAATGAAATCTCAAATTAGAAACGGAGGTAAAAAAGTTGGATTTGAAAGAGCTGCGAAACCTTGCAAACCTGACGCGAAAGCAGGTTGCGCGAAAGCTGAACATCGATGTGTCCTGCGTGTCGCATTGGGAGCTGAATGACTGGGCCCCGCCGCAGAAGCACTGGCGCAAACTGGCGAAGATGTACAACGTGACCGAATCGGAAATCAAGATGCTCGCCGACGAGATCAGAGAGGGCAATAAGGTGGGCGCATGAACGAACTAATTAAAATCACTTATAACAATGACCGCCCTGCGGTTTCGGCGCGAGACTTGCACGACTTCTTAGAAGTCGACACCCCTTATCACAAGTGGTTTCCGAGAATGTGCGAGTACGGATTCACCAATGGCGAGGACTTTTTAGTTACGGACAATTTTGTCCCTAACTCAGCAGGAGGCCCGCAACATCAGAAAGACGCCGTGCTTACCATTGACATGGCGAAAGAGATTTGCATGATCCAGCGCAACGAAAAGGGCAGGCAAGCCCGCCAGTATTTCCTTCAAATCGAAAAGGACTGGAACAGCCCAGAGAAAGTCATGGCCCGCGCGCTGCAAATCGCAGGAGACAAGCTCAAGAAACTTGAAAGCAAGATCGAGGCCGACGCGCCGAAGGTGCTTTTCGCCGATGCAGTCAGCGCAAGCAAGACTTCAATCCTCGTCGGCGAGCTGGCGAAGCTGCTGAAACAAAACGGCGTGGATATCGGGCAGCATCGGCTATTCCGATGGATGCGTGAAAATGGTTATTTGATTCGTCGCAAAGGTCTGGATTTTAATATGCCGACGCAGAAGTCAATGGATTTAGGCCTTTTCACCGTCAAAGAAACGGCAATCACGCATTCCGATGGCACGGTGACTGTGAGCAAGACAACGAAAGTGACCGGGAAGGGACAGCAGTATTTTATCGAAAAATTTCTTGCAGGGTAAAGAAATTGCCCCGCCCAATGTTGCAGCATCGAGCGGGGCGGGTGGGACAAATCTCACCACAAGATATTGTGTCCGTGCTTATTGTAGCACGGAGGGAAGGAAAAGGCAATGAGAAAAAAGCCAGAGTACAAAATCATTTGGGTCACGCCCCCAGACCCTGAAAAGCTGGGGACGATCATGGGCGAGATTTACGCGCGCGGCCGCGGCCTTGAGTTTGTCGGCCTTGTGCCGAACGAGAAGAAGGGAGAAAAGCATGGCTGACACGTTGTTTTTCGGCGGTATCGCCGCTACGGTGATCGCGCTCAACGGCTGCGACTTCCCGACAAGTCTTGCCGTCATCGGCGCGTGCGCGGTGTGCAAGGTGCTGTATGATCTGCTGCCGTATATCGACAGGGGGTGCAGACGATGAGACGGCACGACAAGCGCACGAGAGAGCAGCGCAAGGCCGATGAATCAGCGCTGTTTGCGGCGGCGTGTTTGGGCGCGACGATTCTCTTGATCGCGATCTCAATTCTCGCCACCAGTGCGCAGGCGGTCGAGGCGGAACCGGAAGAAGCGCCCATCGTAGAGGAGTATGACCCCGCGTGGGACATCCCCGCGACTGAAAGCGCGGTGTGCAATGACGTTTTTCTCGGCGAGTTTACGCTAACGGCTTATTGCCCCGGGCGCTGCTGTTGCGGCAAGTGGGCGAGCGGCTACACCGCCACCGGCACGCTGGCGACCGAGGGACGCACGATCGCGGTCGACCCGAAGGTGATCCCTTACGGAACGCATGTCCTGCTGATCTGGCCGGACGGTACGCAGCACAGCTACATCTCGGAGGACTGCGGTGGCGGTATAAACGGGAACCACATCGACGTGTTTTTCAACGACCATCAGGCGGCGCGCGTGTTCGGCGTGCAGAGCGCGATAGTGTATTTGGAGGCGGAGGAATGATCTATCGCTGCATGTGCTGTCACCTCATTTTTGACGATCCGGACGTTATGCGGCGGCGCGAAAATCTTGACGGCGAGCGCGGATATGCCCTCGTGACGGAAAAGTTCTGCCCGGACTGCGGCGCAGAGGAAATGTATTTTGAAGAATTGGAGGAGACCGAAGATGGATAACACCCTGATGAAAGTGACGCAGCTCCCCGTGATTGAGGAGCATTTGATGAGCCGGAAGGAGCAGACGGAGCAGCGCGTCGCAGAGGCAATGAGCCTTGTCTGCACCGACGAGACCTTAACCAGCGTGAAGAACATTCGCGCCGAAATGAACCGCGAGTTTGCCGATGCCGAGACCCAGCGCAAGGCCATTAAAGCCGCAATCATGGAGAAGTACGACAGCTTCGAATCCGTCTACCGTGAGTGCATCGCCGACCCGTACAAGCGCGCCGACGCAGACCTGAAAGCCAAGATCGACGCGACGGAAATCGAGATCAAGAGCCGCTGCGAGGAAATGCTGCTGGGCTATTTTCGGGAGCTGTGCGCGGTCAACGAGATCGACTTCCTTTCGTTCGGGCAGACCGGCGTTAAGGTCGATATGGCGAGCGCCAGAGCCAAGACGCCGAAGAAGCTCATGGAGCAGATCAAGCTAAAGGTGGACGGCGTGGCGCAGGACATGAAAACCATCGGCACGATGGGCGAGAACGCGCCGGAGATCATGGTGGAGTACAAAAAGAACCTCGACCTCTCGCTTGCGATCTCCGTTGTCAACGAGCGTCACCGCCGCGCCGAGGAAGAGCGCGAGGTCGTGAAACGCCGCACGGAAATGGAGGAGGCCCGTGCTGCCGGAGCACCCGTCCGCGAGGATACCGGCGCAGCGGCCCCGCAGGTCGTCCCGAAGCGCGTGGAGCAGGCGGCGGTCGAACGCCTCACGGTGTCGTTCCGCGTGACCGATACGCGCGAGCGCCTACGCCTTTTGAAGCAATTCCTTGTCAGCAATGGCTATCAGTACGAATGATTATTTGAGGAGGACATTACGATGAACGAAATGCAGACCTACAACAGCACCGAAGTTGTGAGCGCCAAGAGCGTGAACACCGAAATGATGATCTCCCGTCAGGCACAGGAAGTGCAGGCGGCAATGGTCGTCGCCAAGCGTTTCCCTCGTGACGAGATCGAAGCGAACAACCGCATTCTCAACGCCTGCAAGCGCAAGAGCCTTGCCGAGCGCGCGATCTATGAATACCCGCGCGGCGGCGAGAATGTGACCGGCCCGTCGATCCGTCTCGCCGAGGTCATGGCGCAGAATTGGGGCAACCTCGACTTCGGCATTACCGAGCTGGAGCAGAAGAACGGCGAGAGTACCGTCATGGCCTACTGCTGGGATTTGGAGACCAACACCCGCCAGACGAAGATCTTCACCGTGCCGCATATCCGCTACACCAAGAAAGGCAGCGTTGCCCTCACCGACCCGCGCGACATTTATGAAATGGTCGCCAATCAGGGCGCGCGCCGTATGCGCGCGTGCATTCTTGGCATTATCCCCGGCGACGTGGTAGACGCCGCTCTTGCGGCGTGTACCAAGACGATGATGGGAAAGAGCGATGAACCCATGATCGACCGCGTACGCAAGATGGGACAGGCGTTCAAGGATGACTTCGGCGTACCGATGGAGTGCCTTGAAAAGTACATCGGCTGCAAGGCCGAAGCGTTCACGGCGCAGAGCATCGTGCGCCTGCGTAATGTGTATACCTCACTGAAAGAGGGACGCGCGAGCCGCGAGCAGTATTTTGATCTCCAGACCGTCGAAGTGGACGAGACCACAGGCAAGGTCAAGGACGAGCTGCCCGCTCCCGCTGACGCCCTCGGTACGCCGGACGACGGAAAGACCGGCACCACCAAGCAGGTGAGCATGAATGATCTGTAAGGTCAAGGTCATTTCGACCGGCTCCAAGGGGAACGCCGTACTGCTGAATGATGAAATACTCATTGACTGCGGCGTTCCCTTTCGGGAACTCGAACCATACTGCAAGGGATTGAGGCTCGTCCTGCTGACGCATGTTCACGGCGACCACTTCAACCCCGAGACCATCAAGCGCCTGCACTTCCTGCGCCCTGCGCTGCGCTGGTGCGTCCCTCCGTGGCTCATGGAACCGATGGGACGCATCGGCGTGGACCGCCGCGTGACCGACGAGGGCATGGCATGCCATGTGCTGTTCTACTCCTGTTCCTTTCTCTACCCCGTCTGTGTGTCCTACAATTCCATTCCTCACGATGTTCCGAATTGTGCGTGGCATATCGAATTTGCAAACGGCGAGCGCGTGTTCTATGCGACGGACTGCGCCTCGCTGGACGGCATTGTGGCGCAGGACTACGACCTTTATCTGATCGAAGCCAATTACGGCGAAGAGGAGATACAGGAGCGCATGAAGCGCAAGCTGGAGGCGGGAGAATTCAGCTATGAGAGCCGCGCGATGGAGAGCCATCTATCCCGCGAGCAGGCGCGCGCATGGCTCGCCCAAAACGCCGCCATCGGCAAGAGCCATGTGCTCTATCTGCACCAACACCAAAGCGAGGAGGAATTGAAATGAGCATGAATCGAATCTGCCTGATGGGACGCATCGGGCGTGACTTGGAGCTGAAAAAGACGAACAGCGGCGTATCCGTTGTGTCGTTCCCTCTTGCCGTTGATCGCAACGGCAAAGAGGGCGGCACGGACTGGATCGACGTTGTCGCATGGCGCGGCACGGCAGAAGTGCTCTGCAACTACGCCGATAAGGGTCGCATGATCGGCGTCGAGGGGCGCTTGCAGATGCGCGACTGGACGGACAAGAACGGCAACAAGCGTAGGAGCTACGAGGTGCAGGCTGACAGCGTGTATTTCGCGGACAACAGGCGCTCGGAGGGTAACAACACCGCCGCACCGCAATACGCCGCAGAGAGCGCCGCAGGCGGCTTTGCAGAGGTCAGCGAGGACGACGGCGAGCTGCCGTTTTAAGGGAGTAGTCTATGGCAAAGAGCGGGATCGATTACTTTCCGCTTGATGTCACATTGAACGCAAAGTTTGAACTGATAGAAGCAGAATTTGGCTTGACAGGATTTGGTGTAGTCGTTCACTTGCTGCAAGAGATTTACGGCAAGGCGGGTTACTACATTGAATGGACAGAGGAGGTTGCGCTTTTGTTCGCCCGCAAGGTCGGGTTGGGTGGGAGCGTCGTTTCCGAAATAATAGAGGCTTCTATCAGACGAGGGATGTTCGACAAAGAGAAGTATGACAAGTACCACGTATTGACCTCTAAAGGCATACAGGAAAGGTACTTCGAGGCAGTCAGCCGCCGTAAAACTCTCGAAGTCGATTACAACATCCTTCTGGTTGATGTTGCCCAAATTTTGCCCAATGTTTACATTTCTGCGAAAAATGTAAACATTTTTTCAAAAAATGCTGACATCGAACGACAAAGTAAAGTAGAGAAAAGTAGAGTAGAGAAGAGTAAAGAAGAGTACATATTATGCGCTGAGCCGCAAGCGGCTGACGCGCCGCCGGTGATTTCTTTGCCGCTGAATGACGGAACGTTCTATGACGTGTCGGAGAACGACAGGGCCAAATGGTCGCAGCTCTATCCGAACGTTGACGTTCTGCAACAGCTCAGAAACATGGCGGGATGGTGCGACGCGAACCCTACCAAGCGAAAGACACGCGGAGGGATTAAACGTTTCATCACCGCTTGGCTTGCCAGAGAGCAGGACAAGGGCGGCAAAGCGTCGCAGAATAAGCCGTTTGTCGGAGGCGATGTATTCGCCGAGATGTTGGAGGAGGAAAAGAACCGTGGAAAGAGCTGACGTAATTAGCCTTTTGGGGCGATTAAAACAGGCTTATCCGCAGGCCTATGCCAAGATGCCCCGCACAGAAGCCGAAGAGCTGGTTTCCCTCTGGTCGGACATGCTGGGCAGTGAAGACCCTGCCGAGGCGATGGACGCAGTAAATGCGCTGATTGCTGAGGATACGAGGGGATTCCCCCCGAAAGTCGGCCAAGTGCTTGCAAAGATCAGGGGCGCAGCTTACCCGCACGTCTCGGTGGCGTGGATGAAGCCATACATCGAGCGGATAGCCGAACAGGAGGCGTTCATGCCGAGCGTATCGCGTTATGCGCGGGAACACGGGCTGACGTGGGAAGCGGCGGCTGCCGAAATGGCAGGCGGTGCGCCGTGAGCGGGTATCGCGGGGGCATTTTCAAGTGCCCGTTTTACTCGCGGGACTACCGCGACTATCTCAACTGCGAGGGTGCGCAAGTCAAGCTACCGAAAGAAGAGCTGGACGAATACACGCGGCGCTACTGCGCCAACGAAGAATGGCGGCGCTGCCCGATCGCTCGGGCGCTGACGCTGCACTACGAAAGGACGGAGAACCGATGAGCGAAAGAAACAGAGACAAGGTAAAACGGCTTGAGCACGAGCTCGGCAGATACCAGAAAAAAGTCGGCGAGCTGATGAAAGCGAATGCGAAGCTGCACGAGGATATAAAAGGGCTGAACCAGCTGCGCATGGCGTTCGACGCTTGGATTATCCAGATCGCGCTTGCCTACGGCGAGGCAGTGAAGGACCCCGACACGGGAGAAGATATCCCACGCATGAAGGCGCTCCACCTCGAAAGGCCGAAGGTGAACCCGTTGCTTGGGCAATACGAGATTCACCAGCGCGTCGATGAGAAGAACATGATGCACATTGCGGTCGGCCTGCGGGACGACCCCTCGGACAGCAAGGAGGAGGCACACGATGGCGCTGACATCAGCTGACCTCGCGAGGCTGGGGCCGCAGGCGCAGAAGCAGGTGCTTGACAAGCTGGCAGGCACGCAAAAGCCGAAGAAAAGCAAGTACGGCAATCGATTTACGCCGCGCGTTATGCCTAACGGGAAAGTGCATGAGTTCAAGAGTGCCAAAGAGGCGAGGCGTTATGACGAGTTGGCCTTGATGGAGAGGCAAGGGCTTATTCGAAATTTGCAGATAGAGCGATCTTTTACACTGCAAGAGACCTACATCTGCTCGGACGGATCACGCGTTAAGCCAGAGAGATATTTTGCGGACTTTGTCTATGAACGGCCTACCGCGCCCGACTGCAACGGGCAAGTCTACTGGCTGCAAGAGGTCGAGGATGTCAAGGGGAAACGGACGCAAATGTATCTCAGAAAGAAAAACGAAATGTTGGCGAAGTATGGCATCACGATCCGCGAGGTGTGAGATGAGTTTTGAACACTGCCACAGCTGCAAGTCGCCAACGCGGCATGTAGGCTGCCACAGCGATTTCCCGTACTATCAGGCGGATATTGCCAAGTATAACGAGGCGAAGGAAGAGGAAGCGCGCCAAACGCAGGAGCGCGGTGCCTATTGGGGCGCGCGGCAGTTTAAGACGCGGCGCTATCAACGAACGAAATGAGGGAGCAAGAAAAGATGGTCACAAAAATGGAATTAGGTCATCGCATCCGCGATTTGCGCAAGAAGAAAGGTCTTTCACAGTTGTCCTTTGCGGCGGATATTGACGCGCCGCAAAGCACCGTCGCTTTATGGGAAACGGGGAGGTGTTACCCGAGGTTAGAATCGCTTGGGAGATTGGAGAAGGCGTTCGACGTCCCCGTAAGCGCGTTACTGCTCGAGAGCGGAATACCGAAGGGCGTTCCGACTGAGCAGGAAATCGGCAAGCGTATTTTGGCATGGCGTAAGCTGCGCGGGATGACCTTGCAGCAGCTTGCCGACAAGGCGGGCGTCGGGCTGACCACGATACATAACCTCGAAACCGGACTGTGGTACGCGAAAATGCCGACGTACCTGTACATTGCCGAAGCGCTGGGCGTGTCGCTTGACGCACTGATCTACGGGGAGGTACACGCATGAGCAAGATTGTGAGACCAAAAACGCCGTTTGAGTTCTGCACTTATCCGGTGCTCAAGGAAGCGTTGGAAAAGATGAACTATAACCAGACAGAGCTGGCGCAATACCTCGGCACGTCGCAGTTTACGGTGTCGGCGTGGGTGCGCGGCGACCGCGATACAACGGGGCGGCTGCTGCTGGCGCTGGAAGACTTGACGGGGATGACGTTTCGGGAAATGTTCGGAGAATGCGAGGGGAGAAGATGAAGCACCTCGGCGATATTACGAAAATCAATGGCGCGGAGATCGAGGCCGTGGACGTTATCACGGGCGGATCCCCGTGCCAGGATTTGAGCATTGCAGGAAAACGCGCCGGATTGGCCGGCGCAAGGAGTGGATTGTTCATGGAACAGATCCGCATCGTGAAGGAGATGAGAGAACGTGACAGAGCGAACGGACGGACAGGTGACATGGTCAGACCTCGGTTTATGGTCTGGGAAAACGTGCCCGGAGCATTTTCAAGCAACAAAGGGCAAGACTTCGCGGCAGTCCTCGAAGAGATCATCCGCATCGCACAGCCGGAAGCCCCCGATATTGAAGTGTCTGAAAAGGGTTGGAACACCTGGGGGGGGTACCACGATGAAGTGGGAGGACGATGGAGCGTGGCTTGGCGAGTGCATGACGCGCAACACTGGGGAGTCCCCCAACGCCGCCGTCGTATCTCGGTTGTCGCAGATTTTGGAGGCGACACCGCAGGCGAAATACTCTTTGAGCGCAAAAGCGTGTCAGGGCATCCTGCGGAGAGCGGAACGGCGCGGGAAAGACTTGCCGGAAACGCTAAAAGCGGTGCTTCTTATGCAGTCCGAATTAGAGGGGGCTGTGACGGAGGAGGAAAAGGTGCTTTAGTGCAGGAGGACAAAAGCGGCACGCTTGGCACCGGCAACGATCAGACGATTTTCTGCATGGCGACACAGCAAGGCGGGGCCGAACTTCGGACAGACGACAGATTACCCACACTGACCGCAGCGGCGGGCATGAGCGGAAACAATCAGCCGGTTGTATGTGCCGTTGATTGCCGGAACTTCTGCGAGGGAGGCGAAACAAACGGGACGTTACAAGCAAAAGAAAGCAGAGGGCAAAGCCTGAACCTGAATAATACGGTCATGCAAAACATGGTGGTACGCCGCCTCACGCCGATGGAGTGCGAACGGCTGCAAGGTTTCCCTGACCAATGGACTGATATCGGCGAGTGGCGCGACAGCAAGGGCAAGCTGCGCAAGCCAAGCGACAGCCCGCGCTATAAGTCACTGGGCAACTCTATCGCCCTGCCGTTCTGGGACTTTTTGGCAAAGCGCATCAGCGCACAATATCTGCGCCCTGTTACGATGGGTAGCCTGTTTGACGGCATCGGCGGCTTTCCGCTGGTGTTCGAGCGGCACAACGGTAATGGCACGGCACGCTGGGCAAGCGAGATCGAGGAATTCCCCATTGCCGTGACAAAACTGAGATTCGGGGAGGAATGACGCATGTACATCGGAGAACCATTTAGCTGGAAGCCTGCCGCATTTGAGGGCAGTAACGGCATTATGAGCGTAACCACGAAAGAGACGACTGCGCACGGGCGTGTCGTCTACATCAACGAGGCGCACCGCTGCTTTACGGCAGAGGCCGATATCAACGGGAAGAAACTCAGAGAGAGCTTTAAATTTTAACAAAAATCAGGAGGAATTTCATCATGAACAACAATCAGAACTACATCGTTCGCTGTGACCGCGCAGGCGTGTTTTTTGGCAAGATCAAGGAGCGCAACGGCTCCGAGGTTACCATGACCGATGTTCGCAAGCTGTGGAGCTGGGACGGCGCGTGTGCTGTTGAGCAGCTGGCGCAGGATGGCACAAAAGCACCGGACAACTGCCGTTTTACCGTGACGATCCCGGAAATGACCGTGCTGGGGGCAATCCAGATCATCCTGTGCACGGATAAGGCATCTGCGTCGCTCCGAGGGGTAAAGGAGTGGAAGAGATGACACTTGACGAGAAGATCAAAGCCTTTCTGGCTGCGAGCTCCGGCTACGGCTCCGGCTCCGGCTACGGCTCCGGCTCCGGCTCCGGCTACGGCTCCGGCTCCGGCGACGGCTCCGGCTACGGCTCCGGCTCCGGCTACGGCTACGGCTCCGGCTCCGGCTACGGCTACGGCGACGGCGACGGCTCCGGCGACGGCGACGGCTCCGGCATTAAAAGTTTCAACGGAGAGCCGGTTTTTCGAATTGACGGTGTAAACACGCTGATTCGCTCTGTGCGCGGCAACACCGCGCATGGGGCAATCGTGAACGAGGATTTGACGCTCACACCGTGCTACATCGTCAAGCAGGAAAATGTTTTTGCGCACGGCGAAACGCTGCGCGGAGCAATGGAGGCTCTTCGAGACAAGCTTTTCGAGGATATGCCGGAAGATGAGCGCATTGATGCGTTCCTGCGTGAAACAGACCGCGAAAAAACGTATCCGACGCAGTATTTTTACGATTGGCACCACCGTTTGACCGGTTCGTGTGACATGGGGCGAAAGCAGTTTGCCCGCGATCACGGTGTTGACCTCGAGCATGGAATGATGACGCTGACGGAGTTCTTGGAGTTGACAAAAGATGCTTACGGCGGCGATGTGATCCGAAAAGTGATTAGTAAGCTGCAGGAGGTGGAGTGATGGTTTCGGACGAAGCATTGAAAAAGCTGCAAGAGCAGATCGCGGCGTGGCCGATAACGCAGCGGTTCGTGGTGCAGCAGCTCATTCTGGACTATTTGAGGAACCGGGAAGACCTGCGCGCCTATGAGGACACGGGGCTGACGCCGGGAGACATCAAGGAATTGCTTGACATGGCTGTGTCGAAAACAGACAAGGTTTTGCGGCTTAAAGAAGAATTGCACGCCATGAAAAACGAACTATGCCAATACTGCGGGAAGTACAAACACGCACACGAGGGCGCCTGTGACGGGTGCAGATGGAGGGAAATGTGATGGATGCTGTAAAGTTTATCGAGGAGCAAAACAGGATGTGTAATTCGTTTTCACCGGATTGCGAAGGATGCCGCGTGGATGAAGCAAAGCCTGTGGACGAATGCTGCCGGTGGATGTTTGAAAACCCCGAAAGAGCCGTCAAAATCGTCGAGGAATGGGCTGCCGCACATCCACGCAAAACGCGGCAGAGTGTGTTTCTGGAGCAGTGGCCGAATGCGCGCCCTGCGGATGATGGGGTGTTGACTTTTTGCCCAAAAAGGTTTGACTTTCACATTTCATGCTTAGCAGAATGCCATTCGTTGAAAAAGTGCAGTGATTGCCGCCGCGAGTTCTGGATGCAGGAGGTGGAGTAATGGAACGACTGACGAAGCGCGACACCGATGGACAGGCAATGATGGACTGCGAGAAGTGCAAAGCGGATTGGACGGGTAAGCATGGTAAGCCGATGGTTGACTGCACCGCGCTGTACTGCCGCAATCGCCTCAAGGATCGCCTCGCCGCCTACGAGGACAAGGGACTTGAGCCGGAGGAGGTTTTGCCGAAGGACAAGGCAGACGAGACCGCGCTGAAGCTCATGCGCCTTGCTGATTTGGAAAGCCTTTGCAGCTATACCCGCCTGCGCGAGCTGGCCGAGGCCGATAGAAACCATCAAATAGTCATCCGACCGTGCAAAATTGGAGATACGGTGTGGGCTGCGGACATGGAGCCCGCAATCCCGCTACACGTCATGGCAGATGCGGTCTATCTGGAGGGGAGACATGGCGGAGATTATGAACGGCTCAGCAATTTCGGAAGCGTTGTTTTTCTTAGTCAGGAGGAAGCAAAGGAGGCGGCGTCACATTGGATGAAGTGAAACGGTGTCCGTTCTGCGGGGGCGAAGCAAAGCTCATGGGCGGCAAGGTCTATACGATTCCAGAGATCGACAGTAACGGCGCTTATGTGGACGCCGATATTGAAGTTGAACCTTCGTGGGTCGAATGCCAGAGCTGCCACGCAATGGGGCCAACCTTCGACGAGACAGATGAAGACCCCGAGAATGCGGTCGCCGCTTGGAACAGGAGGGCGGGATGAAAGTACCGAAGTATATCCGCGAGAAGATGCACCGTATTGCGCTCTATGCAAGAATGGCAAGCAATCTTGACCGTGAAGTAGGGTTTTGGCTTGGACAGCACGGGATAGATGTGGAGAAATTGAGCGACGGCGGTGGCTGGGGTTACGAAGAACTCAGCTACGGTAATGACGTAACGGATGAACTGTGCGCCCAGATAGAGCAGATGGAGGCGGAACAATGGAAGTAAAACTGAAGCCCTGCCCGTTCTGTGGCGCAGACAATAAGCCTATGGGCGCGATCATGAGAACGGCAAACCGTGGGGAGTGGAAGCACTGGTACAACGGCTGCGTTCTTTCCGGTTTTGTAATTAAGGCGGACAAAATCGAATTGGTTTCTGCCCCAACTGCGGCGCGAAGATGGACGGAGGTGTCAGCGATGAGGCTGATTGACAGGGATGCTATTCATTGGCGACCAGATGAAAATTGGGAGCTTTACGCTACAGCAGCAGATATTAGGGCTATTCCCATCGTCGATGCTGTGGTCGTTACTCGGTGCAAGGACTGCGAGCACTATCGCAACCACCCGAACGGGCTGTGCTATTTGCACACCGAACCGAAAGAGACCGAACGTGGGTATTCCGGCGAGGCGGTTTGCGTAGAGCCGGACGATTTTTGCAGCTACGGCGAACCGAAGGAGAGGACACATGCTGACGATCACGATTAAAGCCAACGTCCCCGCCGCTGACGCGCAGGGCATCAAGGAGCGCATCGCCATGGACATCGAGCGATACGGCGACTGCAAGGTCGTGAGCATCGTGAGCGACCGGGGACGGGAAGAACAGCTACGAATGAAAGGAGCCAAATTATGAGCATCAAAATCAAAAAGTACACCAAAGACCAGATGGCGAAGATGGTGGAGGACGCACAGGCGGAAGTGCAGGAATTAAAGCGGGTAAACGCCGCCCTGACCAAGCAGATCGACCGGATGAACGACGAGGCCATCAACAAGGCAAATGAGATTGCGAACCTGAAAGCGGACGCGGATGTGCTGCGGAATAAGCTTGCTGATACCGAGGAAGCGCTCGGGCGGGCGAATGCGGAGTTGGGAGCCGCAGATGGAGCACTTGTGGAAATGAATGATAAAATCGTGCGGTGTGAAGCTTATTCTAAGACGCTGCGTGGAGACGTAAACAATCTACAGTTGGAGGTAATCGATGCGGGTATTCGCGCCAACTACGCAGAATCCCACCCGTGGAGGAACCTGTGGGCGTGGGTGAAGAGAAAGCTGGGTGGTGAGTAAGTGGATCATTATTACCCGCTGTGAGTTAAAACAAAAAGGGGGCAAAGATGGACGCTAAGCACCTGAACCGTGACGCAGTTGTATATAAGCAAATTGCGATTCGCGTGGGAGAGCAAAACGATAGGAGCCTTATTTTGGCAGCGAAAACATATCGAAAACAAGGTACTGTGAAATATGTAAATCTTGATAGCGAATACATAGTTGCAGAAATTGAAGGAGCAAAAGAAGTTTTTCGAGCAGAGCGGAGGCGCATATGAGCACATTTCCTGACCGCCTGCGGAGGTTACGCGAACGCCAGCAATTAAAGCGCTGCGTGCTGTCCGAGCTGTGCGGGCTGAACCGCAACACGATCAAACGCTACGAGATGGGGACGCAGAAACCATCAATGGACGCACTGATGAGCATTGCCGATTATTTCGGCGTGTCGATTGATTATCTGCTCGGGCGGTCGGACTACCCAAAAAGTTTATAAAAATATTTTGCAAAACTCACTTATAAGTGAGTCAGGGTATTGCAATTATGGGAGAATTGAACCGCAGAGGTGTAAAAGCCTTTGCGGTTCTCTCATTTATGGCGTTTACCTCCTGCGCCATAGCGGGGCGCGGTGTTTTTCATCTTTTCACACCGCCCCCGCAACATGCCGCACGCACGATGCAGCCCACGATCAGGGCCGAGAGGTCGCACCTCTCATGCGGCACAGAACCCCGCGCACCTCTCAACGATGTGGCCCAGCGGGGACATACACAAGCGTAGCCAAATGGTAAGGCATGGGACTTTGACTCCCAGATGTGCAGGTTTGACCCCTGCCGCTTGTGCCAGAGGCCGGGTCGCGCCCGGACAATGTGAGATCGCCATCGTCATGGCTCACATGGGAATGACAATGCTCGCTGAAAACTGCGCTTGTCTTGATGCGTCAAGACCGGTTTGACCTGACGGAATAGGGGCTACGACTTTTCGGAGCGTAGTTGCCGGTAGCGTGTGACAATCTAAGCGGGAAAGACGATCATATATGCGGCGTGCAGAAGCAGAAGCGAAAGCAATGACTATAGGCAACATTGCGGACGTGTGGCGGCTCAATACCGCCTCGCCGCTCCAAAAGAGGAGCGCCGCTGCCTTTGGCAATGGGCAAATCTCCCGCCTGAAAGTGCGGCAATAATGGTTTGCGTGAGCATGGGGTGAGCGATTAAATCAGGCCAAATCGGCGACAACACCGGGCGAGCTTGAGCCAGTAAGTGTATGCCCTTCGGGGCGGGTAAAGTCTGCTATGTAAAGCCAAGGGGCGGGGGCTGGTAGCAAATAAAAGCGGCGAGGTGGTGACAATGGCTGCGCGTCTGACAGACCGACAGAAAAAGAAAATACTGGCGGACTATGTGCAGACGAATAACTATTGCGCCACAGCGAAAATCAACGGCGTGTCCGCAACGACGGTCAAGAACCTTGTGCGGGCGAATGCCGACATTGTGGAAAAGTGTGAGAAAAAAAAGGAAGAGAACACCGCCGATGTATTAGCGTACATGGACAAGCACAAAGACATGGTGTGTTCGTTCATCGGTAAGGGGCTTGAAATGCTCAACGACCCCGAAAAGCTGGCGGCGGCGAATCTCAGCCAGATCACAACGGCGATGGGGACGCTGATCGACAAGTGGGCGATGATCGGCGGCAACCCTGCCGACACGGTGAAGGAAGATGCGCTCAGCCAGAGCCTAAAAGAAATGGCAAAGGAGATTGAAAGCGATGATTAGTGCAAAACAGCAGAAAATCCTCGCTTTTCCCTATTCCAAGTATGACGCGCTGATCTGTGACGGCGCTGTGCGTTCCGGCAAGACCTCCATTATGATGTGGGCGTTTGTCCACTGGGCGATGGAGAATTTCAGCGGTCAGCGTTTCGGCGTGTGTGGACGCACGGTGGATAGCTGCACCAAGAACATCATCGTGCCGTTTACGGCGATGAGTTTGGCAAAGGAGCGCTATATCATCCGCTGGCGGCGCGGCGACAAGGTTATGGAAGTGCGGCGCGGTGCCGTGACGAATTACTTCGAGGTGTTCGGCGGCAAGGATGAGGCCAGCTATACGCTGATCCAAGGCCGCACGCTGGCGGGTGTGCTGCTGGATGAGGTTGTGCTGATGCCGCGCTCGTTTGTGGAACAGGCATTGACCCGCTGCTCCGTTGACGGTGCGAAGCTGTGGTTTTCCTGCAACCCCGGAAGCCCGCAGCACTGGTTTTATACAGAGTGGATACAGCGGCATAGTGAGCGGAATGCGCTGTATTTGCATTTTGAAATGACGGATAACCCCGGATTATCTCAAAAGACTCTGGAACGCTATCAAGCAATGTTTTCTGGCGTGTTCTACGACCGATACATTCGCGGCCTGTGGGTGGTGGCCGAGGGGCTGATTTACCCCATGTTTGACGAGAGCTGCATTGTGGACGAGCTGCCGGAAAAGGGAGAATACTATGTTTCCTGCGACTACGGCACGCTTAACCCGTTTTCCGCAGGGCTGTGGCGCTGGGACGGCAAGACGGCTACGCGCGTCCGCGAGTATTACTATTCCGGGCGCGAGAGCCAGAAGAACAAGACGGACGAGGAATACGCCGACGAAATTAAAAAGCTCATCGGCGAGGCGGACGTCAAAAGCGTTATCGTTGACCCGTCTGCCGCCTCGTTTATCGAGGTTTTGCGACGGCGCGGTTATATGGTGCGAAAGGCCAACAACGACGTAACCAACGGCATTATGACTACGGCGCGGTTTTTGCAGGACGGAGTAATCAAGATACACCGAGATTGCAAAGACTGCATCCGCGAGTTTGGACTGTATCGGTGGGACGAAAAATCCGTCGATGACAGGCCGATCAAAGAAAACGATCACGCAATGGACGAGACGCGCTATTTTGCCTATACGATTTTGAAAAATAAGGCGTATCGGCGCGATTATACTCCCATTTGGAACAGATAGGACGGTGAGCGGCTATCAAAACATATAACGACCTTGTGGCGGTCGGCGAAAACGAGCGGGCGCGCATTGAGTTTGTCCGCAGCACAATCAATGAGCACCGCGAATCCCACGCATATAAGACGGCGGCGGATGCTGAGGAATATTACAACGGCCTGAATCCGACCATTAACCGCTATGAGAAAATCATCTATGATATGCAGGGGCGCAGTCACACGGATATGTGGACGGCAAACCATAAGCTGGCCAGCCGCTTCTTCGGTCTGGCGGTCGATCAGGAGGTTTCCTATCTTCTGGGTAACGGTGTAACCTTTGCGGAGAAGGAAACGCCGAACAAGCTATGCCCAGACTTCGATCAGGAAGTCATGGATGCGGCGCGTGAAGCGAAAATCGCAGGCGTGTCCTTCGGATTCTGGGATTTGACGCATTTGCGGGTGTTCTCCCTGCTTGAGTTTGTCCCCCTGTACGATGAGGAGGACGGCGCGATGAAAGCCGGAATCCGGTTCTGGCAGGTGGCACAGGATAAGCCGCTGAGAGCGACGCTGTACGAGATCGACGGCTTTACCGAGTATTTTCAGCCGAAAAACAAGAGCATGGAAGTAATGCAGCCGAAGCGCAGTTATAAGCTAATCGAGCGCAAAGCGGAGGTCGGCGAAACCGAAATCTATGACGGCGGCAATTATCCGAGTTTCCCCATCGTCCCGCTGAAAAACAACAAGCGGGGTCTCTCCGAGATCGTCGGCAAGCGAAACACCATCGACGCGCTCGATCTTGCGTCCTCGAACATGGTCAACAATGTGGATGAGGGCAACCTGATCTATTGGGTCTTGTCCAACTGCAACGGCATGGACGATCTTGACGATGCAAAGTTTGTGGAGCGCTTGAAAACCACACACGTCGCCCACGCCAACGGCGACGACGGCGCGAAGGTGGAGAGCAAGACCATCGAGGCACCGTATGAGGGCACGAGCAGCACCATTGATATGCTCAAGAAAAAGCTGTACGAGGATTTCTTAGCATTTGATTCCTCCGCGATTTCCACAACATCCAACCAGTCGGCAACTGCAATTAAGGCAAGTTATATCCCTCTTGACCTCAAAACGGACAAATTTGAAGCTGAGGTCACGCGTTTTATCGTCGAAATTTTGCGAATAGCGGGAATTGACGATAAACCGAGCTATACAAGGAGCCAGATTATTAACAAACTTGAAGAAATTCAAGCGTTGTTAATGGGCGCGGCGTATTACGATGACGAATACATCACGAAGAAGCTGCTGACCATCAACGGCGATATTGACCAGTACGAGGACATGATGAAACGCAAGGCAGCAGAGGTTATCGATTTGACGGAGCCGGTGATTGGCAATGAATAAGAAGCAATTATCGGAGAATATTCGCAATGTCAGAAAAGCAGCCAAAATGACGCAAGAGCAATTCGGAAAATCCTTGGGCGGAACTCGCTTGATGGTTTCACGGTGGGAATTGGGGACAAGAACTCCAAGCCTTGAATATATAGAAAAAATAGCCCACTGTGTGGGGCGTTCTCCCGTAGACTTGTTTAATGGGGTATTTGAGGTGAACGGCGATGGCAACGCCTGATTTAGGGCATCGGCTGACTGATAAAAAACTTGCCGCGCTGGAACGGCGCATTGCGAAGCTGTACCGTGAGGCCGGGAAGGAGCTGCAAGAAACCATTGACGCATATTTTGAGCAGTTCGCCAAGCGCGACGAGGAAATGAAGGCGCTGATCGGCACCGTGCAGAACGGTAAGGAATGGACGGAGGCCGATTATAAGCAATGGCGTCTGAACCAGATCGGGCGCGGGGAACGCTATCAGGCCATGCGCGACAAGGTGGCGCACCGTGTGACCGATGCAAACGCTGTGGCGGTGTCTTACACAAACGATGCAACGCCCGGTATCTACTCCCTCAACCGCAACTATGCGGCGTATACCATCGAACAGGTCGCGGGCAACGTCGGCTTTGACTTGTGGGACGAGCAGACGGTCAAGCGGCTTATGGTAGAGCAACCGGATTTAATGCCGTACTACCCGCCGAAACGCGCTTTGAAACGCGGAATTGACCTTGCATATGGGAAAAAGCAGATCACGGCCAGCGTTACCAGCTCCATCTTGCAGGGGAAGAGCATCAAGCACATGGCGGATGACCTGCAAAAGCGGATTACCACCATGAGCCGCGATTCCGCCATCCGCACCGCCAGAACCGCCGTGACCGGCGCGCAGAGCGCCGGACGTATGGACAGCTACGCGGCGGCGGAGAAGATGGGCATCAAGCTAAAAAAAGAATGGTTGGCTACGCTGGACGCGCGTACACGCCACTCTCATGCCATGCTTGACGGCGAACAAGTGGCGCAGGACAAGAAGTTTTCTAACGGTTGTCGCTTTCCCGGCGACCCACAAGGGCCACCGTGGGAGATATATAACTGCCGCTGTACGCTGATTGCCGCCGTGGATGGGGTAGATACCTCATCGGCGCAAAGACGCGCCAGAAACGCCGATACGGGCGAAACAGAGGTTATCTCGAATATGTCCTATGCAGAATGGGAGCGGCAGAAACGCGGAGAGGGGTATTTGCAGAGATGAGCGTTACAATCCAAGACCACAGCGCGGAGGTTTCCGCTGAGATCAAGGCGGCGCTGCTGCGCGGGCTTGAAAAGTGCGGACTGGTGGCAGAGGGATATGCAAAAAAGCTGTGCCCCGTTGACACCGGCAATCTGCGCAACAGCATTACCCATGTGGTAGACGAAGGTGGTGATGCGGTTTACATAGGCACCAACAGCGAGTATGGGGCCTATGTGATACACAAGCGGAACTTGGCACAGGAAAGTATTATCCGGGTGGCAGGCCGAATCCTTGGGTATATCAAGATGCAAAGGGACAATTTCACCTTACGCATGGGCAACGTGCCCAACCATACCTAAAGCCATCTGCAGCGGACCATTTGAGCCAGTACAAACAAATCATAGAATCTGAGTTAAAACGTTGACTTTTCTGCCCGAATATGGTACAATATATTCGAGGTGGG
>OMAB01000023.1_pt1 | contig 20514 bp, 10 predicted proteins | sample 1644541 | NCBI WGS metagenome assembly OMAB01 (sample SAMEA103958167, study PRJEB25191) | human gut metagenome
CTTATCTTCATACTTATTCTTCTGTTATTTATTTGTGCATTATCCTTTATATGGAAGGGGGCTGCGCCGCAAAGTTACGTTATTTTCTTTGTACTTCTTCCATAACGCGCAGGAAGTTTCCACCCCAAATGAGGCGGATATTTTCTTCACTGTATCTTTCCAACAGCAGCCGGCGTGTAAAGTTTATCAATTCTGATGCCGAAGCGCAGCCTGTGATGCCGCCGTCACCGTCAAAATCGGTTCCTATCCCTACATGTTCTATGCCCATGACATTTACCATGTGGTTCAGATGCTCGATGGCATCCTTGATGGTAGCTTCTCCGTTCTTGCGCAGGAATCCGCCATACATACATACCTGTGCCACCCCCCCCTTGGCTGCCAATGCTTTCAATTGGTCATCCGTCAGATTGCGCGGATGGTCGCAAAGGGCACGGGCCGAAGAATGAGAGGCTACGATCGGTTTGCCGCTGATTGCCAGTGCATCATAGAAACTTTTCTCTCCGGCATGAGAAACATCTACCATCATTCCCACACGGTTCATTTCTTTTATCACCTGTTCACCGAATGTGCTTACGCCCAGTCCTTCCTCATTATAACGGGCAGAGCCGCAGATATCATTATTTCCGTTGTGGCAAAGTGTCATGTACACCACGCCACGATGGCGGAAACGTTCTACATTCGTGATATCCTTGCCAATGGCATATCCGTTTTCAATGCCCAGCATGACAGCCTTTTTCCCTGCTTTTTTCAAACGGCACAGATCAGCGGGAGTATATGCTATATCTACGGCTGTACAGTTCTTGGCAACCATCTCCTCTATTTCGTTCAGGATGCGGTCTGCTTTGGCAGTAGCGGCCGATAAGGCTTCATCGGTACGTTCCAATTGCTTCAGGTAAGCCACCATGATGGTCGCGTCCAGATGTCCTTCCGTCATCTTATGCAGGTCTACCAGGATTTTCTTGTCACGGGTGGCGAAGTTTATACCTTGATCGAAGAACATGGGAGTGTCGCAATGTGAATCCAGCGTTATCATGCGGCTGTGAAGTTTTTTGGCTTCTCTGAAAGAAGTGGATTCCTGTATAAGCCAGTGGAATACCGGCATCATACAGGTATTGTTTTCCAGAATGAAACATTCCGGATGCCATTGCACTCCCATCATGGACTTGCATTCGGTAGATTCCATCGCTTCAATGACTCCGTCGGATGAGCGGGCAGTTACCCTGAAACCCGGCGCAACCTCCTTTACCGCCTGATGGTGAAACGAATTGACCGGCAATATTTCTGTTTCAAACAATTTATAGAGTAAGGAATCTTTCTCTATCCGGACCGTATGCGAGGCATATCCCCGTCCCAAATCCTGATCGTGTTTGATCCGTTCCCCTTCCATCTGTACGTGGATATCCTGATACAGGCTGCCTCCAAAAGCGGCGTTCATCACCTGTATGCCGCGGCATATTCCCAAAATCGGTATCTGCCGGTCGGCGGCCAGTTTGGCAAGCAATAACTCCTGACGATCCCTCCGGGGATTTATGCTGTGTAATTCCTTTATCGGTTCTTCTCCAAGGAACAAGGGATTGATATCCGCACCGCCGGTCAGTAGCAAGCCATCCAATGCATTCAGTGAGTTTATCAAACTGTTAGTTTCGTCAACAGGAGGAATAATGAAAGGAATACCTCCTGCTTTCAGAATGGAAGTGAAATATCCTTCCAGCAAAGTACATGCGCCTTCCTGGAAGTTTCCGGTAAGCCCTATGACTGGAGCATCTTTGTGGCAGGGAAAGGTGCGGTGTATGGCATCGTACTCGGCTGAAATGTCAAATGTTTGAAACGTTTTCATAAGTTAAATTATTCATAGAAACTAAGCAAAGATAGGGATAAATTCAGATTTATTTTTCATATTTGCTAAAAATCTAATGACCATGGAACCTATACAAGACTTCGCCGGCCTGATATGCCGTTTGCGTTCGTTGAAGGAGCGGAAACGTGTGGTGGTTGTTTGCCCCAATGACCCTCATACCGAATACGTTATAACCCGCAGTTTGCACGAAGGCTTTGCCGATTTCTTATTGGTGGCGGATACGCCCCATTTGCTGAACTCGGAATATATCCGCCTTCAATATCCGGATCATGTGAAAGTATACGAGGCGACAAGTCCCGATAAAGCAGCCCAGGAAGCTGTTTCGCTGATACGTGAGGGACATGCGGACGTGTTGATGAAAGGGATTATCAATACGGATAATTTATTGCGGGCCGTGCTTAATAAGGAACATGGTATCCTGCCGAAAGGGAATGTGCTGAGCCATATCACGGTGGCACAGATCCCGATGTACAAGAAATTGCTGTTCTTCTCGGATGCGGCGGTCATTCCCCGTCCTACCTTGGAACAATTCGAGGCGATGCTGCGGTATGATCTGGAGGTATGCCGCCGCATGGGAATAGAAGCTCCCCGTGTGGCCTTAATTCATTGTACGGAAAAAGTAAACGAGAAATTCCCTCATACACTGGATTATGTGACTTTAAAGGAACGTGCCGCCGCCGGTGCTTACGGAAACATGTACTTGGACGGGCCCATGGATGTGAAGACGGCATGTGATGCGCATAGCGGTGAGGTGAAAGGAATCAGCTCGCCGGTGGTGGGACATGCGGATTTGTTGATCTTTCCCAATATCGAGTCGGGAAATACATTCTATAAAACGGTGTCATTGTTTGGTGACGCCAACATGGCAGGTATGTTGCGAGGTACGGCCTCTCCCGTAGTGGTTCCGTCGCGTGCCGATTCCGGTAATTCGAAATATTACAGTCTGGCATTGGCCTGTGTGGCCGGATAAATAATGTGGCAATGTGCCAATTTGCCGGTGTGTCAATTGGCTGTGCTGTGTTGCCGCATGGTTTTGGCTCATTCGCAAATTGATAAATTATTGAAACAATGAAAATATTTGTGATTAATCCGGGCTCTACTTCTACCAAAATAGCCCTTTTCATCGATGAAAAGCCGGTGTGGGCGGCAGGGGCCCATCATACTGCGGATGACTTGTCGGAGTTTCACCACGTCAACGAACAGTATGCGTACCGTAAGGACTTTGTATTGCGATTGCTTGCCGAGGCGGATATTCCGTTGGATTTTGATGCCGTCATTGCCCGTGGCGGTCTGCTGAAGCCTACGCCCGGCGGGGTGTATGCCATTAACGAACAGATGAAACACGATTTGCTCAACGCCCGGATGGAGCATGCCTGTAATTTGGGCGCGCTGATTGCCGATGAAATAGCCCGGGAATGCCATTGTCCCGCCTACATTGCCGATCCCGAAGTGGTAGACGAGCTGCAACCGGCCGCCCGCCTGACGGGAATACCGGAGATAGAGCGCATTTCCATCTTCCATGCCTTGAACAGTAAGGCGGTATCGCGTAAATATGCCGCTTCCATCGGGAAACACTATGAAGAGTTGAATCTGATTGTGGTGCATCTGGGGGGTGGCATATCGGTGGGTGCCCATTGCAAAGGACGGGTGATTGATGTTAACAATGCCTTGAACGGTGAGGGGCCGTTTTCTCCCGAACGTGCGGGAACCATTCCTGCCGACCAGTTGGCGGAATTGTGCTTCAGCGGTAAGTATACGTTAAAGCAGATCAAGAAGATGCTGAATGGCAAAGGGGGGCTGACTGCCCATCTGGGTATGAATGATGTGGTGACTATTGCCCGGAAAGCTTCCGAAGGCGAGGAGCCTTATAAAGGGGTATTGGATGCGATGCTCTATACGGTGGCGAAACAGGCAGGGGCCATGTATGTCACGCTCCGTGGGCAGGTGGATGCCATTATTCTGACGGGAGGCATTGCCCATAGTGATTACTGTGTAGGGATTCTCAAGGAACAGATTGATTATCTGGCGCCGGTTGTGCTGATGCCCGGTGAAGACGAGATGGGCTCGCTGGCTTATAATGCGTTGGGAGCCTTGAAAGGTGAGCTGCCTTTGCAGGTTTACCGGCCGGAATAAGAAGATGGTGGTACATCGGAATTAAAATAAGCGATAAAATTGTTCAAATCCTTCATGGAGGGGTAATGTGTTGATATACAGAAGACTATTATGAAGGAATCATTATAAATTCCTTCATAATAGCTTCAGGGATATTTTTACCCGGCCAGTGCTACCAGTTTATACATATTTCCTGTTGTGGTATGCATGCGTTCCGCTCCCAGGGAATTCATGATTCTTCCCATTTTGTTTATCGTGATGCCGCGCATGGCTGCCGGATATCGTTTCAGCAGGATATTGAACAAGCATACTGCCGAGTAAAGTTTGAAGTCTTCCCCTTTCTCCGGCAGTCTGAAACAATGGAGAATCATTTCCGCTTCGGTAGGCAAGGCATAATAGGCCTGGTTGCGCAGTTTCAGCTCGGATTCCTCCGCCGCCGAGAACCAGTAACGCTTTCCCTCGTCCAGTTCTGCTTTCAGCTGGGCGAAAAGCTGTTTGTGCTCCAGTGGCGAGCAGTCTATCTTCTCCTTTACCTCGGCAAAGAAATAACGGCGGCTTCCGCTGGGGTCGGTGAGCAGCGCTTTCCGGTTACTGGTGCCGATGAACGAGGCCATCCGGGGCAGATGGCTGTAGGACGAGCGGTGCGACTTGCGGAAATCCAGTTTTTTCATCTGCATCAGATTTTTCAGCAATGGCAGTTTCTGTGGTGAAAGACGGTCGTACTCATCCAGATTAATCAGTCCGAAGAAAGCCAGCTTCTGCTCGCATCCTGCCTGTCCGGTCAGTTCGAAGCTGTCCGTATAGTAGTCTTTCAACGAATCGGGCATCAGCAATTCGCAGAAAGTGGATTTGCATCTCCCTTGCTCGCTGCTCACCAGCATGGGGGCCACAGCGTTGGCGCACCGGTCCATGCGTCCGCTCCACTGGGCAGTTACGCCCAGCATCCAGCGGTGGAAACTGTTCACCCAGAAATCTTTCGTAGATATGCGTTGTGCCAGCGGAGTCACGCGGTCCTTGCCGTCCCATTCGGGAAGGGTGTTCATATAGGAAAGTAACGGATGATAGTCCGGCATCTGCTCCGAGTTCACGAACCGGCTTACATCCTTGTCCCAGCAGTTGATGTGACGTGCACGTGCTTCCAGGCACAGGCTGTTCAGTGTGCGCTGGCTTATTACCTTATATATAGGTGTGTCAGCGTCTTTTTTGCAACATTCCGTTTGTTCCGTCAGTACGTTGAAGCGAAAATGGTAGCGGCTCAGCAAATATTGTTCCAATTTTTGCTGTACTTGCTCCGTTTCCGGTTTCTTCTGCATTGATAATGAGGTAGATGAACTCTTCACTGTCGGACTTATCACTACATTCGAGGAAGCAAGCTTCTTCATTACTTTGTTCAATAACTTTTTATTCATTATTTGTTGTTTTAGGTTTCCGTTGGAACAAAGATACTGTGTAAAATAGCGTTTTGCAAGTGTTTTTCGTGGGGTTTTAGAGAAAAGTGACTAAGCGTAAACATCCTGAATAACAAGCTGTTTCGTCCGGTTGATTACACGATATCTTCCTTTTGATTCAGTCGTTTCACTTAAGTGATGAAGTTTGAGCACTATAGTGATGAAAGTTCATCACTAGGGTGATATAATATCATCACTTAAGTGAAACAATTTACTTGAAGGGAAGATACAACGACTTCGACCGGATGATACACCTTATTCGTCCGGTTGTTATCATTTGATGAAATGTGAGTATTTTGCCGGACAGTCATCACCTTGGGATGCGTTTTTGGAGATGGAACGGGGCTGAAGGAATATGTAAGCGTCTCCGCGCTTCTATATTGTCTCTTTTTTTTGTTCTTATATCTTTGCTGGGTATAAAAACGAATCATTATGGATTTAGTATTATCCTTGATGAGAACCAAGTGACGGCATTGGAGAAAGCAAAAGAAGAAAAGCAGGCTCATGGAGAGATAGAAACTTATTATCCCGGTTTTCTCGTTTCTCAAGACACTTATTATGTGGGACATATTTATCAGCAGACCGTCATTGATACTTACTCCAAAATCGGATTTGCCGAGCTGTATGACAGAAAAAATGCACTTGTCGCTGCCGATATGCTTAACGATAGGGTTATTCCTTTTTTCGAGCAGCATGACTTGAAACTGATGCGTATGCTCACGGATAGAGGAACGGAATACTGCGGAAACAGAGAAAACCACGAGTGTGAACTGTATCTGGCCGTGGAAGACATTGACCATACCAAGATTAAGGCGAAAAGCCCTCAGACAAACGGTATATGTGAGCGATTTAACAGAACCGTGCAGAATGAGTTCTATGCTATTGCATTCAGAAAGAAAATCTATACCTCTATCGAACAGCTGCAAGCAGACCTTGATATGTGGATGAACTCCTACAATACCCAAAGAACACACTCTGGAAAGTACTGTTTCGGGAAAACGCCCATGCAAACTTTTATCGAAGGAATCGCTGTGGCAAGAAAGTATCAACTGCAAAATCAGGAAATGATAAAACCGAATGAGCATGATAAAATCTCATTCGGTTGTGAGGATGAAGAAAGTTGTGTAACTTCTCAACAAACATCTGACAGCTTTTTTGTCCGATAGTCAAACAAATGTCAGAACAAGTCTTGACTATTACATCTTGTCTATCTTATCCACTTGCATTTTAAGAATGCGCCAAAGCGTTTCCGCTATATTCAGTTGTGGCGAGTATGGAGGCAGGAAAAAGAGAAAAAGTTTTCTTTGCTCCCATAGGGGGCGGAGTCCTTTCATCTTCTTGTTTCTATGAATAGAAGTGTTGTCAAGGACAACGAATGTGTCTTTTTCCAAGTTGAACGAGATTTCGTCAAGGAAACTGATGACTTTGTCTGCCGTCATCTTCTCGAATGTTCTTCTGTTTTATACACTCCGACGGTGCCATTCCATATTCCTCCTTGAAGCAATTCCGGAAATATCCCAAGTCATTGAAACCGCTTGTATAAGCCGCTTCCGAAACATTGAGTCCTTCTTCCATCAATAAGCGCAAGCTGTTTTTCAGTCTTATTTTCCGGATGAACTCATTGCCTGAGAATCCAGTCAGTCCCTTTATCTTCCGGTAAAGGGTGGAGTGACTCATGTTCATCTTACTTATCATGAAAGTCATGTCTAATTGAGGTGTGTCGATATTTTCTTGCACTATTGCAGTAAATCTGTTCAGGAATTCTTCGTCCAACCGGCTTAGCTGCATTGTTTCCTGAACTTGTTCCGGTTTCAACTCTTTGGTACGGTTGGTTATCAACTGTGCTAACTTTTTTCGTGATTCCAGTAAATTGTGAACGCGACTATGTAATAATTTGGCACTGAATGGTTTCGTAAGATATGAGTCGGCACCGCTTTCATAACCCTCTTCTTTATTTTGAATGGAATCTTTGGCCGTCAATAGAATGACGGGGATATGGCTGGTGCGAACATCTTCTTTTATCAGTTTACATAATTCAATACCATCCATTACAGGCATCATAATGTCGCTGATAATGATATCAGGGATATATTTCAGTGCTTGTTCTACTCCTTCTTTTCCGTTAGTTGCAGTCATTATGTGGTAGTTGTTGCTGAAAGAAGTAGCGATGTATTCGCGAATATCATCATTATCTTCTACAACCAGTATTACCAGACAAGTATCATTGTCTTCCTCTTTTAAGCTTTCCGTTCTGTTTTCTTTATGCAAGGCATCGGGATAAGTATTCTCGGTGAGAATCCGGAAAGTGAAAGTCGTTCCTTTACCCGTTTCACTTTCTACATGCAGACTGCCTTCGTGAAGGTCAACCAGTGATTTGACTAATGCAAGGCCGATGCCTGTACCTGACGCTTGATGCTTTCCTTTCGCCTGATAATAACGGTCGAAGATATGTGGCAGTGCGTCAGCATCTATTCCGTATCCGGTATCGCTGACCACTATTTCTGTATATTGTTTGCCTGCCTGATTTATCGGATGCATAATCAGGTTGATTTCTCCTTCTGGGGTGTATTTTATGGCATTTGATAACAAATTGTCCAGTATGGTAGAGATGATATCAGTATCAAAATAGAGTTTAGTCTTTGAGGGCTGAACACGGATGTGGAATTTTACTTTATCATTTCGGTTCAATTCTTTGTAACGCAAACCTATTTCTGTAATCAGACTACTTAAATCTCCTTTGGTTACTGTTAGTTTTCGGTTTTGTGTTTCCGTCTTGCGGAATTCCAGTATTTGGTTGATAAGGTTCAATAACCGGATAGCACTGCTGTGAATCATCTTGATTTTATTACTATAAAAAGCAGGTACGTTAGAATCGTTAACTAAATCTTCCAGTGGACCGACTATCAACGTTAATGGGGTTCGCAGTTCGTGTGTGATGTTGGTGTAGAAGCGCAGACGTTCGTTGTTAAGTTCCTGTTCGTTTTGGCTTTTCTTTTTTTCCAGTTCAAGGGAGTTTTCCAGCATGAGTTTACGTTTGTAAAAACGGAACCAGATACACACACACAATAATGCCAGCAGAATATACAATACTTTCGCATACCACGTCAGCCATAAAGGCGGATGGATATGTACTTGTAATGTAGCTATATGGCTATCGTTCCATTCTTGATTTCTTAACCTTGCTTTTACTTTGAATGTATATTCTCCCGGGGAAATATTGCGGAAAGTGATCATGTTTTCTCCTAAAGTGTTGGTCCATGTATTTTCCAGTCCGTCAATCATATATGCATATTCCACCTGCCCGCTTTGCGAATAGTCCGGTACGGTGAATGAGATGCGGAAAGAATTTCGGTTATAGGGTAGGTTGATGCTTCCCTCAGAGGTCGGAATGATAGTTCCTTCATTACGACTTTCTATCTGGTTGTTCAGACTTCTGCATTCGATAATCTGTACAGGAGCCACTTGGCGTTCTGCGATCAGATTCTCCGGATTGAAATAACAGACACCGTTTAGCGAACCGAAATAGAGAGTGCCATCTTCTGCCCGGCAGGTCGAACCTTCAATAAAGTTTCCCATAGGTATACCGTCACGATAGTCGTAACTGTCGAATTTCTTCTTTTGCTTGTTCCAAAAGGATATTCCATCGTTGGTACTGAGCCAGATATTTCCGGATGTATCTTCCTGAATGGCACGTACGAAGGTGTCTTCAAGTCCTTGCTCATAACCGTATGCTTCAAACTCTTCCGGAAGGGCTGTATCTTTAATGTATCCTATTCCGTTGCGTGTGGCAGCCCATACGCCCCCCTGAGAATCCATGTAAAGACTATTGATGGCATTAGAGCAGAAGTGAGTGTCTTTATTCAGTTTGGCTACCAGCTTGTTTTCTTTGTCGAGGACAGCTATTCCTCCGCCATAAGTACCTATCCACAACTTACCTTGCTTGTCGCGGAGAATGCCATATACTGATCGGTCTGGCAATAACCGGTTGATTTCGTCTTCTTTGCGGAGAGTACCGTTGCTGTAGCTGTATATTCCATATTCGGCGCCTATCCATATTTTTTCATCATTTTCTTTGAAAAAGGTGATGATATCTACATCCGCCATATCCAATGGAATACGTTCGATACGTTCGTTACGGATATTGAATTTTAGAAGACCGTCGTCGTATATTCCGAGTAATAATGCGTCTTGCTGGGTACTGATGATGGAAAATACTTGTCCGTATGGTCTTGAAAGTTGTTTGGTTATATCTCTACTTTTCAGGAGTTTATTGTCTTTGAATAATGTTATTTCATTCTCACCGCCCAGCCAGATTTGATTGTTTTCATCCTTGAAGAGTCCCCATACAGGCTTGTGCTTGGTGATATTCCCTTTTTCGGTCATATAGGGCAATATGTGGAATTCCGGTTGGCTGTGGCTGATAAAATCTACACCGCTACTGTAATTACCTATCCAGATATTTCCGAAAGAATCCTGTAACAAGGTGCGTATATTTCCTGATGTAACTCCGTGCTTGCTATTGTCGGCGGTAATATTATAGAACTGCACCTTTTCAGGACTCTTAAAAGTTATACTGTGTAAATCGAGTATACTGATTCCGCCGATATCACTGGCAATCCATAGCGTGCCGTCATTCATTTCTTTGATATCGTAAATATGGTCGGCAATCAGAGAATGAGGGTTATCGGATTCATGCCTGAATACGGTAAACTCTTCTGTTTTCGGGTTAAATAAACCCAATCCCCTGTTGGTACCTACCCAAATGTTTTGCAAATGATCTTTATAAATGGAATAAATACTGTTTCCGGGCAAACTTTGCGGATTATTGTTTGTATGACTGAGTTTACGTACTGTTTTGTCTTTCAGGTTTATAATACTCATTCCGCTTTGGGCGTGTCCGATATAAATATGCCCTTCTCCATCGTCGAAACAACACCAGTTGGATTTATTCAGGTTCTCTATACCCATATCAGCGAGCGATGTGAATGTGTGGCTATGTTTATCGTAATGAACAATGTTCCCGTAATGTGGAGTCAGCCAGATTCCCCCATCGGAGGCATGAGACAAGTGCACGATATTATCCGCCCTTACCTCGTCTCTGGATGTGTAAGAGTAGAATTGATAAGTGGAACAGTCCAATGCGCTTATACCGTCGAATTTTCCACCTATCCATACCACATTTTCTGTTTCGTCATATAGTAGTACATTTAGTGCATCATTGATTAATTGTGAGTTGTTACTTTTATAGGTGGTGAAGTTGCATCCGTCAAACCGGTTCAGTCCAAGTTCTGTTGCCACCCAGATGCAACCTTGTTTATCTTGTGCAATGTCGCGGACATAATTGTTCGACAATCCGTCTTCTACGCCCAGATGTCGCAAGGTATAAGGTTGTGCCATGCCATCGATACAGAATAGCAGCCGGCACAGCAAGAATAGAAGAAGTTTGTAGCTTCGCATGATTGTTCCTGTTTTAGGGTTGTCTTTGCAACAAATATACGATAAATCTGTGTTTTATGTACTTGTTTGCTTGGTCTTTGCCCGATTTACCCTTGTGATTTGACGAATTTGCCTTGCCTTTGTATTGCTGTAATAAGCACTCTTGTCCTTTTTCTTATCTCGTTGGCTTATTGTGCAGAAATAAATTAAAGTAGACTGACACTCTTAGTTGGTTTGTTGATAATTAATGAATCATATTTACATTCTATTTGTGCCATAATGTAAAAGCATTTACCACCGTATGTAACGACTTTTACCCCTTATTGTAACGATCTTTACCTCGGCATGTAAATGGAGTTGCCGTTTGGGGTGAACCAAGTTATCATTTGGAGTAATGTAAGATAATCTATGTCGGTTCAGTAAAGCTCCCCGGAGAGATTGGTCAAAGAGTGGGAGAAAATAGTCATGACGAATTTGTCCTTTCTTGAAAGTGAATTTGTCCCCTATGCTTTCTTTATTACTTCGATATCTTTGCATATCTCATAGCGGAACCAAGTTTTGAGATTCTATTAACCTTATTATTATCTAATTTAAAAGGAGAACAATGAAATCAGATTCTTTTAGAAACAATCGGAAGGTGCTTGCGCCCTTATTGTTTTGTACTTTGTTCATTGCTGGACAACCTCTCACGGTAAGGGCTACGGGCAATGAACAAAGTGTGCAAACGGTTCAACAACAAATCAAAGTTTCCGGAACTGTAAGTGACGCGATGGGGCCGGTTATCGGTGTCAGTGTTGTAGAAAAAGGGAATACATCCAATGGTACCATTACTGATGTTAACGGTAACTTTTCTCTTTCAGTACCTTCTGGTGCAACGCTTCTTATTTCCTATATAGGATATAAAGCGCAGGAAGTACAGGCAGTGGCAGGCAGAGTTATTGATGTAACTTTGAAAGAAAATACTGAAATGCTTGATGAAGTTGTGGTGGTAGGTTTTGGTACTCAGAAAAAGGTGAACCTGACCGGTTCGGTGGGAATTGCTACAGCGAAAGAGTTGGAATCCCGTCCGGTATCATCGGCAACACAGGCTTTGCAAGGCTTGGTCCCAGGTCTGAAAATTACGACAAATACAGGGCAGTTGGGGAAAAATATGGATATATCAGTGCGTGGCACGGGTACGATTGGTGATGGATCGAGTGGTGCACCCCTTATTCTGATTGATGGAATGGAAGGAGATATTAATACGGTGAATCCCCAGGATATTGAGAATATATCAGTCTTGAAAGATGCTGCCGCTTCTTCTATTTATGGTTCACGTGCTCCTTTTGGTGTGATTCTTGTAACTACAAAAAAAGGTAAGGAAGGTAAAATATCTATCAATTATAACAATAGTTTCCGGGTTTCCAGTCCAATCAATATGCCTGAAGCGATGGATTCTTATTCGTTCGCAGTCATGATGAATTATGCAGGTGTCAACCAGGGGGTAGGGCAAGACTATACTAATGATGTGTTGCAAAAAATGCTTGATTTCCAAGCTGGAAAACTACAGTATGGACTTGATGAAAAAAATAGTTCAGCATGGGAAGACCGTTGGACGAAAGGATATGCCAATACTGATATTTGGAAGGAAACTTATAAAAGTTCCGTATTCTCGCACGAACATAATATGAGTGTGACGGGAGGTAGTGAGAAGATGTCCTATTATGCTTCTTTCAATTATTTGGATCAGGATGGTTTGATACGGTTTGGTGAAGAAGGACAGAAACGCTACAATGCCACCGGTAAAATTAATGCTACTCTTACGGACTGGTTGAAATTTAATTGGAGCACTCGTTTTACACGTACTGACGGTTGGAGACCAAGAGCATTTACAGATAGTTATTATGATGGTTTGGGAAGAGGGAACTGGCCCAATTTGCCTGTCTACGATCGTAACGGACATATCAATCAGGATGGTCCTCGCCAGTTGGCCGAAGGCGGTCAGAGAAATCAGCAAATTGACCGTCAATATTATCAGGGTGCTTTTATTCTGGAACCTGTCAAGAATTGGATTACTAATGTTGAGTTCAATTATCGTATCAAAAATGATCATGTGAAGGAAGCTACACTTACTTATTATAATTATGATCCGCAAGGCAATGAAATTAATAATGGTAGTCAAAGTACCAGTTTGTTTGAGTCACAACTTAAGGAGAATTATCTGAACCTGAATGTATATAGCTCCTATTCCCATAGTTTTGCAGATAAACATAATTTTAAGGTTATGGCTGGATTCCAGGCAGAGAAGATGAAACAACATTATTTTTCGGTCACCAAATATGGATTGATTACAGAGCAAGAAGACTTTTGGGATTTTGACTTGACGAATGGATTGGATGGTAAAGGTAATTCCAAAGATACGGGAGTAGAGGGCTATACTAACGAATGGGCTACGGCAGGCTTCTTCGGTCGTCTCAATTATGATTATTTAGGACGTTATTTATTTGAAGTGAATATGCGTTACGATGGGACTTCTCGTTTCCGCCGTGGCAGCCGTTGGCAACTGTCTCCTTCTTTTTCTGCCGGCTGGAATATTGCTCAGGAAGGATTTTTTGCCCCAATCAACCATATTGTCGATCAATTAAAATTGAGATTCTCTTATGGAGAGTTAGGTAATCAGAACACAAACTCATGGTATCCTACTTACCGTGTAATGGATCTGGGAGCATTGAATGGTGATTGGATTCAGAACGGTGCGCGTCCTAATACTGCTAGTGTAGGAAGTCTGATTAGTACGTCATTGACATGGGAAAAGGTACGCACATGGGATGTCGGATTGGATTATGGTTTCTTCAATAATCGCTTGTCAGGATCATTCGATTACTTTATCCGCTATACTAAGAATATGGTGGGACCTGCAGAACAACTTCCCAATACGTTGGGGGTGGATGTGCCGAAGAAGAATAACTGTGATTTAAAGACTAAGGGATGGGAGGTTTCACTTTCGTGGAAAGACCGTTTGAATAATGGACTGAATTATGGAATAAGTGTGTCATTATCTGATCAAGTGACTTATATTGACAATTATCCGGGTAATAAGACCGGAACATTGCCATATTATAGTCTTACGGAAAATAAATATAAAACAGGTTATATAACAGGGCACAGAATTAATGAGATCTGGGGCTATGAAACCATAGGTATTGCTAAAACGCAAGAAGAGATGGATGCTCATTTGGCTTCTTTGCCCAATGGCGGTCAGACCGCGCTGGGGTCGCAGTGGGCAGCGGGAGATATAATGTATAAAGACTTGAATAATGATGGTAAAATCAGCGAAGGATCATCTACACTGGAAGATCATGGTGATTTAAAATTACTGGGTGATGCTAATCCTCACTATTTCTATGGCATTGATCTTACCGCCAGTTGGAAAGGGTTTGATTTTCGTTGTTTCCTGCAAGGGGTTATCAAGCATGATTTTTGGCCAGGAATGTCTTCTTATTTCTGGGGAGTTCGTGGTGGCTTTAGTAAATGGTATACCATTGGTTTAAAGGAGCATGGTGATTACTTCCGTGATGAACCTCTTGGATTGGAAGGACATGAATTATCTGTTAATTTGGATTCTTATTATCCGAGACCTATTTTCTCTCAATCGTCTGATGGTACGAGTTTCGGGGCAAAGAATCAAAAGGTACAAAGCCGTTATATGCAAAATGCGGGTTATATGCGCTTGAAAAATTTGCAATTGGGCTATTCTTTACCTGCATCTCTATTACAAAAGGTAGGCGTATCCAATTGCCGTATTTTTGTTTCCGGTGAAAATTTATTGACTTTTACATCTTTGAATTCTTTGTTTGATCCTGAAACTTGTACAGGTGGTTGGGGTGGTAATGCTTACCCACTTTCTTCTACATGGTCTTTCGGTTTAAGTTTAACTTTTTAATCTACATGAAAAATGAAAACGACTAAATATATAGCATTAACAGCCCTCATGCTGGGCGGCATGTTTACAGCATGCGATGATTTCCTTGATATGGAGCCCAGGTCCGACCTTGCTCCCGAGACTTATTTTACGGATGCCTCACAATTGCAGGCTTATGCCGATAAATGGTATACAAGTGTTCTTCCTTCTTGTCCTGGTAACTCTTATGGCATTTATGCCAACGATCAGGGTACGGATAATCAGATTGCAGAAAGTGCTCCTTCTTATTTTTTCCCGGGTGAATGGAAAGTACCTAATAGTAGTGGAAATTGGAGCTTTAAAACGATTTATAATCTGAACTTCTTTTTTTCCTATGTATTGCCTAAGTTTGGCGAAGATTTATCGGGAAGCCAAAATACCATTGCCGGTGATTTACAGAATGTGAGACACTATATCGGAGAAATGTATTTTTTACGTGCACTCGAATACTTCAACCGTTATCAGCAATTTGGGGATTTTCCTATTATAACCGAGCCTTTGGCTGATGATATGTTGGTATTGACTGAAGCGGCCAAGCGTTCTCCACGTAATGAAGTAGCAAGATTCATTCTGTCAGACTTGGATAAGGCAGCTGTATTGCTGGCTGGAAAAGATATGCAGAAAACCCGTATTAATAGGGATGTAGTTTTATTACTTAAATCGCGTGTGGCTCTCTATGAAGGTACATGGTTGAAGTATTTTAAAGGTACGGCTTTTGTACCTAACGGCGAAGGATGGCCGGGAAAGAGCAAAGAATACAATGCTAATTATCAATACCCCAGCGGAAGTATAGACAATGAAATTAATTGGTTCCTGGATGAGGCTATGGCTGCTTCAAAAGAAGTAGCGGAGAAATATAAAGATCGGTTAACTGAGAATACGGGTATATTGAAACAAGATGTGAATACTCCGGAGAATCCTTTCTTTGCAATGTTTGGTTCAGAGGATTTGTCTGGTGTAGACGAAGTTTTGATGTGGCGCCAATATGTATCGGGTTTAGGCAGTGGACAAGATGTAGCTTTGGCGGCAGATGAGGGAAACTGGGGAGTTGGTATGACGCGTGGATATGTACAAAACTTCTTGATGGCTGATGGACTTCCTGTTTATGCTCATGGTACTTATGCTGATGGTGACGGTTATTATAAAGGAGACAAAACGATTAATGATGTACGTCAGAATCGGGACAGTCGTCTGAGTCTTTTTCTGAAAGAACCGGGGCAAAAGAATGTTTTAGTGGAGAGTGTAACCGGGCTTACTAATATTTGGTTGAATGAACCCTATCCTGATATAACGACAGGTTCTTTGCAATATGCCTATACAACAGGATATGCATTACGTAAGGGAGGTGCTTGGGATAGTAAGTATCTGGTTCAGAATAAGGGTTATTTAGGACTTGTCATATATCGGTCGGTAGAGGCGTTGTTGAACTATATGGAAGCCAGTTATGAGAGAAAGGGAACCCTTGATGTTTTGGCGCGTGAATATTGGCAAAAACTTCGTAGCAGGGCTTTAGTTAGTACAGATATTGATGCTACTATAGTGGCAACTGATATGAATAAAGAGGCTGAAAACGACTGGGGAGCCTATTCTGCGGGACAGATATTGACTGACAAAACACTATATAACATTCGTCGGGAACGTCGTTGTGAACTTCTTTCCGAAGGTTTCCGTTGGATGGATTTATGTCGTTGGAGAGCTATGGATCAGATGCTTACTGAACCTTATATCCCCGAAGGTTTTCATTTATGGAATACACCTATGCAAAACTGGTATAATGATAATGCAGGAAATACTATGTTGATATATGGAAATGATAGCAAAGCCAATGTTTCTTCACCGGATGACAGTGAATATCTCCGTCCTTATAGAAAAAGAAGTAATCAGATTTGTCATGATGGTTTTGTCTGGAAAATGGCTCATTATTTGGAACCTATCCGAATAGATCAATTCCTCATAACATCGACTGATGGACGTTCGGTTGAAACTTCTCCTATTTATCAAAATCCATATTGGCCTGTTACAGCCGATATGCCTGCTGAGAAATAAATATTAGAATAAAAACAGGTTATCCGCATACTTTGCTCAAATATGCGGATAATCTTTAACTATAAAAGGATGATTGTGAAGCCAAAATATAGATGGATTTTAGTTTGTGTCTTGCTGTTAAATGTCTCTTTATTACTGGATGCTAAAAATCGTATTTCTGAAAGTAAGAAGAACGTGAATGTGGTATCATGGGTTGATACGAGTTTGGAAGGAGCACAGAAATACGTATTGCGGGTAGGTGGAACTCCTTATTATATGATTAATATCCAGATACGGCTTGATTTGTTGCGTTATTCCGAGAAATGGAGTGATGCCGCTTGTGAAGCCTTGGTTGCACAGGCTGCGGCCGATGGATTTAATACAGTTTCCATTCCCGTACATTGGTATGAAGTAGAACCGGAAAAAGATAACTTTGATTGGAAGATTTTGGATGAATACCTGACATTGGTGAATAAATATGGGCTGAAGATGGAAATACTGTGGTTTGGTGCCAATAGTGGAGGTCATGTGCAATGGCTGAGTCGCTCGAAAGAGATGCCGAACCATCTGCGTACTCCTGACTATGTACTTTACTCTCCTGCACCAGATTCAAAAGAAACGACAAGTGATTACCGCATCCGTCGTGATATGTCGGATTATAGCATGGATATGACAGATGAACGTTTATGTGCAAGAGAAACATATGTGTTAGGAGTGGTGATGAAGCATATAAGTGAATGGGATAAAGCTAATGGGAACAAACATCCGATTATCGGCGTGCAGATAAACAATGAAGCAATTGGACAGAAGGGACTATTCGCAAACTCCGAAGTCATTTCTTATTTAAGTAAAGTGGCAAGTGCTGTGAAGCAATCTGACTATGTTGTGTGGACACGGGCCAATTGCGTGTATTGGAATGTCATGGCTCGTGTGTATGGGAATGAGGAACGTCGTATTTCGAAAGAAGGTACAAACCTTGATTTTATGGGTATCGATACTTATCGGCATCATTTCTCATCAGACACCTCGTTTGTGGCGAGTATGAGGTGCAATATGCCTTATGTGGGTAAGAATTTTCGTATGATAATGGAGACTAATACGAATGTGCCTTATGCTGCGCAGATGCATTTGGCAGCTTTGTCTGGAAATGCTGCTTTTGACTTTTATAGTATTGAAAGTTTATATGGAAGGGATGGAGATATGGTAAAGCCGTTAGTTGCCTATCTTGAGGATATTCGTTTGGTAAATAAGATATTGAGCAGTGACAGGGTTGATCTTGCTATAAATGCCCACGGTTATGGTCTGTTTGTACACAACTGGGAAGGAGGAAATTCTACTCCAAGTGTCAGTAATGCAGGAATTGTGTTTGAACCTAATTATCCGACATCCCAAGGCATAAGTATTTTGAGGAGTAATACCGAACTTGTGTTAATGAGTTCCAAAGGAGGGCGTTTTACACTTCCAGACGGTATTGATGTACTTTCTGCCAGCAAAGGTTATTTTGATGATAATAATTGTTGGGTAAATGAGGGGGAAGTTCTTTTGTCTTCATCAGTACTCTTCGATTCATCTCCTTCCACTAACAGGTCTTTGTCTGTGGAAGCTGGTACAACGGTACTGCTTATTTGTAAAGACTTGGGACTTACTATTCCCTATGTCATTTATCAGGCAGAGAATGCTATCCTTTGTGCTGGGACGAAATCAGATGCTGCAATTGAAGGCGTTGGCTTTGCCGGTAATGGATATGCACAACTACCTTCTTCTGAAGGTGCGTGTATCATTTGGAAGAGAGTTGATGGAAAAACTGGTGGTAAGAAAACTTTAAAAATAAGATATTCTAATGGGAGTGGAAAAGCTGTCAAATGCCTGCTTTTTGTGAATGGAAAGATGCAGGTGATTCAATTGGAAGATACCGGTTCTTGGACTAATTATCGTACAGTAGAAACTATGGTAACTCTTAATGCTGCTATGGACAATCTGATAAAATTAGAATCCACAGGAAATTATAAACGGGTGAATCGTGTGGTCTATCCATTATCTGCAGGAAATATTGATGAGTTGCAACTATTTTGAACGGATAATGATATGAATAATCCTAATAATAAGAAAGGAAGAAAATCAAAATGAAAATCGGATATATTTTGTTATTAAGTATCTGTTTGCCACTAATGGTGACAACTGGGTATGCGCAGGTACGATTAGAGGTGGATGCAAGTAAGAAAATCGCTACTGTAAGTAAATTGTTCAATGGAACCAATATTGAAGACTTGAACAACCAAACCAATGGAGGTGTTTTTAGCCAGCTGTTACATGGTGAGGCCTTTGAGGAGAATATCGATATTGATTTTCTGAACGTGAAACGTGCTGATTACTCAAAACTCTATGTAGTGCTTGATGAAAGACGTATTCCGCATCTTATTACTCAAAGTGATATTTATCATCGGGTTAATTGGAATAACTTGTCAGAGAAATATGATTTTTATTCCAAAGATATTTATGATGCTACTCCGTTCGAGAAGCCCAAAATCATTTCAGGACTGAAATTCACTGGACGTTTCTTACCTTTTGATTCACTTCCGGCTAATATTCAACAGATAATGTTGGAACGGATTAACGGTAATGAACAGATAACTAAATATTGGAGTAAAATAGTAAGCGGACAACCCGAATACAGTTATAAACTGATACGTGATGGTAAGGCTTATATAGGTAGGCAAACACAGCAGATAAATTTTATCAGTGGTACAGGCGAAGTGGGTATCAGCAATTTTGGTCTTTATCGTATGGGGATTTGTTATGAGAAAGGAAAGCCTTATGACGGTGTACTGCGTATAATGGCTGAAAAAACTACTAATGTTTATATTTCCCTAAGAGATGAAAATGGACAGATACTGGCTGAAAAATCTTATATATTGGAAGGTAATGGTAATTATGAAAAAGTACAGTTCAATCTGACTCCTTCTGCTTATACGGCTAATGGCAATTTTTGCATAACTTTAAAGCAACCGGGTACACTTAATTTGGGCTTTGCTTTTTTGCAGCCGGGCGATTGGGGGCGTTCGAACGGATATCCTTTACGCAAATCTTTCATAGATGCATTGAAAAAGCAGGGTATCACTGCTTTCCGTTATAATGGTTCCATGGTGGACGTAGGAGCCGATAAATTCCTTTATCGTTGGAAAAAAATGCTTGGACCTGTTGATGAACGTCGAGTATTGTTTCGCTCAGGTTTTAACGTTTATGCTACTCACAGTTTTGGTATCATCGAAATGCTTCAAGCCGCTGAGTGCATTAATGCTGTAGCAATTATCGGTATGAGTATGGATGAAACAGCTGAGGATATCCGGGATTTTGTAGAATATGTTAATGGAGAGGTTACTTCAGAGTGGGGAGCACGTCGTGCAGCAGATGGCCATCCGATACCATATAATTTAAAGTATATTCAAGTGGATAATGAACGGCGTATTTCCCGCGGATATGTGGAATGTGTAAAGAAGTTTGCTAAAGCAGCTTGGTCGGTGGATCCTGATATGTCTATTATGGTTTCATTGAATATTAGTAGAAACAGATATATACGTGGAAATCAGAATTATGCGTTAGCTTCGGAATTGGTGGGATGGTTTATAGCTCAAGGTAAAGGCGATAAGTTTGCATGGGATTCACATTATAGTGGCAGTCGTAGCTTTGCTGGTGAT
>OMAB01000030.1_pt1 | contig 19123 bp, 16 predicted proteins | sample 1644541 | NCBI WGS metagenome assembly OMAB01 (sample SAMEA103958167, study PRJEB25191) | human gut metagenome
TCAGCTTTGCTGTATGTGGCTTGGGTATATCTGTTAATAAAAGCTTGTACAGCATTAAAATGATCTTGTCCAAATTGTGCCAACGCCTGTGATGGTAATGCACCTGAGAATTTTATATATTTCTCACAAACAGATAACTTGTATGTATGATGATATAGCAAGTCCATTCTTGAGAAAAATACATCAGGCTTAATTGTTTCAGAGATAATTCTGACACAATCGTTAGATATTCTTAGGCTGTCTTGAGCAATCTGTTGAGTTGCCGTTTTTAATTGAGCTTTATTCATTAGTAGTTTGCTTGATGGTTTCCCAGTAACAAATGTTTGCCATTCAAGTAGTTCCTTTTTTGATGGTCCAAATAGTGACATTGTAATTCCTCCCCTTATGTGTAGTTTAAAACTTACCTCTCAATTCAACAACTTTACCTATTATCCTCACTGTCTTAGTGTCTACTTCCTTAATAGTGAACATCATAGGCTCATATTAACTATTCAGTGAGACGAGAGCAATACTTGTAGCATACTTGATAAGACGTTTACAAGTAGCATCATAGCCATTCAACATGGCGATAACAATGTTAACAAGTAGATTAAGACTTCCAAACATCCCTGCGCCATGCGGTGCAGGCGCTGCGTATCCCCGCCGTCCTCTCCCGCATGGAGCGCGGTTTTTCCCACGCAAGCCAGGCGATGGAGCAATGCGCCGGGAAACTGGATGTGATCCGGGATGAGCTGCACCAGGCGGGCGGCCACATGAAAAACGCTGGGCGCGCCCTGGCTGGAAAAGAGGCCCTGGAGGCCCAGAAACTGGAGGCCGACAAGGGCGCGCTTGCCAGGCTGCGAGGGCTGTTTACGTCCTGCGGCAAAACCTTTGCCCAGATGGAGCGCAGCGCGGGACGCCTTGCGGAAAAAGCAGGCGGCGAAAAATCTTCCGTAAAAACCGAGCTGCGGGGGCTGAAACCGGCCCCGGAGGGGCAGCGCCGCCAGGCGGCCAATAAAGAACAGGCGCGATAAGCATAAGGAGGGGTGAAACATGAGCGATAAAGCAAAAAGCAGACTGATGATTGCAGGGGCGGCCCTTTGCGCCGCCCTGTTCCTTTTCTCCGGGGCTATGCTGGCCCGTGAATACCTCGACCAGAAGCAGAGCGCCGAAGCCTTTGCAGAAGTGGCGGATTTGATTAAGGAAGATGTAGAGCCGCCCACGCTGGAACTTGCCGATAACCCGGCCCCAGAGCCGGAAGAACTTACGGCTTTTGAGAAATATGCGGATGTGTACGCCCAGAACAGTGACCTGGTGGGCTGGATTACCGTTCCCGGAACCCGGATTGATTATCCCGTTATGCAGACCAAGGATAACCCCAACTTCTATCTGAAGCACGCTTTTGATAAGTCGTACAGCAGCTACGGGGTGCCCTATATGCAGGAAAACTGCGACGTCGGCATTTCCGACAACCTGGTGCTGTACGGCCACCACATGAACAACGGCAGTATGTTCTCCGACCTGTGCAAGTATGAAAGCGAGGATTTTTACCGGGAACACAAGACCATCCGCTTTGATACTCTGGACAGCTTTGGCGAATATGAGGTAATCGCCGCCTTTAAGACGGTGGCCTACTCCGAGGAAGGCTTCAAGTATTACCACTTTGTCAATGCGGAGAGCGCCGAGGCTTTTGACGGGTATATTGCCAGGTGCAAGGCGCTGGCGCTTTACAATACGGGCGTGACCGCCGAATATGGCGACCAGCTTATCACCCTTTCCACCTGCGAGTATTCCCGGACAAACGGGCGGATGGTGGTTGTGGCAAAGCTGCTGGGGGAATAAGGGCGCGCCCGCCCTGGAAAGGAGGTGAAGCCCATGGGCAAGGGCATTAAAACAAGGGTGGCCGATAAAAGCATTAAGGCCATTGACAAAGCAGCGGTTGCCTCGGAACGGATGAAAGAGGCGTATATCCGCACCAGGGATAAGGCCGACCACAGCCTGTATGCGGCGGAAAGCTCCCCTGGCGAGTATGCGTCCGACCGTCTTTCTTCCGGGGTGGATAGCGTCACCCATGAAGCGATCCACCAGTTTGACAAGCAGGGTCACAAAGGGATAAAGACCACAAAGGAGAACATCTCCAAGGTCAAGGAGAATATCCAGAAGCGGAAAGCCGCAGCCGAACAGCCGAAAAAACAAGCGGAGAAGCAGGCGGCGAGGAAAACCCGGCAGGCGGCGGACAAGATCTCCGAGCCGGTAAAGACGCTCCGGCAGGAGCGCGGGGCCGTCAAGACCCTGGATCGGGGAAAGAAAAGCATTAAAACCATGGACAGGGGCCGCAAGACCATCAAGCAGGCGTCCGCTACCGCCAAAGGGACGGTAAAAACCGCCAGCAAATCCATCAAGACGGCGGAAAAAACCGCGAAGGCCAGTATCAAGACCACACAGCAGGCGGCCAAAGCCGCCCAGCGGACTGCCCAGGCCACGGCCAGAGCCGCCAGGGCCGCCGCCCACGCGGCCCGCGCTGCGGCAAGGGCGGCGGTTGCGGCTGCAAAGGTTGCGGCCAAGGCCACCATCGCGGCGGTGAAAGCCATTATTGCAGCCACCAAGGCGCTGATCGTCGCCATCGCTGCCGGGGGCTGGATCGCCGTGCTGGTCATTGTCATTATCTGCCTCATCGGGCTTTTGATCGGCTCCTGCTTCGGCATTTTCTTTTCCGGTGAGGACAGCGGTTCGGGCTATACCATGCAGAACGTGGTGCAGGAGATCAACGATGATTACCAGCAGCAGATCGACACCACAAAGGCCAACCTGTCCCATGACGTGCTGGAGATGTCCGGCTCCCGCGCCGTCTGGCCGGATGTGCTTGCCGTCTATGCCGTCAAGACCACCACCGATCCGGATAACCCCCAGGAGGTGGCCACCATGGACGACAGCAAGAAAGCCATCCTCACGGATATTTTCTGGGAGATGAACCAAATATCTTCCCGCACGGAAACCAGGACGGAAACGGTCATCACCGAAACCGATGACGGCAATGGCAATATCGTGGAGACGGAAACCACCGTCACCCAAACCTATTTGTATATCACCGTCAGCCACAAGACCGCCGAGGAAATGGCAGAGCAGTACGGGTTTGACGAGGAACAAAAAGAGCAGCTTGCCGAGCTTTTGGCCGAGGAAAACCGCAGCCTGTGGAGCGCCGTCCTCTACGGCATTTACACCGAGGACGGGGCCATCGTCTCCGTGGCGCTCTCCCAGGTAGGGAACGTGGGCGGCGAGCCGTACTGGAGCTGGTATGGTTTTTCCAGCCGTGTGGAATGGTGCGCGTGTTTTGTGAGCTGGTGCGCCAACGAGTGCGGCTATATTGATACCGGCGTAATTCCCAAATATGCAGGGTGCGTCAATGGCGTACAGTGGTTCAAGGACAGGGGCCAATGGATGGACGGCTCCGCCGAACCGGCCCCCGGCATGATTATCTTCTTTGACTGGAACGATGAAAACGGGCAGGACGGGCTTTCCGACCATACAGGGATTGTGGAGAAGGTAGAGAACGGGCGCGTTTACACCATTGAAGGGAACTCCGGCGATTCCGTCCGGCAGAACAGCTACCCCGTGGGACATTATGAGGTGCTGGGCTATGGCTGCCCAGATTTTTAATAACCTTAAAAAGAGAACGCCCAGCCGCATAGACGGCTGGGTACATAAATTGTTTTTACACTTCTCCGGGCGTAATTCCATACCTTTTCTTAAAAGCGTCTATAAAATGGCTCGCATTGGTATATCCCACCATCCATACCACATCTTTCACCTTATATTTTCCGCTTTGCAACAAACGATGTGCCATCTCCATGCGCTTTTCCACTATGTACTCGTAGACCGTACAATTAAAACAGGTTTTGAAGCCCTGCTTCAATTTAGTTTCACTGAGATAGCATTGCTCCGCAATCTGTGCGATTGTCAAAGGGTGAAGGAAATGATTGTCAATAATTTCCCTGGCCTTCATCAAGCAGCGATAATCTTCTCTGGAAATCTCTTTGTCATTTTTCTGCTTCCCAATCGCTTCTTCGCAGAACAGGGAGACAAGTTCCAATACCTTTCCTTCAAGATACAACTTGCGTAGCTTTCGCTCTGGCGGGCAGTCTAATAGCTGCTGCAAAACCAAGCGGATTTCCGGTGTGGTAGAAAATATGTGGGTACAAATCTTGTTATCCCGCCGAATTAAATGCGCAGCTTCTAAATCCTCTGCCAAAGGCAGGAAACGCTCCTGTTCCAGCGAAATGCTTAATGTTCGGTAAGGTTCTTCAGAACCAAAACGGCTGACGCATTGGGAAAAAGTTCCACACTGTAAGCTGCACTGTGTAGGGGAAAGCTGGTAGTGCTCGCCTCGTTTTTGACGATAATCCCATTCGCAGATCCCATTCATACAGAAAGAGAGTTGAAAGACTTTGCGCTCTGGATACTCTTCGCACAGTTCCGTTTCCTTTTTGAACGCCATTTCAGACTGCACTAAAAATAATCCTTTTGACACTTCCTGCATATCCACCAATCCATCGGCCACTTGTTTTGTAAGCCGAAAGCTGGTATCGGTTTGCTTCACTGCTTTATTCGTACCCGAAACGCCGGAAACGAGAAAAGAGCGTGGCACATATTCTGGCGCAGACCATTGTAAAAGCATAATGCCGTACTCCTTTCATAAACACAAGGTTAGTTACTGCTAACTATAATACCATATTACATAAGAAAAAGCAAGTCGTTACAAAAACAGATTTGTCGGATTGGGGTATAGAACTGCCGGATTCGGTCACAAAAACGAAAGCTGTTTTGCTATGCTGATTATGTTTGGAAAACAACACGGAAAGGCGGGTAAATGTATATGCAGAAAGAAAGTGGCAAAAGAGAATCTCCATATAAGGGTATTCTTCGCTTTGCTAAAGAAAAGAAATCACAATTATCATTTGCCGTTGTCCTGTCTGTTTTATCCTCTGCCTTTGGCGTTGTTCCATATATTGCTGTGGCCGTATTGCTGCAAAAGGCATTGGAAAACAGTTTGACGACTACATGGGCAATTCTCCTGCCAGTAATTGCTCTATGCGGGTATCTTCTAAAACATGCTCTTTACGCGAAATCTACTTTGTGTTCCCACAAAGTAGCCTATGAAATCATTAAAAATATCCGTATTGCAATTATGAAGAAGATGTCCAAGGTATCTATGGGAACGATTCAAGAGAAATCGTCCGGCGAGTTTAAGCAACTTGTCATCGACGATGCGGAGCGATTGGAAGGCCCGCTGGCTCACGCTATTCCAGAAATGACCGCCAGCATACTTGTTCCGATCTTTGTCATTCTGTATTTGTTGGTGATTGACTGGCGCATGGCGTTGGCCGCTTTGGTTTCAGCTATTTTGGGAAACCTGATCTATTATGGCATGATGTTTGGCCGTGGCGAAGTGATGAAGGAATACATGATGTCCAATGCCAATATGAACGCAACCATTGTGGAATATGTCAATGGTATGGAGGTCATCAAAGCATTTAATCAGACTGCTTCCTCAATGGGGCGGTTCCAGTCGGCGGTTCTAAAGGTGCGGGACATCACGACAAAGTGGTATAAACACTGTTGGCCGTTTATGAGCATCAGCCAAGCGATTCTACCATCCTCGATTGCCTTTGTTTTGCCTGTCGGAATGGCTCTTATTTCAGGCGGTACGGTTAGTCTTGCCGAACTGATTGTTTGTATTCTTCTCTCTATGGCAATCGTTGGTTCCCTGCAAAACTTTACCGAGTTTTGGGAAAGTTTTGCCGTTATTTCCGAAGTGCAGCCCCGTATTCAGGCGCTTCTTGATATGGAAGAATTGACGGAACCGGCACAGCCGAAGCATACAGACAAAGCCGACATGCAGATGAAGGATGTTCATTTCGGCTATGGCGACAGCGAGATCATTCACGGTATTTCTTTCACAGCAAAGGCCGGAAGCGTAACTGCCTTTGTGGGGCCTTCCGGTTCGGGTAAATCAACCTTAGCCAAACTGATCGCCCGGTTTTGGGATGTCGATGCAGGCGCAGTTTTAGTAGGCGGGATTGATATTCGGGAGATGTCCCTTACCGACTTAACAGAGAAGATCAGCTATGTATCGCAGGACAACTTTCTGTTCAATATGAGTCTGCGCGATAATATCCGCATTGGTAAACCGGAGGCTACTGATAAGGAAGTGGAATGGGCGGCAGCACAGGCCGGGTGCGATGAATTTATTTCACGTTTCCCCCAAGGATACGATACCAATGCCGGTGACGCCGGGGCAAGGCTTTCCGGTGGCGAGCGCCAGCGCCTTGCCATAGCGCGGGCAATCCTCAAAAATGCGCCTATCGTGATTTTAGATGAAGCCACCGCCTTCACAGACCCGGAGAATGAAGATAAATTGCAGCGTTCCATTGATAAGCTGACAAAGGGGAAAACTCTGATTGTCATTGCGCACCGGCTCTCTACCATTATGTATGCCGACCAGATTTTAGTGTTGGAAAACGGACAGATTACCGCACAGGGAACCCATGAGCAGCTTCTAACCCATTCCGAAACCTATCTGGATATGTGGAAAGCTCATATCAGCGCAATGGACTGGAGTATGAATCAGGAGGTGAGTGAATTATGCTGAAAATCATCCGGCGCGTACTGCGTTTAAGCGGAAACTTATCGAAACGGATTTGGGGCAGCTTTATCTGTGGCTTTCTGGAATCCATGTTCGGCCTGCTGCCAATCGCCGCCGTCTTTCTTGTCCTGATAGAATTGCAGAACGGTCAACCGATTACAGGACAAACATGGGGTATTGTTATCGGCTTGATTGCAGGAGGTTTAATCCTGCGCATGATTTTCAAATATCTGGTTTACCGGCTGCAAAGTACGGCAGGCTTTGAGTTTGTAGCCAGAGAACGGATTGCATTGGGCGACCGGCTGCGGAATGTGCCGATGGGCTTTTTCCATGATAACAGTGTCGGAGACATTACGGCGACTGTTACAACGGATTTGAACTTTCTCGAGAACTACTCTATGCACATTCTTGATAAGGTTACAACCGGCGTTTTGAGTATGATTGTCATGGCGGGTTGCATTTTAGCCTTTGACTGGCGTATCGGTTTGATTTTCGTGGCAGGCATCCTTCTTTCCTTCCCAATCTACAGCCACATGCAGAAAAAAGGAAAGGCGCTCTCTGCAAAGCGGCAGAAAATCCAATCCGAAGCAGTTGCGGCCACATTGGAATACGTGCAAGGTATTTCCGTTGTAAAATCCTTCAATATGTGCGACAAAAATCTGAGCGATATTGAAGATGCCTATGAGAGCAATGCGGCTGCCTCTTATGGGGTGGAGCGTGTATTTACCCCGCTCAATATGACCTATTCGATGGTGTTCCGTATTTCGGCCTGCATGATTATGCTGTGCGCGGGAATCCTCGCTGTTGGCGGCGACCTGTCTTTCGCTAATCTCGCCGTTATTCTGATCGCTTCCTTTACCATCTTCAATCCGATTGAGGTTATGGGCCAGATGACGACAATGATTCGGACAATGGACGCTGCCCTTGACCGGGTAGAGCGTATCAAACAGGCAAAAAAAATTGATGAAAACGGTAGGGACATCCCTTTGGATTCCTTTGACATTGGCTTCGAGCATGTGTCCTTTGCTTATGAGAATGGCAATCCAATTTTGAAGGATGTGAGTTTTTCCATTCCACAGGGCAGCATGACTGCGATTGTCGGTCCCTCTGGAGGCGGCAAAACCACCATTACAAGGCTGATCGCCCGGTTTTGGGATGTGCAGGAAGGCAGCATTACCATAGGCGGCCACGATGTCAAAGAGTTTACCTGTGACAGCCTCTTGAAGAATATGAGCATGGTATTTCAAAATGTGTATCTGTTCCACGATACTATTGAGAACAATATTAAGTTTGGCTGCCCGGACGCAACCCATGAGCAAGTGGTAGAAGCGGCAAAGAAAGCCTGCTGCCACGATTTTATCTCTGCTCTGCCACAAGGATATGACACGGTAATTGGCGAAGGCGGCTCCACCCTGTCCGGTGGAGAAAAGCAGCGGATCTCCATCGCCCGCGCCATGCTCAAGGACGCGCCGATTATCCTGCTTGACGAGGCAACCGCCAGCGTTGACCCGGAAAACGAGGTGCATTTGCAACAGGCCATCAGCGCTTTGGTAAAAAATAAGACGCTGATTGTCATTGCACACCGGCTGTCCACGATTCGGGATGCCGATCAGATTTTGGTGGTGGATAACGGAAAAATTGTAGAAAAAGGCGTTCACGCTGAACTGATACAACAAAAAGGAATCTATCAAAAATTCTGGAATATCCGGCAGAAAGCGCGGAACTGGAAACTTGCACAGTAATTTATGCACTGCGGCGGGCGATATGCCGCCTGCCGCAGTTACTTCGACACAATGGTTAGCTTTGATTAACCGGAAAGGAGGGAAACGGTGAAATCTCATTGGATAAAACGAATCGTGCGGCTGCTGGTTCTGCTCTTTGGCGTAAGCATCCTGTGCTTTATCCTGACTGCATTATCCAGTACAGACCCAGCCACTTATCTTGTGCGCCGTGGAAATCTCTCTCCTACACCGGAAGTGATTGAACAGGTACGCGCGGAACTTGGTTTGGATCAGCCGCTTCCGATTCGGTATTTGAACTGGATCGGCGGTGTCTTTCGCGGCGACTTTGGGGAATCTATTTTTTCAACAAACGAGGTGGCTGCGGATTTGGAAGCCTACTTCCCGCAAACGCTGCAATTAGTTTTTCTGTCGTTAGCTGAAATTATCGTGTTTTCAATTCTGCTTGGCGTTTTATGCGCGGCCAAAAAGAACAAGCTGACGGACCATATCATGCGGATTGTTTCGCTGTTTGGAATTTGTGTTCCTCCGTTCTGGCTCGGTTTTTTGCTGTTGATTGGCTTCGCTGTGGAAATCCCGATTTTCAGCGTAACGCCTGCATCGGGGATTATGGGATTGATATTGCCATCCATTACCTTATCTTTTCCTGTGATTTGCTCGACTGTACGGGTATTTCGCGCTTCACTGCTGGAAGAAATGCACCGTGATTATGTGAGCTTTGCCCGTGCCAACGGGATGACGGTAAACAGGATCCTCTGGAAGAAGGTATTCCGCAATGCCCTGCCGCCCGTCATCACCCTGTTCTGCCAGTATGTAAGCTATCTGATTGCTGGAAGCGCCGTAGTGGAAAAGGTCTTTTCTATCAAAGGTGTGGGCAACTACCTGATGAACTGTATTATGGCTGCTGATGCCAACGCGATTGGCGCTTGTATGCTGATTATCGCCGCGCTGTATCTTCTGGCCGAACTGTTTGGCGAAATACTCAACCACTTGCTATGCCCGTGGAGAAAGGAGGAAAGCGATGCTGCGTAAAATATGGAGAAATCCGCAGGCGGTCATCGGGCTTGGCCTGATTGTGCTGATCTGCGCCGTTGCAATTCTCGCACCGCTTTTGGCTCCCCATGCGCCGGACGAGGTGAATCTACTGATGAAATATCAAGCGCCGAGCGCCGATTATCCCCTTGGAACCGATCAGCTTGGGCGGTGTGAATTATCCCGCTTGCTTTATGGTGCAAGAGCATCCCTTGGGCTGGCGCTTCCCATTTTGATTCTGTTGGGAGGGATTGGTTTAATCCTTGGAATGATGACAGCGTGTATCGGCGGCTGGTTTGACCGTGTTGTGACAGGAATCAGCCAGGTATTTATCGCTTTCCCCACGCTCATTATCGCAGTGGCGATTATCGGCGTTTTGGGAAATGGCCTGCAAAATATTATTTGGGCGGTTGTCATCTCCATGTGGGCGCGGTTTATGCAGCTTATTCGCACCTATGCCAAAACGGAACTTGGGCGGGATTACATTGTCGCCGCGAGGGTGTCCGGCTGTGGAATGTGGCAGCTTATTGTTCACCATTTAATTCCCAATATCCTTCCGCAGTTTTTGGTGTATTTTTCAACGGGCGTAGCTTCGGCCATCCTCACGGTTTCCAGCTTTTCGTTTCTCGGCCTTGGTCTGCCCAGCGGAACGGCTGAATGGGGCGCAATGCTGGAGGAAGCGCAGGTGGCGTTGTATTCCCACCCGGAACTGCTCATTTACCCCGGTATCTGCATTTTCATTGCCGCCGCAGGCTTCAATCTGTTTGGCGAGGCGCTTAGGGACATTCTTCAGCCGCAGGAGGATGTGCTATGAGCAAAAAGCTGTTACAGGTAGAACATCTTAGCATTGCGCTTAAAAATCCATATCAGGATTTGGTGAAGGACATCAGTTTTTCGTTGGAGGAAGCGGGTGCAGTTATCCTTTTAGGCCAATCAGGAAGCGGAAAAACGATGACCTGCCGGGCAATTTTGGGGCTGCTTAACAGCAGCGCCTTCCAAGTGAATGGCGAAATCTTTTTTGATAACAGATCGCTTTTACAGCTAAAGGAAAAAGAACGGGCGCTGTACTACGGCAATAAAATCGCTTTTATCCCGCAAAATCCGATGACGGCGCTCGACCCTTCCAGAAAAATTGGTGCTCAAATGGCCGAATTTCTTAACCTGCATCAAGATTTGAAGAAAAAGGAAGCCTTGTCTCTTTATGAACAGGCGTTGTCTCGGGCAGGGCTTACAGACACCAAAAGGATTTTAAGCAGCAGGCCGTATCAGCTTTCGGGTGGTATGCTCCAGCGCTGCCTCATTGCCCTTGCGATTGCCGGTAACGCAAAGCTGGTGGTTGCCGATGAACCGACTACCGCTTTAGACGCGATTCACAGGGACAAAGCGGTGGAGCAATTCCTGCATCTACAGGAGCAGGGCTGCGCACTGCTTTTAGTCACCCATGACTTTGATGTTGCACGGCATGTCGGAGGCCATGTACTGATTTTGAAAGAAGGACAGATGGTAGAACAAGGCTGCGCCCAAGAGGTCTTACAGAATCCAATAGCTGATTATACCAAGGAACTGATTGAAGCAATCCACTTGGGATGGGGGTGAGTATATGCTGAAGGTGAAAAATGTAAGCAAACAGTATAGAGGCGAAGATAAGCTGCTGTTTGACGCGGTTTCCGATGTGAGTCTGTCTATGGAAGATCACTGTATCTATGCTTTGGTGGGAGAAAGCGGCTGCGGGAAAAGTACCCTATCTCGGTTGATTTTGGGGCTGGAATCCCCTTCGTCCGGTCAAATCCTGCTGGACGGAAAACCGATTTCCCGCAAAGGGAAAAGGAATCGGAAAGAAACAGCAAAAGCAATCCAACTGGTATTGCAGGATGGAAAAAGCGCTCTCGACCCTCATTTTACGGTTTATCAGGCGATTGCCGAACCAATCCGAAATCTGCTGGACTTGTCGAAGGATAAAGAGCAGGCCAGAGTTTATGAATTGCTTGACCGTATGGGGCTGCCGAAAGAAACAGCGAACAAGAAAACGGGAGAATTATCCGGCGGGCAGCAAAAGCGCGTAGGGATTGCCCGTGCTCTGGCTGTTTCCCCGCGCTATATCGTCTTTGACGAATCCATCAGCGGTTTGGATGTCATTCTGCGCAAAAGTATTTTGGAATTGCTAAAAAGAGTTCAGGAGGAAGAACAATGCTGTTATCTTTTCATTACCCATGAGATTGACGCGGCGCTTTATCTTGCGGACGAAATTCATGTGATGCAAAACGGGAAACTGATCGAAAGCCGTCAATGGAATGGGGATCTGAAGATATTTCAAAACCCCTATACCAAACAGCTTTTGCGCGCTTCCCACTTGATTTGAAATAGGTATATACGCTCCTTGAGGCGTGATATATACAAAAAACGAAAGGACGGTTTGATTTATGAAACTAAAATCACTTGCTGCACTGATGATGGCGGGCGTTATGGTGCTTGGTCTCTGCGCCTGCAACAGTACAACACCCGATACTTCCGGTTCTGATTCTACTCCGGTAAGTATCACAACAACAGAAAGCTGGGATTTTTCCACCGGCTTCTATCCAGCGATGTCCCCTGCCACTTCCAATGGTACTTACGGTTTCACCTACTATGCCCGTAACTGCTACGATACACTCGTCGTTCGGGAAAATGGTGAATTTAAGGCTGGGCTGGCCGAAACGTGGAACATCAGCGATGATGGACTGACCTACACTTTCCATCTCAAAGAAGGCGTGAAGTTTTCGGATGGTGCTGACCTCAATGCGGAAGCAGTAAAAACCAGCTTAGAGGCGGCATTCTCCAATTTGGGAGCATATATTGCATCCTTTGGTAAGATTGGAACACTCACGGAGTCGATTGAAGTGGTGGACGAACATACCGTGGCAATTCATCTTACCACTCCTTATTATGGTGTTTTGAACGACCTCGCCATGTGCAACCCAATGGGAATCGTATCGCCCAATGCGTTTAATGAGGATTTGACAACTAAAGAAGAACTGCTGACCCAGACAATGGGGACTGGCCCCTATATGTATGCCGGGGACGGTGACGGAACCTCTTATACTTTCGTCCGCAATCCCAATTATTGGGGAGAACAGCCTGATGTGGACGAATTTACCGTAAAAGTGATCGCGGATCCCGATGCTGCAATTCTCGCTCTGCGCAATGGCGAAGTGGATCTGCTTGCGGGTACATCCCGTTTGAGCTTTGCTGGTTATACCGAACTTTCCTCTGCGGATGGAATTGGCACCGTATTGGATGACAGCATTTCCAACAGCCGTTTTATCGGCTTCAATACACAGGAGGCTCCGTTTAACGATGCCGCTGTCCGGCAGGCGGTGGCCTATGCGATTGATAAGGAAACGATCAGCGACAGTGTATTCTCCGGTCTTGAAACAGCTTCGGAACAGTTGCTGGATACCTCTCTACCGTATTGCGATGTAGAAGCCACTACATACAGCTACAATGCAGATAAAGCAAAAGAATTGCTGGAAAGCGCCGGTTGGGTAGACAGTGATGGCGATGGCATCCGCGAAAAAGATGGCGCAAAATTGAGTGTTACGCTGGATTATATCACCAATCAGGGAACAATGGACGATGCGGCGCTTGTAATTGCTCAGGAATTGGGTGAAGTAGGGTTTGAAGTAACGCCTCGCGGTTCGGATAATATGACGTGGTTTACGCAGGTTTCTACCGATTTTGATTTCTCGCTCCACACAACCTACGGCGGTTACTATGACCCGTTCCTCACCATGACGAATATGAACCCGGAAATGATGTCCGACCCGATTTTGTGGCAGGTTGCCCTTACTATGGAAAATGGCACGGACACCATTAAAGAGCTGGACAGCACCGCTGATTTGGACCGTGTGCAGGAAATCTATAACGAGGTGCTGACCTTTACAGCAGATCAGGCCGTGCTGGTTCCGTTTACTTCAGCTCACCAGTATGCGGCATTTAACAGCGACAAGATTGAATCCTTCAGCTTCGGCAGTGACCAGCTTTTCATTGAGATCGCCAATGTAAAGGCAAAATAACGGTAGCTAATACCCAAAATACTTTGGATGGGAGGTGTGCCAATGGCTTTGACATCAGCAATGGAGGACTATCTGGAGGCAGTCTTGATGATGCAGAAAAGACATGGTTATGTCCGCTGTGTGGATGTGGCAGAGCATTTAGGAGTAAAAAAGCCCTCTGTAAGCCGGGCTGTCAAGGAGTTGTCCAAATCCGGGCATCTTGTAAAAAATGCCGACGGCACACTCTCCCTGACAGAATTGGGATTACAGTTTGCCGAACAGATTTATGAAAAGCACCAGTTTTTCACCAGGCAGCTCATCGAGGCTGGTGTACCCCAGGATATTGCGGCACAGGACGCTTGCAAACTGGAACACGTCATCAGTGAAACGAGCTATAAGAAATTGAGAGAAGCCGCCTGGCCAAGCAGCCGGGAGGTGATACCATCGGACGAGTAGTGATTATGGAGCTGGAGGATAAAGACAAACGGACATTTGAGGATTTTCTTACCTTTTTACAGTTCCACCCGGATTTGAAAATGTGGGAGATTGACCCAGAGCCGATCCTGTCACTCCCTGGCCTGCAAATCTACCCAGACCGCCGAAAAATCTATCACGGTCAGCAGGAAATTGAGCTGAATACCAAGGAGTTCGCCCTGCTCTGCCTATTAGTGACCAATAAAGGGCGGGTGCTTACCTACGGACAGATGTATGAAAAAGTCTGGAAAGAAGAACCCTTTGGCAATGAAAATATCGCGGTGGGCAGCCATGTGCGGAGTATGCGGCAGAAACTGTACGCAGCCTTTCCCCGGCCACCTTTTGCAATTTCCTGTATCCGGGACATCGGGTACTGCATGGAAGTACATTGATGATTGAGAACGGCAGCCCATAGAGGGCTGCCGTTTTTTCGCGCCATTCTCCCAAAGCCCTACAAATGGCGCTTTTTTCCGCCCTTTCCTTGTCGGCTTTGCTCTGAATTTGCGACCGAATTGTGTTCTATTTGCGTTTCGCTTCCATTTCATTTGTATTTTATCCATTATACTACCCCCATCTACATTTTTAGTCTGGGGAAAGGTGGTGATGTCTGTCAGCTTATCCCCATAAGGGGATAGCACATGGAGCCTGAAAAGAAAAAGCCGGGGGCCTGCCCGCCCCGCGCCGGATTAAATCCGCATTTCCTACATACCGCAGTCCTCAAGGGGATTGCGGTATTTTTTTGTTCGACAGGCTTTTTCCTTTTCCCTGGGCCTTACCCATCATCCGCCAAAAGCCAACAGCCGAGCGCGTACACCAGAAGGTGTGCGCGCTTTTTCTATGTCGGGAAATGCAGATTTCTGTTATTTCCCGTTAGGACAAGCCAGCCGCGTTGCAGGGGGCCGCCGTCCGTCTGGATTTCTTCCCGAAATTCAGACGAAACGGAGGTACACAGCGTGGACGCTGGTAAAAAGAAAATATGGGTTCGCGGCCAATTTGTCGAGGTCACGGACGAGGTATATACCGCTTATATGCGGGGCGACCGGAAAATGCGCTACTTTGAGGCGGATCTGAAAAGCGAGCGCCCGGTTTACGGCAGCAACGGCGAAATCAAACAGGTTCTCCCCAGCCGGGAGGATTCCCTGGACAGGCTCATGGAAGAAAATGCCCGCCAGTTTGCCGCTGCTGCGGAGAGCGTGGAGGATGTAGTGATCCGAAAACTTGTGGTGGACAAGCTACATACCGCGCTTATACAGCTTACCAAAGAAGAACGGGATTTCATTTGTGCCCTGTTCTTTGACGAGAAAACAGAAAGCGAAGTGGCAAAAGGCCTGGGCGTTTCCCAGCAGGCCGTCCACAAGCGGAAAAACCGGATACTCAAAAAGCTGAAAAACTTTTTTGAGTAAATAGGGTTGTTAGACCTCTCACTCAACGGCAAATAGAGTGAGAGGTCTTTTTTATCTCTCCCGGAACTTTGAAAACTGCATACCCATTCATCAGGCACATTCCCGCTGCTTTGGCGAAAGCCAAAGCCCAGGCGGCTGCTGCGCGGCGATCTGCCGGAAGAAAACAACGAGACACCACCGAAAAAGAAAATGCAGGTCTTTGGTTTGTTCTTCCCGGCAAGGAGCGAGAAACAGCAGGCTGTCAGTACCGGATGGCTCCCGGTACGGCCATGACCGGCAGCGGGGACAATGATACTCCCGTCCAGCCTAACGTCCGAGCGTTGAAGCGGCCCGCCGCCGTGATCCGTCGCAGGCAATGGGGGCGGTTGCGTGAGAACCACGCGAGGGGTGAGATTCCCCGTGGAGCTGGCAAGCCGCCAGCCGTTTGATGACTTCCCACCCGGTGCTTCGGGGCGTCGAGGACAAATAGGAGCACCTTTGAAATACGGGCCGTACAGCAGGACGGGCCAATGAAAACAGGAGAATGGTTTTATCTCTCCCCGGCCTTCATTCTGTTCTGCTGCGCGGCCTTTACATAGGCGGCCCATGCCGCCTAATTTTTCAAAGGGAGGTCATAAGACATGAACAGGACATATCTGCGCGGCGATATGTACTATGCCGATCTGGGCCGGGGAATCGGCTCCGAGCAGGAAGGCTATCGCCCCGTCCTTATTCTTCAGAACAACACGGGGAACAAATACAGCCCCACCGTCATTGTGGCGGCCATTTCCAGCAAAGTGGACGCCAAGGCCAAGCTGCCCACCCACTATCTTCTCCAGGCGGAAAACGGGCTGGAACTGCCTTCTCTCGTTCTTTTGGAACAGCTCCGCACCATTGACAAGAAACGGCTGGGCGCGTACATCGGACATCTGGAGGAAAAGCATATCCGCAAAATCAACCACGCCTTGGCGGTCAGCGTGGGGCTGATTGAGGAAGTTCCCGAAAACTTAATCATGTGCCTTTGCCCGGCCTGTGCCAATAACTTCTACGGCACAGGCTCTTATTATTTGCGCAGGGTTCACCCTGGCCGGGTGGAAAAGGACATTTGCACCTACTGCGGCCAGCGGCCCGGTTTTGACTATGAGGTTGTAAAGCGCCGTCAATGACCGGGGTACAGCACATGGAGATCGTATTTCACACTGGGAAAGACAGCGAGCAATCCCTGCGCCAGTTCGCTGAAAAACGCGCCGAGTTTTTAACCCGTGAATTGCGGGATTTGAACGCGGAAGAATTAAAAGCGTTGCTTTCCACATTGAAAGAGGATCATCGCACCTTTGAGCAAAAATGAGGACGTTCCTATAATAATGGAGAAAGGGTGGTTTACTCATCGCCCTGGAAAGGAGGATATTTGAATATGAAACGCAAGGCAAGAATCCAGACGGGAATCGATGATAGATTGGTGGCCATATATGCGAGAAAGTCCCGTATTACGAATAAGGGGGACAGCATTGGAGTTCAGTTTAAGCAAAGCGCCGACTATGCGATCAATCAGCTTTCCCTACCGGAAGATTACGAATTTGCCCGGTATGAGGACAAAGGTTTGAGCGGCTACTATTCCGACCGCCCGGATTTTCAAAGGCTGCTCCGGGACATTGAAATGGGGAAAATCAAGGCTGTGGCCTGCTACAAATTAGACCGAATCAGCCGGAAAACTTCCGATCTCATGCGGCTGCTGGAATATTTCGAGCGCCATGATGTGACACTTTTGGTCTGCTCCAACAATATCAATACGCGGATCAGCACATCCAAAATCATCATTCAGGTGCTGGCCATTATCGCAGAATTTGAACGCGATATTCTCACGGAACGTATCCAGGATAACTTGATGGAGCTGGCGAAAGATGGGCGCTGGCTGGGTGGCAAAACACCGACCGGCTTTTCTTCCCAACGTGTGACAACGGGAAGTGGAAAAAACAAAAGTGCCATTAGTTTTCTTGTCCCTGTGCAGGAAGAAAAGGAGATTGTGCTGGAAATCTACGGCACCTTCTGGGAGACACGTTCTCTCTTGCAGACGGCAAATATCATCAATGAGAAATATGAAACGAAGCATGGCGCGAAGTTTACCACATCCACCATCCGGCTGATACTGCGGAATCCAATCTACTGCGTGGCAGATGAATATTCCTACAACTATTTTCTGGAGCATGACGGAAACCTGTTTGGCGAACCGTCCGACTTTGATGGTCAGCATGGACTTACAGCTTATAACAAGACCGACCAGATGAAAGTTGAGGATGAGGATTCCACCTTTTTCAATCCCAAGTTCTCACAACTTCTTACCAGGAAACCCATTAGTGAATGGATTGTTTCCGTGGGCCGCCATGAGGGATTTATCAGTTCCCGGAAATGGGTGGAAACACAAAATATGCTGGATGAGATTGCCGAAAAGTATAACCGGCCTCATAGAAAAACCAATGCTTTGTTGTCCGGCTTAATGTATTGTCCGATTTGCGGAAAACGGCTGCGGGTACTGCCGGAATCTAATCGCTGGACGAATGGCAAGCCTCGATTCAAGTACGCCTGCCCTGGTGTGCGGGCAAAGGAATGTACCTTCAAAGGGGTTGAGGGTGTAACGCTGGATGAATTTGTTATCCACTCACTCTCCAGCCTGCAAGAAGAACATTCCGACTATTACCGGCAGCTTTTGGAAAACAGGGTTGCCAGTATGATCCGCACCGATCAAAGCGAGAAAGAGTACCAGGAAACCAAAAAGGCTATTGAACGCTTAAATGCGGATATTGCCGCACAGGTACGAAATCTGCGTGAAGCAGACGACGCCCTTAAACGCTTTATCCAGGATGATATAAAGGAATTGACGGACGAGCTGGCAAAGCGCGAAGCTGCCCTGCGCCGAATGGAAGATACACAATCTGAAAATCAGTATCTCATCCATGAACTGAATGGCATGAAAAAAAGGCTGCTGTCCTTTGAGGAGTTTGCAAAGGGCGCACAGCCTGAAGCTCTGTTTACTTTGGTTCATTCGATTGTTGACCGAATTTATATTACTACTGATGGCACCAAACAGAAATGCCAGGTGTATATCAAAGGCTGCGCCACGGAGGATTATTCCGACGTACTCGGCGCAGCCGGGTACATAGAGGAAGAACCCCTGTTACCGGTGGCGTCGTATGTGCCGCCGATGTGTGATTTAGATTACTATAGCATTCGCACCGAAATACCGAAGGCAGGTAGTGTACGGACAGTTGAAAGCAGATATAGGGAAAATACTGCGAACATTATGTGAACAGAAAAAAGTGAATATAATCGAAGCAGAAGCATGCCCGGATCACATACATATGTTGGTGGAAATACCACCGAACATAAGTGTAGCGCAGTTTATGGGGTATCTAAAAGGAAAGAGCTCATTGATGATATTTGATCAGTTTGCAAATATGAAATATAGATATGGGAATCGCCAATTTTGGTGTAGAGGATATTATGTAGATACGGTATGGAAAAATGCAAAAAAATACAGGAATATATAGCAAATCAGTTACAGGATGATCTGGAATACGATCAAATGACACTGAAAGAGTATATTGACCCATTTACAGGTGAGCCAGTAAAACGTAACAAATAAAGATAAGCCCGAAAGGGCTTTGTAGGTAAATGATGTTGCGCTTGGCGAACCTATTTCAATGAGTCTTTAGACTCCAGTGCCGGTAATAGACCCTTATAGGGTCAAAGCAAACCACCGGCTAAGCCGGTGGTCGTGATTTTGCCTATTTTCACAGCATCCATGACCTGCACCAGCTAAAAAAAGCCTTGCCCTTCCTCCGGGAA
>OMAB01000040.1_pt1 | contig 17253 bp, 13 predicted proteins | sample 1644541 | NCBI WGS metagenome assembly OMAB01 (sample SAMEA103958167, study PRJEB25191) | human gut metagenome
TGGTCATTCCTTCATTCAGGTAATCAATAAGAGTAAGATGGGTGTTATGGAGCACATCCGCTTTCTTCATGATACGGATACACCAGTCAAAATCTGCCGAGAACCGATATCTCAGGTCATATGGTTCCACCAGATCACGGCGGGCGAAAAAGGCTTGATGGCAGACTAGCATTCCTTGCTTGAAGCTTTTCCAGGTAAGCGTTGCGGGTGCGGACAGGCGGCGCATATATAAAAAATGCCCTTGACTGTCCACAATTTCTGTTTCTCCATATAGTACTCCCGGCAGGGCTGTTCCATTGATGGAATGTACCATTTGCAGCAAAGTATCATCCTCGTGCAGGCCGTCACCGGCATTCAAGAAACAAAGATAATCTCCGGTTGCCAATTTTATTCCTTTGTTCATGGCATCGTATAAACCTTGGTCGGGTTCACTGATAACAGTGGTGATATGTTCCTGGTATTTGTGAATGATATCCAGTGTTTCATCTGTTGATCCCCCATCTACAATAATATACTCCAGATTCTTATAAGTTTGTGTAACAATACTTTGTATAGTATCCTCCAATACTTTTGCGGCGTTGTAGGTGACAGTAATAATAGAAAACTTGGGATGAGGATGATGGTTATGCATGATTCCCTGTAATCTTGTTATAGATTTCAACATATTTCTTGGCGATGGTACTTTCCGAATAGCTGGATACTGCCTTACGGCAGGCTTCTTCGCTCAGACTTTCATATTCTCCTTCGGTCAATGCCCAGTGAATTCCGTTTGCCAGATCCTTGGAAGACTGATATTCGGCAACATAGCCGTTGTGCAGGTGGTCAATCATTTGTGGAATACCTCCTACATTGAACCCTATGCACGGAATACCACAGGCCATTGCCTCTACGATGGTATTGGGTAGGTTGTCTTGTAAAGAAGGTGTGACGTATAAGTCGACTGCGTTGTAAATATCTACCAGTTCCTTCTCGTTGCTGACATAATTCATCGGATAGATAGGGAAAGGAAACAGGGAAGCGTATTGTTCGGCTTGGTTGCCAAAAACCACTACACCTAACTCTTTACTAAAATCAGGATACGAGGAAGCTATTTGTTTGCAAGCTGATACCAAATAGTCTATTCCTTTTCTCTTGTCTGTAATTTTTACGGATCCGAAAAGCAATAACTTCTTGTCTTGCGGGAGGTGGCATTTTTCTCTGGCCTGTTTTTTATCACGAGGTTTGAACAGGTTGGTGTTGATTGCATTGGGAATATTGGTAATGGTCTGACCTTTAATCAGATCACTTTTCTTAGCCAATGATTCTAACCAGCGGCTACAAGCTACAAAGGTGATTTGTGCTCCTTCAAACAGTTTTTTCTTTTTCTGGAAAGTACGGTAGGCTATGTCTTTCCTGCTTCCTTTGTAAAGTTGCGGACAGTTGTGGCATTGTGTGGCATATTTATCGCAATCTCCTGCATAGTGGCAGATACCGGTAAAAGGCCACATATCATGCATTGTCCAAACGATGGGCTTGCCGGATTGGATGATACGCCGGATATCTGTCAGTGACAACATACCTTGGTTAATCCAATGCAGATGAATGACATCGGCTTGGGTAAATTCGGGCAATGCTGTGATATTGGTGCCGGTATTCGCTATGTCAACGGCAAACAAGTTATGTTTCTTGAAGTGGTTGGCTTGCCAGATAACGACACGCTCCCAGATGAATTGCCATACTTTCCACCATGATTTCTTTAGTTCAACGACACTTATCTGGTCGGTCTGCTTGTCGCGTACAAGCATTTTTGTCTTTATTCCGTTGTTTTTTAAAGCCTCCATGAGGCGGTTGGCTGCAATGGCGGCTCCACCTATTCGCTCAGACGTATTGATGATAAGTACTCTCATGTGCATAAAAGTTTATGCAAATGTACGCTTTTTAGGGGACATCTTGGATATTTCCAGTAAGCTTTCTGCTATTTCACGGGAAAAGATTTCCAAATTGAAACGTTTTTCTGCCAGCTTTCGGGCGTTGGCGCCCATTTTTTGGGCTTCTTCGGGATGGTCGGCTATGCGATGAATGGCATTGATCCACCCTTCCACGTCATCATAGGCTACGGTAATTCCTATTTCTTCTTTGTCTATATCCATTTCAAAATTAGGATTACGTGAGCAAATGACAGGGATGCCTAATGCAAAGGCCTCTACCAGTGTGGTAAGACCTACGGTATAAGGAAAATCCATGCAGCAGATGACAACACAGCTTTTTCGTGCCACTTTCTGTGCCAACAAGTATGGGATGACACCGTCCGTATAATGTACTCGTACAGAATCGGGCAGACAGAAGCTTTCAATAATCTGTTGGTAGTTTACACTTCCATTGGTGGGGGCTATGTACAAGTCCAGTTGTTGATCGGTGGTGCAGAAAGCTTGCAGCATTGTGTCTACATCCCGGTTTTCTTTCCCGGTGGAGATAAAACCTTCCGGTTTCCGATCCGGCATTGTTTGTAGAAGATGGTCATAGAAAGCGAGGTCCGGCCCCCAATGGATAAGCTGAAGCTTTTCTTCGGGAGCTTTTCCGGTTGCTAATGAGTCTTTAATCAATTTTTTACTGAACAGGAACATATGATCAATGCCCTTATAAAAGAAACGTGAGATGCGTTCTCTTATTTTTCTGGATGAGGTTTTTAAAGCAGTGTGATGCCAAATGACAATGGGCTTGCGGTAGAGGCCTAATGCTCTGAGTAGGATGATAAGTTCCAACCCACGGAAAGATGTACCGTAGAGCACTTCGTATGGCTCTTTGCAGCACAGAATCTCTTTAGTGGCATAGAGCATTAGTTTCAGACGGCTGGGGAAAGCTTTGTATTTATGCATCACCGACCGGATTCCATATTTTTCCAGCAAAGGAAGTCCGTAGAGGATATGTCCCGGAAACTTATAATTTTTCCATTCCTCGTAACTTTCACGGGTTAATCGGGTGTGATAAAAATAAATAGTGAGTGGTTTTACCGGTGTTGGTCTCTTTTCAGCCATTTGTTAATTCTGTTTTTTATTGCTTTAGTGATGATGGAAAAATTGCCGTATCGCAGGTTTAGAAATAGTTCTTCAAAAGAACGTCCTATCTTAATCCAGGGATGTCCCCACCCCATAATGCGGTAGACAGCTTTTTTATAAGCTACATTCTCAATGACATAACGAGGATGCTTGAGAGGAAATTCTACTTCATACCGTTTCATGGTGAAGATGCGGCGGTATCCTTTAGGCAGTGTATGCACAGAACCGGCAAAATGGGTGGAATCTGCCGTGGCTCCCAAGTTGTTAATCATGTTGCGGGTGGGCACGATAGCCAGTCCCGAGTTGAAAAGCATGGAAGCGTGGAAGATGGTTTCATAATAGGCTTTGTTGTTTTCTTTATGGCGATGGCACATATAGATAAAGTCTTTACGGAATTTCCGTTCTTTAATGAGCTGTTCCAGTTGTTGCATATTGAACTTGTCTTCTAGAAAAGTATAATGTTCGTCCCATTGGTCAATGACCCTTTTCCAACTGGCCCATCCCCAGATAGAGAAAGTGGAGGCAAAGAAATAATCGTATGGTACACCCGGAGTAATCTCTTCGTTATTGAAACCCGCAATCATGGTGATACGGGGGTCTTGCTCGTATTTGTCTAACATTTCTTTACAGAATGTGAAAAAAGAAACGGAAGGCACATCGTCATCTTCCAATACGATACATTTGTCAACCATAGAAAAAGCCCATTTTTGTGAAATGTATTCCGAAGGGTCGCAACCGTAGTTTTTTTCCTGATACATACGGTGGACTTCGCAGTCCCAGTCTATCTGATCTGTCACTTCACGACATGCTTTGATACCGGGCAGGTCGTGTTCGCTGCGTGGTCCGTCCTGATAGAGGAAAAGCTTGGAGGGACGGGCATTCCTGACTTGTTCAAACACTTGCGACAGCTGTTGCGGGCGGTTGAAGAACAAAATGAGTACGGGTACATCTACAAGGAACGGTTTCATAGTTCAATCTCCTTTATTTGTAAAATTCGAGTTTGTTGTAATGCGGATGTATATTCTCTAAATCTGGTAATTGCATATAGTTACCGTATATCTTCCTTAGCACAGCATCTGTTTGGCATGGTACGGGGAACATTTTTCCTTCAAATTCCATTTCTGTCAGTGGAAAAATATCGTCTGTATAGCGCGGTTTGAAATAGGCGGTGCCAAAAGAATGGCGTAATTCTTTTCCGGGGAATAACTTGGCAATGAACCTTAGGATGGGAAAACCGATGCGGGTATTAAAATGATAAATCCTACGAATCCGTTTGTATAATGTGCTTTCTTTTATATTTTTATTATTCAACTGATTGTATATCTGCCCTTGCATGTGTCCTCCTATCCAAGCCAGACAATAAGGGATCTTTTCTAAAGGAAAAATATCAATGTAGATACCGGTATAATGGAAAATACGGTCATATGAATTTGTTTCTTCCAAATGAGAATCCTTATCACGTAATTTGCCGTATATAAAGATGTAATTGGGATCTGTTTCATTAGTTTGCAATGCAAGATTGTCCGGAAGTTCTTGAGGAAGAACTTTCAGCAGACGCAGGTAATCTGAGCGAAGCATTTCTATGTCCAGATCATCATCCCAGGGAATGAAACCTTTGTGACGTGCTGCACCTATTAGAGTTCCGGAACTGAGCCAATAGGGTATTTGGTGCTTGCGACAAATCACATCAATAACCTCCAGAAGCTCTAACATACGTAGTTGCTGGCGACGGAGAAGGGAACCATCGGGGTTAAATCGCTTTCTTAGTTCACTATCCATACATTAATTTTTTAGTAGTTTATAAAACAAATCAGCGTTGATGTAACCTGTTTCTGACAGGTCTTTTCCTTTTAATTCTCCTTCATGGATATATTCTTTGTTTAATACATCTTGCCCCCATAGCAATATTTTATCAATGTTTGGGGTACAAATATTTAATACCTCTGCTATTGATTTGATTATCAATAATCCAAATGGAAAATCCTCAGTGAAATACCGGCTTTTGAAATCAGGCAGAAATCCTTTTTCTGTTTTTTCCATAGGAGCTGGAATATGTTTGAAGGCAATGATGGAGCGTATCTTGCGGGTAAGTGACCTTGCATCATAACTGTCATAATATTCCAATAAAGTAGGAATTGGCTCTATTCGGACCGGCAGTGCTTTCAGAATTTGTTGGAATTCATTGTCACAAGCAATGAGGAGCTCCGAACTTTCTTCATCCCAACTATTATAGAACCCGGGAATCTCATGATATGCTTTTCCTCTACTCCAGGTATGGAAAAGTGAATAAAGACGGGCTGGATGAAGCAATGGATTGCTATTGGTCAGGCTGGCTTCTAGAAAATGATGAAGCATACGCACCGGCGTATCTAACATTTCTTGAAGAGTTCGTAGTAAAATATCGGATTTTGATATGTTTACGGTAGCTATTTGTAATTCCTTTTTGTATCCCAACAAGAGTGCTTTCTGGCCATAGGTTTGCACACGGGCAATGAATGGAGCACGCTGGAATCCGAAGAGTGAAGCTGTTTTGCCTAATATTCTATAAGCGGTAAAGAAAAAACCGGTACAACTGACTACACTTCCTATGCAAGTTTTTTCCTGCAAGAACGGTTGTATGTGGAGAAGTTCTTCCTCAATGGCAAATCCGGGGAGACAAAGCAATACGATATCAGAGTGTGGAATGACTTCTGCCGGGTTAGCCGTAACGCAGGCTAATGAGCCGGAGAATGTATTTCCCCGGCAATCTTCAATGAGTAATGATGGATTCCATTGGTCGGGATGCCGGGTGAGGATGGAAACATTAAAGCCTTTATGTGCAGCTACTCCTGCAATGACGTGCCCCAGACCGCCACCGCCACAAATACAGATATTGATACTCATGCTTGCAGTTTTTTTAAGTTTTCAGCCAGATAATTGTTGTCTTCAGTGTCGCGTATGGCGATACGGATGTAATTCCTGCCATCGAATCCTGTCTTGGTACTACAATCTTTTAACAAGAGATTATGCTCCAGCAATAAAGAAACGAGTTTGGTGGAACTGAAGCGGGAAGTTACTTCGCACAGGAAATAATTGGCTTGTGAAGGTATGACACGTAGGAAGTCAACCTGTTGCAATACCTCGAAAAAGCGTTGGCGCTCGGCTATGAATTTTTTACAGGCATTTTGATAATCATTATTATACTTGCTGTATATCTGTAAATAGAATTCGGCGAAGGAGTTTATATTCCATATAGCCATGTTTTTTCGTAAATAGGATATTATCTCTTTGTCGGAAGATGCGGCTATCCCCAAGCGTAATCCCGGAACTCCATAAGATTTGGAAATACTTTTAATGACTGTGAGGTGTGGGTATGTTTCCAGAACTTCATTCTTAAGCAGCGTATTTTCGACACTTTTTTCGCTGAAGTCAACAAAAGATTCATCCAATATTAAGTGGATATTTCGCTGCTGCGTCCATGCCAGCAAATCCATAAGTTCGTTAAGGGGGATGAAGTTACCTGATGGGTTATCCGGATTGATCAAGAGTAAATGGCGGATATCTTTGTCCGCATAAAAAAGCATCAGTTCTTTTGCCGTATAATGAAAATCGGCATTCTGTGGATAGAATGCAATGATTTCTTCTGATTGCCGGTTGGGATATTCTTCAAAAGTGGGATAAATTACTCCCATTTTGCCATCTGAATGTTCCATCAGCGCTTTGATGATTTCGGCGGCTCCGTTGCCAACAACCACATAATCTTGCCGGATACCGAAGTTTTTTGCCATGACAAGTGTGTTCACTCCCATGCCGGAAGGGTATTCACGGAGAAGCACATTAAAATTAGCCTGTAGTTCTTCACACATTTTTTGTGGTGGAAAATAGGGGTTTACTAAATAGCAGAAATCTTTCAGCTTTGGGAAACGCCAGTATCCGCCATATCTTTTTTGGTAGCGTTGTAGCTGGTCCTGTTCGGCAAAAATGGTTTCAGCGATGTCAAGATCTTGTATATCATCAATCTCATACCAGCGTTCTCCTTCCAAAGGGAGTCCTTTCAGTTCACATCTCTCCAGCAGGGTGATTACCCGTAATACCTGTTCGTAATATTCGTTATTCCCCAGGGCTTTGCTGTAGGCTTCAAGAAATGGCACATAACTGTTGCGGAGAAACTCTTTACTGAATTTATAGATATTGACGGTTTTGTAGTAATCGTCAATATCTGCGTAGCGGAACGTTTTTTTTGAGATAAAATCAATGATGTCATTTTCAGTATTGAGCCGTACCATCGTGCCGTCCATCCATGGCTCATATTTAGCTACAAGTGCCAGATTGGGATAGGGGTTATTTAAAATTTTGTGGAAAAGTGTATCCTCAAAAATCAAATCGGATTCAATTAATAAAGTATCTTGCTTTTGCAATTCCTCTTTAGCAAGATAGAGAGAATAGATATTATTGGTCTTATTGTAGACAGGATTGTAAATATATTCTATCGGAGTATTTCTACTTTGTTTCTCTATGTGGGTACGTAATTTCTCTCCCTGGTAGCCTATGACTAAAATGATGCGTTCCAGATTTAATGAATCTAACTGTGAGAGCAGACGGTCTATCAGATAGGTCCCGTTTACTTTAATCATACACTTGGTGTTATCTTTGGTAAGATCTCCCAAGCGCTTGCCCATGCCGGCGGCTAGAATGATTGCTTGCATAATAAATTTAGGTATATATATTGCAAAAGTAGTAATTAATTAGCATTTATAAGCGATGTTATTTATATTTGCCTCAAATTTTAAACAGGAATGGGTAAAATAACATTTGTACCGGTAGGAGGATTGGCCAACCGTATGCGTGCAGTGGCTTCGGCGGTAATGCTGGCAGGAAAGACGAAAAGTGAATTAAGCATCATTTGGTTTCGGGATTGGGCACTGAATGCACCGTTTTATCAGTTGTTTAAGCCTGTAGACAGGGAAGTGGCTTGTTTACGGGATGCTTCGCGGTTGGATTATGCATTATTAGACAGACCTCGTTCCAAGAATTTTCATTTCCCGCTTTTGTTTCAGAAACTGCTTTTCAAGTCTTGTCTGTACGAGCGTTCCATTACTCCTTTATGTAACCGGCATTTTGATTTTGAACGGTGGGTTAAAGAAGGTGGCTGTGTTTATATGGCATCATACACCGCTTTCCAACTTTATGATTATGCATGGATCAGTCGGTTGTTTGTTCCGGTAGACGAGATTATGGAAGAGGTGGAAAACCGTTGTCGGAATTTTTCGGATGCTATGATTGGTGTGCATATCCGTCGTACAGATAATCTGGCTTCTATCAGGCAAAGCCCTATCGAGTTGTTCTATCAGAAATTAGATGAGAAGATAAAAGAGGACGGCAAGGTGGCTATCTATTTGGCTACAGATTCGGAAGAGGTGAAGCGGGAAATGAAAGAGCGTTATGGTGACCGGATATTCTGTTCCGGAAAAAAGGCAGACCGTGGATCTTTGGAGGGAATAAGGGAGGGTATCACGGATATGTACACATTGGCTCGTACACAAAAAATATATGGTTCTTTTCAGAGTTCATTTTCGGATATGGCAGCTCAGATAGGAGGGGTTCCATTGGAGATTTTGAAATTATGAGTTGCGGAAATAAATCATTGTTTTAATGATTATCTGCAAACATTTTTATTTTTGCTCCTCTTCTTTCTATGGCATTTGCCAATTTGTTTTCTATTTTTCCTAATAGCAGCCGTCTGCTCCATTCTATAACAAGCGTCGTCAGACAGATAGAAACAAGTGTTCCCATAAAATACAGAACAAGTAGGTTGCTGTCTGCATATGGGACATACCAAGGTTGTAAACAGTGGATAAGAAGTCCTTGAAGCATATATAAGGCAAAAACGTATCCTGCTAGGTAATTGATGATGCGGGATGAAAAATGCCACCGGGTAAACTGGTAGAAAATCATGATAGAGGCGATGATAATCAGTAGATTATTATCTCGGGCGAATCTCAGTATGATATTTCCACTCATTGCTGTAAGCAGGGAATTCAGTATAAAAATACCGGCAAGGCTGCCTGACAAGATTTCCCGGCTATGTCGTTTCATGTTTTCCGGAAGACCATAGGTCTTCAGATATTGTCCTATGAGATAAGCTAGTGTGACATTGATAATTCCCTTGCCCGTGTCATTCTGAATTTCAAAAAACAGGATTGTCGGGGCAAATACAAAAAAGAATCCCCATAGTAACAGTAGTTGTTTATAACTTTTTTGTGAGAGGTTATGAACCAGTCGGTTTAAATAGGGCGAGAAACAATAAAGTACTACATAGCAGGTCATAAACCAGTATTTTTTGCTAAGTATCGGTAGCAATGAGGAGGCCAGCCCTGTCCAGGTATGCGGAGTGTGAAGCCATATTGTTTCGATCAGATAAGAAACGATGGAATAAAACCATACGACAACCAGCATTTTGAAAAATTTATGTGTATTGAAACGGATTCCAAAATAACCTGAGATCAGAATGAACAAGGTTACTCCGGTGTTTCCCAGTGTATTGATAAATAGTATGAATTCTTTGTTCAGCCAGTTACTGGTGTGGAAGGTATTTCCTAGAATATGCATGGATACAATCAGTATGATACTGATAATTCGTAAACATTCTAATCCGGAGTGACGTGTAGCAGCCATTATTTCTTGATTATATAGTGTAAACTCTCTTTAAAAGTGACGGAGCCGCTCAACCACAGGATGGCTGTGTAGAGTGTGCCGGCTATGATCATTTTGCTTGCCATTAATAAATACAGATTGGCAAAGCCGATAGTGATATAATAGGTAGCCGCCATTACTGCGGTAGCTATGAAGGCAAACGGAAGGATGTCTTTCAGCGCTGCAAACAAGCTGAGCCGTATTTGTTTCCATACAAAATAGTGCCATACAAACAGCCAGCAGATATTGATGGATACATACACTATAATCATGGTATGTACGCCGTATGGATAGAGCAGAAGCATGGTTGTTAACTGGATGATGCCTAAGCCGATGGTATTCCACATATAGATATCCGATTTTCCTTTGCTGATGACTAGGTTGGAATACAAATTGGTTATGGGAATGAATGCGCCACCGATGCAGAGCAATTGCAGGATGAAGGCACTGGGTAGCCATTTGTCTGTAATAGTCAGTATAATCAGTTCGGGTGCGATTAATGATAATCCTAACATAGCCGGAAAAGAAATAAAGGCAGTGAAGCGGAGCATCTTCCGGAAAGCGCGTTGTTGGCGTTCCCTTTCATCCGACAAACTGGAAAGTACGGGTTGGGCCACACTGTTGACTGTTCCTGAAATTAATGAATGTCCCATATAATTCCATTTATTAGCTTGAGTAAAATAGCCTACTTCTTGTCCCGAATAGAATTTACCAAGAATAACGGTAAAGATATTATTATTGATGTGGTTGAATATATTGGTTACTAATAATTTGCTGCTGAAAGAAAGCATCCCTCTCAAAGGCTTGAAGTCGAAAGTAAGTGTAGGTCGCCAGGGTGAGAAGCACCAATAACAGATATTAATGGTTCCTACATAGACAATGCTTTGTGTGGCTATCCCCCAATAGGCAAATCCCAAGCAGGCCATAGTTATACCGATAGTTCCTGAGGCGGTTAATCCGATAGTGACCGCCATTGCCTTTTGCTTGACCATTAAGTTGCGGAACAGGTAAGCACTGTGGGCAATGCCCAAACTGGCTACAAAGAAACCGAGGAAAGTGTATCGTGCCAAAGCTGTCAGTTCGGGAGTGTGATAGAATTCGGCAATGAGTGGGGCGCAAAGGAACAGAATGAGGTAGAGACAGGCACTTAGCCCGGTACTGAACCAGAATACGGCATTATAGTCTTTGTGGGAGATATTCCGTTTGTTGGCTAGGGCGGCCGTGAACCCGCTTTCCTGCAAAGAGCCTGCAATAAGGGAGAAGATGGACAGCATTCCCACCATGCCATAATCTTCCGCATTCAGAATGCGTGACAGGAATATCCCGAAAAAAAGATTCAGCAGCTGCTGTACTCCATTGCTTAATCCGCCCCAGAAGAGGCCTTTTGCTGTCTTTTCTTTCAAGGATTGTTCTGCCATTTTTATAGATAGATTATAAAACAGTCAGGCTGAAAGCGGACGTTTCAGTTGCTTTCAGCCTTTTCTGTATTTGGGTGTATATTATTTCACTTCACTGCCCGGCTTTACCTCTCTTAATAAAGAGGTCACCGCTAAGGTGCCGTCAAAGTTTTCAGCACTCAGGATCATGCCTTCGCTCACCAATCCGTTCTTGAATTGGCGCGGAGCAAGGTTGGCAATGAATAAAACTTGTTTGCCCACCAGTTCTTCCGGTTTATAATGTTGTGCGATACCGCTGACGATGGTACGGTTCTCCAGTCCGTCAGCAATCTTGAATTTCAGCAGCTTTTTCATTTTAGGCACTACCTCACACTCTAATACGGTACCTACACGGATATCTAACTTTTCAAATTCTTCAAAAGCAATTACTGGTTTTATCGGGTTGGCTTTATAGTTGGCAGCCTCGTTTGCTTTTTTGGTAGCCAACAGTTTGTCTACTTGTGCTTGAATGGTTTCATCTTCGATCTTTTCGAACAACAGTTCTGCCTTATTCAATTGATGTCCTTCTGCCAGCAGATCGGTACGCCCCAGTTGGTCCCATTCAAATGTTTCCATATTCAGCATTTGGCGGAGCTTTTCGCTGCTGAAAGGCAGGAAAGGTTCGAATGCAATAGCCAGATTGGCAACTAGTTGCAATGCTATGTTAAGGATGGTGGCTACACGGTCCATATCAGTTTTTGCCAGTTTCCAAGGCTCTGTATCGGCTAAGTATTTATTACCGATACGTGCCAGGTTCATTGCCTCTTTTTGTGCATCGCGGAATTTGAATACATCCAGTAGCTTTTCTACTTCTGCCTTTACGTCTGCAAATTCTTTTAATGTTTCTTTGTCGTAGTCGGTCAATTCACCGCAAACGGGAACTTTCCCGTCGAAATATTTATGAGTCAGCACTAAAGCACGGTTTACAAAGTTACCGTAAACAGCCACCAACTCATTGTTGTTACGTGCTTGAAAATCTTTCCAGGTAAAATCGTTGTCTTTTGTTTCGGGGGCATTGGCTGTCAATACATAGCGCAATACATCCTGTTTGCCGGGGAAGTCCTGCAAATATTCATGCAACCATACTGCCCAGTTGCGTGAAGTGGAAATCTTGTCACCTTCCAGGTTCAGGAATTCATTGCTAGGTACGTTATCCGGTAAGATATAGCTTCCTTCCGCTTTCAGCATAGCAGGGAAAACAATGCAGTGGAATACAATATTGTCTTTTCCGATGAAGTGAATCAAACGGGTTTCTGGATCTTTCCACCAAGTTTCCCAACTGTCGGGAAGTAATTCTTTTGTATTTGAAATATAGCCGATGGGGGCATCGAACCATACATAAAGTACTTTTCCCTCAGCGCCTTCTACAGGAACAGGGATTCCCCAATCCAAGTCACGGCTTACCGCACGGGGTTGCAAGCCCATATCCAACCAGCTTTTACATTGTCCGTATACATTGGGGCGCCATTCTTTATGATTTTCAAGAATCCATTCACGCAGCCATCCTTCGTGTTTGTCCAATGGCAGATACCAATGTTTGGTTTCACGCATCACTGGTTTACTGCCACTGATAGCACTTTTCGGATTGATCAGGTCGGTCGGAGAAAGTGATGTTCCGCACTTCTCGCATTGGTCACCGTAGGCTCCTTCTGCATGGCAGTGAGGACATTCACCGGTAATATAACGGTCGGCCAGGAACTGATGGGCTTCTTCGTCGTAATATTGCATGGAGGTCTTTTCAATGAACTCACCTTTATCATACAGGGTTTTGAAGAATTCGGAAGCCAGTTCGTGGTGTGTCTTTGATGTAGTACGAGAGTATATATCGAATGAAATTCCAAATTCTTTGAATGATTCTTTTATCAAGGTATGATAGCGGTCCACCACATCTTGTGGAGTAATACCTTCTTTCTTTGCACGAATGGTGATAGGTACTCCGTGTTCGTCAGAGCCTCCGATGAAAAGAACATCTTCTTTTTTCAGGCGGAGATAGCGCACGTAGATATCAGCAGGAACATATACACCTGCCAGATGACCAATATGTACCGGACCGTTTGCGTAGGGCAAAGCGGATGTGACGGTGGTTCTTTTGAATTTATTTTCCATTGTATGATGTCTTTTTTGTTATTTCTACCAGTAACGTGCAAAGTTAGTGATTTTTAGTAAGTATATGGAATAATCAGAAATATTTCTCCCTTAAAATCTCTGACAGGCCGTACTTATTATAAAATATGGTTATTCGGGGGCTTTGTCGGAAGAAGTGAAAATACAGAAAAATGTTATATCGTGATGCAGTGATTTGCACTTATTTGCATTTAATCTTAAGGAGAGAAAAATGATGAACTAAATTTTACTTATCCTGTTTTTTATAAAACCTTAAGTCGAACGAGACATGAATACGTGGTATAAATTCATTTTAAATGCACTTTTCTCTAAAAAGAGAGAGGATAAAGATTGGGAAACGACCGATAAGGAAGAGGATGTTCTTTCAAATTACATTGAACTGGACTCATTGATGCAGGTCATTTATCATGCAAAGGAAACTGAGTCGGGCAGCTAAACTAACCGGCCCAGTCTTCTCTATCAAGATTTCTATAGCTTATCGCTTCTGCCAGGTGGATGGAAGTAATGTGTTCGCTGTTGTCCAGATCGGCAATGGTACGCGCTACTTTAAGAATACGTTCAAAAATATCTCCGATATATTTTTATTTATTATCTTTATTGCACAAATGTAATAATATATAATAATGTGTACAAAAGTATGAAAGCAATTCTTTTTATTCGAGTTAGCACAGAGCATCAAGAGTTTGAGGAACAGACTAAAGAACTCACAAAGAAAGCTATTCAAGATGGTTATTCAGTCAATAATATACTAACAATTGCAGAGAAAGAATCTGCAATTAAATTATCAGAGGAAGAACGAAGCGGTATAAAGAAAATGAAAGAACTAATCGAAAATGACTCTTCTATTAATTGTTTGTATGTTTGGGAAGTTTCTCGTTTAGCTCGTACTAAAAAAGTGTTGTTTAGTGTTCAAGACTATTTGATAAATAAGGGCATCCAGCTAAAAGTAATGAAACCAGAGGTTGTTCTTCTAAACCGTGATGGAAGCGTTAATGCTGGTGCATCAATGGTCTTTACTATGTTTGCTGAAATGGCAGAGCAAGAAATGATACTTAAAAAAGCTCGTTTTGCTCGTGGTAAGGCTCGTTGTAACAGTCTTGGAAAGACTAATAATGGAAGAGTAGTTTTCGGTTATGCAAAAGATGAAAATGGCTATATCGTAATAAATGAACAAAATGCAAAAGTCGTTAGATATATCTTTAACACTTATATAACTACAAATAATAGTGCTAATACTATATATAGAGAGTTGGTTGAACGAGGATGGATAAATAGACGAAACAGAGGTGAACGAACAGCTATTATCAATATCTTATCTAATGAAGCATATTATGGTGGAAAAGCATACAGAAGTAACCATAAATATCCACCTATAATCACAAAAGAGCTTTTTGATAGAGCAACTGAGAAAAGAAAAAATAGCATTAAAATGAGTAAAGATAATACTAAATGGTTTCATCATGCTCATGGGTTGGTAAGTTATAATCATAACGGTACGTGGTTTAAGATGATAATTAGACATGGGAGATTAGCATATTATTGTGAACAGTCTAAAGTATCAATCAGTTCTAATGTATTGGATAGTTTAACTTGGTGGTATGCTATAAGATACGAATTGAAGCGTAGTTTAATTAGTGATGAAGAAGAAAGGCAAAATAATAAGCGTCTTATAGATACTTATACTGACAAGTTAGAAGTTTCAGAAAGGTATATAACAGAGATAAAAGAACAGCAAGAACGAATTGATGATTTATTTATAAGTGGTCGTTGGGATAGAAATAAGCATCTGAAAAAAATACAAGAATTAGATAAAATATTATCTGAGGAAAAATCAAAGATTGCATATTATAATGCAGAAATAGAAAGACTTAGTGTATATGATGAAGAAGGTGCAATTAACATACGCTTTCAATATCCTAACTATAAAGATAGATATTTTTTGGAGAGTTTGGAAGATGAACAAGCTATAAAGAATATTATACAGCGTAGTATAGCTGCAATAAAAGTGATTCCTCAATCTAATAAGCATTATATAATAGAAGTTGAGTATGTGAGGGAAATACCTATAGAGGAAGTAAAATTTGAATTTTGGGTTAATGGTAATAATTTAAATTTAATTCAAATTCGAGGTAATGAAAGACATGATTCAAAAGAATTAATCAAACGCATATATACACGAAAACGCTATGAATAATAAGATAGGTAACTCCTTCCAACTCTTAAAGAAGTAACACCCTATACATCACGGAACGGTTTTGCATGAAAAATTCTGGAAAAATTTTCTCCTACATTATACACAATTTTGTTTTCTAATATTTTTCGAGTATATTTGAATCATAAGGAAAGATACAATAATTAAAAAACGGAAAGATAGTACGTTTATCCTCAGTAGAGGAAATGTACTATCTTTTTTATTTTAAAAATTTAATATTCAGATTATTATGAAAAAGATAGAATACCAATTTACACAGGTGCCAACCAAATTGATGATACTGCTGGACGTTAATTGTAGAAGTATGTTGTTTACCCTTTGTCAGCTAGCTAGCCATTATGCTGATAAGAATGGCATATTCTTTCGTAATAATGCTGATTTATCAGCAGAAAGTAGATTAAGTCAAAAGCTCGTTATAGCAACCATAGATACGCTATATACTCATGGAATAGTGGAGATATGGAGTGTTGGCAAGGGAAAAGGAAAACATGCTAATTACTTTAAGTTGAATCTTGAAAGAATAAAGGAGTTTGAACGTCTAAAAATGGATGAATTGAAAAATCCCGATTTACAACTACCAATGGTTGATTATCGTGCTAAGGGTTATTCACCAAGTTATTTAAAAAAGAATACTCAAAATGTTTCCCAAGAAATTCCCAATGATTTCCCTAGAATTTCCCAAATTACCAACAATATAAATAATATAGAAAATATAGATAATGAAGATAATATAAATAATAAAGAAATAGAAAATAATATTAATAATATAGAAGATGAGTATAATAAAAGAATTAATGAATTATTAAAAGGAGGAATGAAGGTTGAGAATATACTAATTAACTTAGCTAAAGAAGATTGGGAATGCTTCAAATTTTTCAAAGGTAAACTAAAGCAGAATGAGGATTTTAAAACACATTATAGAAGATTGTTGCCTTTGGTCAATGACTTGATTCAACAATATGAACCTTGTTAATTTATTTACTTCAATGTTGTAATTTTCTTACTCTAGGTGATATTTATAATAAGAAGTAACAATAAAGTTACTTCAAGAATAAATGATTAAATAGAGTAAAGTATGAATAATAATATAATTCAAGAAGTAAAGAAAAAGATATATGAACTTCAAGAACTTATAACGAGATTAGAGCAGCCTCAACAAACAGAAGAAAAAAAACTAGACTATGTGAATCTTTCGGAAGGTAACAATGAAGACAAACTGAATAGAATAACGGAACAGATAACTCAATACGATATAAATATAATTCCAACTTCTAAAGATTCTCAGTTGATAAGATGTGCTATAGTCAATGAATTAGGAGATAAGGGGTTAAAGTATTGGCATATTATAAGAGCCAAAGCGGATGGGTATGATGAGGCTGAACAGACTAAGAGATATGTATATTTACTATCAAGAAAAGACAAAATAAGCATCAACTTTGGAACTGTGGTGAATCGGTACAAGGATGCGATAGACAAATATAACAGAAAGTTAAATATAAATGATGATGGAAACAACTAAACAATCAGTAGAGAGAAGCGGAAATCTAAATCCAATGTGGGGGAAAAGACAATCTTTGGAAACAAAGAAAAAGATTAGTGACAGTCAGCGAAAACGATATGCAGCTATCCGAAAAGCAATTAGAGAGCAAGACATATTACAATTTGCCCAAACCAACTGTGAGGCAAGAAATGAGCTTATACATCAACTTCTAGACAAGAATAACATATCCTTTGACAATATTCAACAAGCAGTGAATTTTGTGGCATTTTTACT
>OMAB01000046.1_pt1 | contig 16467 bp, 23 predicted proteins | sample 1644541 | NCBI WGS metagenome assembly OMAB01 (sample SAMEA103958167, study PRJEB25191) | human gut metagenome
CTGGGATCACCACACCATTCGCCGAAAATTTTAGAAGAACAGGTCTGACACTTTAGCACGTTAAAGTGTTAAACTTCACCGCGTTAAAGTGGTAACGTGTGAAAGTGTGAATAAATTATGTCACAATTATTAACAAACTATGAACTATAAAAGATCAATAAAATTCTCACATGAAATTAAAAAATATCAGTAGACAAAAAATCAAATCATGGTACTATATACATGTGACAAAGATAAGAACACAAACACAAAGCAAAGAAAGTGAGGATTTGAAATAATGAAAGCCGAACAGAAACAAGAAAATAAAAGATTGATTGAAGAAGCAGGGCGATGCTTAAAATGTGGACGGACTATAAGAGGGTGTAAAAGTGGCAGACTTAAAGAGAGTATGGAACGAGTCTCTGCAAATGCCGTTCTTATAGATCTATGCGAGTTAAATCATATAATCGTTTCAAACATTTGTGACGGAGATTTTAAAAGTATACAGCCGTATATTGAAGAAATCATAGACCGATTCGCCACATGTTTAGCCATCATCAAATCAAAAGGTGAAAATCTTAATGAAGTTATGACAGACGAACAAATAGACTATGCTGTAGAGTATACCATTTTTGAACAAACAAGGAGAAGCGATGAGTAAACCGATTAGAAAAGTCAACATTCCAGAAACGACAAGAATCAATTTTGTCGACAAGCGCACGACCATAAAGGAGACTGAAAAAGATGGTGGAATCAGTTATTACGACCTTGATTCAACGTTACTATGCGAGGGCTATTTCACAAATCAGATTCGAGGGACATTGCAAAAAGTGGAAACGGATAAAGAAACGTATTACACTTTCACCTTTAACAATGGTAAGGAAACACACTATCGCAACTTTTACAAGTTGCGTAGATGACGGTATATATGTATCTGGTTTACCACCGTAGGATGCTAACACAACTTGCAATATAATATAATATGATCAATACTACATAACATTACACTTCAAACAAATAACACAAAAAAAGGAGATTTTAAATTATGAAGAATTTTGAACTTATCGCTGGTAAAGAATCTTGTGTAAAGTTGGTAAAAATTAACGGCACAACCGCCCTTGCAAAAGACGCTAAACCATACGGAAAACTACTCGGAATTGTAAAAGGCACTGAGGAAGAAACAGGAAAAGAAACTTACTATCTTTGCATGAAAACGGATGAGGGAATTGGTATCTATGCAACAGGCGTAAAGCGTGAAATTGATAAGATTGTTGATCTGTTTGTTGATGCTGAGGCAGATGGAGAAGATTTCATTATTCAGTGTACAACAGGAATTTCAAGAAAGTCAAATCAAACTTTCTTTAAAATTATGGTAGTGATGCTTTAAAATTGTAAACGGTCAACAGTGCGGTTGACACCAAAATAAAGAACGGAAGCTTAATCAATTTGTTCATATCTATAAGGGACTGGAAACAGTCCCTTTTATAATTACATAATGTTAACAATTTGTTTACAAAATATCTCATATTTGTTCATAATTATATGATAAACTAAAAGAACAAAAAATGAAAGTGAGGTATTAAATATGTATTTGAAAAGTCAATTATTACAACTTCAACATGCTATTGTTTTGAGAGCTTTAGACGACATTAAAACACCCGTTTTAAGACTCAAGTATTACCGCGAAGTTAGAAGCTCACTTGAACTGTACGCGTCACTGTATCATATGACAGCAGATGAAATGATACAAAGTGCAATCGCAAGCGGCTATATTGAACCTTTTACGGAAAGAGAGGTAGAGGAGTATGGCAAGTAAACAAAAAGAGCGCGTTGGCGAAGTCCAACGTGCAAAAGGTGTTTTATATGAAGTGACTAACGACAAGTACACGCTACTCAAACAGCACTACACAAAACAAGAGCTTTTGTTACTTCTGAGAACCTTAGGCAAAAGAGCGCAAACTAGATTAAAAACGTTAAGCACATATTTCAGTGAACGCGGCAAAAAGTATACTGGACAAATCAACCCAGTGTATGATAGGTATAAGGGATTTGACATAAGATATCAAGGGCTGTCAACGCAAGCGCTTTATAAGAAAGTTAGAACTGCAATTGACATTTTAAACGCTAAACAGTCAACTTATAGCGGCTATGTAAAATTACAACATACCGCTTTTAGTAAGTTAAAAGAGAATCACCCAAAACTCAAAGATTTGACATTTGACCAATGGCAAGCGATGGTTGTATACATGGGCATGTGGCAATCAGCACATGAAGGTGAGCAATATGATAGTGAAACGCTGTTAAGTAATTCCAAATGGGCGTATGAGACGGGGCAATGGGGACCATTTGAGTTTAAGAAAGTTGACCTTGATAAATGGTTTTTAGACGTTCAACGCGAAGGGTCATCTGGACAATGGTTAGACTTAAAAGAGGATTTTGACGACATTTAAGAGAGGTGCAAACAATGGCAAAACGAAAAGAAAAAATATCATATTGCAAAAAGTTTCTATGTTTTGACATTGAAACAACTCACGAACACATTTCAGAAGATTGTGACATAATCTACACATGGCATTGGTCGGTCATGGATAGCGACTATAACTATAAAACGTGTTCTTCATGGTCAAATCTATATGACTACTTACATAACCAATATCAAACCTTTGCTACTCAAGGCGAAAACCGTCTTATCGTATACGTTCATAACCTCTCCTATGAAATGGAAGCGATAATTCGTAATTTAGAGGGGCACACCATGACAGGCGGCTTCTACATGGACACTCACGAACCACTATATTTGATCATTGACGATGTTTTGGAGTTTCGATGTAGTTACAAGCTTACAAACAAGGGTCTTGCGGCATGTGGTGAGGATGTTGGACTTGAAAAGCTTGAAATGAACTACAAAGATATCGTAAAACCTGGTGAAACGTTGCCGCAAGACAAGGAGCGCTATACATACCGTGACGTTGAAATCATGGTGGCAAAAATCCACCAACTAGAAGAACAGGAGAATAAGCCGTTTTACGACTTCCCTTATACCAATACTGGTTTCTTACGTGATGAGCTTCGCGCCATTATGAAAAAAGATTTTAAATGGATGAAGATGTTTCGCAATACGGCACTTGACTATGACAGGTATGTAATATGCCGTAAAGCATTTTGTGGCGGCTACGTACACGCTAACTGCATGTATGCAGGTCAAATCATGGAAAACGTGGATAGCTTCGACTTTGGTAGCGCATATCCGTTCGCAATAGGAACCGAAAAGTTTCCGTGTAGTCCACTTAGACCGTTAAAAGGTGCGAATATATACGACTTAAAGCGTTTAATGAGCACTGACAATTACTTATTTATTTGCACAATCACAGCAAAAAACGTTCGCGCGAAAGGTACAATGACGTTTTTATCATCATCGCATTGCGAAGTATCAAGTGATAGTGTACTTGATAACGGAAGAATTTACAAAGCTGACATGATAAAAACAACATGCACTAGCCTTGATCTTGCTATCATACTACGCATGTACAAAATAGATGCAATCCGTGTCGATGAATGCTACTATTGCAGAGCTGACTATTTACCATCTGGAATAGTGTCCACTATGTTAAAGTACTACAACAAAAAGCAAAGTTTAAAAGGCGTCGACTGTGAAGAATTAAACTATGCAAAAGCAAAGAACCGCGTTAATAGCTTTTACGGCATGTTTGTTCAAGATCCTATTCATGATGTTGTTGCACTTGACGGCACAGAATGGAGTTTAGATCACTGTGCAATAACCAATAAAGAGGAAATTTCCGCACAACTTGAGAAATTTTATAAATCTTTTAGAAGCTTTTTACCATACCAAATAGGCGTTTTTATTCCAGCATGGACACGCTATCATTTAATGCATGATATAGTATCAAAGATTGATAGAAATGTGCTCTACTGTGACACAGATAGTGCAAAAGTGATCAATCGAGAAGAATGTTTGGGAGTTATAAACAGCTATAATGAATATGCAAAATACAAAGTTGAGCTTGCTATCAAGAGATATGGACTTGACTATACTCTACCAGATTTGGGAGTTTTTGACTGGGAGACAAAGAAGAAGGGTTCATGGGTGAAATTTAAAACCTTTGGTGCTAAAAAGTACATATATCAAGATCGTGACAGACAGCTATACATGACAGTGTCGGGACTCTCGAAGAAAGCTGTAAATTATCTTTCATCAATCGAAGATTTTGAAATTTTTACGACTTTTGACAAAGATGTGTCGGGGCGTACGATATCACACCCAACAACAAACTCAATTCCTACTTATGACAATGGCGGTACATGGATAGAAGATACTACATATACTCTATCAATTTCGCCTGAATATGGCGCTTTAATTGGAATAGACGTTTATAGCATCAAACCGACTTTAATTACAAAAGACGGCAAGAAAGAAAATACAGATGTTGATATAAGTAAACGTTTAGAAAAATTTACGGTAAAAACCAAACACTTATCACCAATAATATTAGAAAAGATAGGAGAATGATATGGAAATTGAAAATCTTTATATAACAGTAGGTGACGAAACCTATATAAATATTCCATCATTGTATACTTTAAACGCTGATGTTTACATTGTATTTGGTGAACGCTCGGCTGGAAAAACGTATTCAGTTTTCAAGGGGCTATTTGACGACTATGAGAAAACAGGTGCGCAATTTGTTTACATGCGTACACGCGAAGATTATCTTATCCGTGGTAGAGCTTGGGGGGCTGTTGCCAACATCAAGCCGTATGTTGAAAAAACACTATGGAAAGAAGAAGCAAACCTTAATTACTATAGTGGAGTATATCGCAAACAGGAGTTAGGGCGAAATAATAAATGGGTCTATAGTCCTTGCGGCTATAGCTCATCAATAGCATCATGGATGAAATACAAAGGTAACGGCTATGATTCAGTTAAAACTATATTTTTAGATGAATTTATCGAAGATGTTGACACGACAACAATTATACCGCTTTCCAGAAACGAATTTTTAAAAGGCTATAGTCAACAGTTATCAACCATAGTTAGACGACGAAAAGACGTAAAAATTGTAGCATGTGCAAACAGCATCAACCCCAAAAGCCCTTTGTTTGATTATTACAACATTGATGCACGTAAACTTGAACAGGGAAAAGTTTATATTTTCAATCGCAAAATTGACGATGGTGATATACTGAAAATTTGTGTGCTCTACACTGAACCACCAAAAAAAGCGCATGTATCAAAACATCTTGCCGTTTACGAATCCCAAACAAACGACATGACTATAAACGGAGCATGGCAAGAGGAAGTTTACCCAGACATTTATAATCATTTATCATGGAAGTGGTATGCGGAACTGACAGTAAAAACCAACCGTGTGTATATAGCAGACTTTGGAATAACAGTAATTTTTCCAGAAAAGCAACGTTGCCCTATGGTAATTGTAGACGGTAAATATAAATCAAAAAACAATATTCTCACAAATGAACTATACTTGCCGACAACTCGAAAATTGATAGATTGGATGTTATACTACAAACGCACCTCACAAATCTGTGCAAGCTCAAAAGCGGCAAGCGAAAAATTTAACGACTTAATCAAGCGAGTACTTATTGACAGAAATTAAATATATGTTAAACTATAGTTAGGGACTACTAGACAGACCGTGAAGAGCGGGGTAGTTGTGCAAACTGTCAGCACGGGCGTGGAGACACGCCCACCTTTTTAGAAAGCGAGGTGTTGTGATGGATGTAAGCGCGGTAACACAAATAATTACAAGTGTAGGCTTTCCTATCTGTATGACGTTAATCTTATGTTATTACATTAAGTATCAAACGGATGTACATAAAGAGGAAACTAAAGAGCTTACAAATGCAATCAATTCATTGAGAGAAATGATATCGGAAATCAAAACAAAATTAGAAGATGAGGTGAAAGCATGACATATTATGAAGTTATCAAAAAGGCGTTATTTATGTTTTATCACCGTGATGAATATGCATATTTTTATGGCGCGAAAGGACAGGTGTTGACTGACGAAGTTATGAACACTTTAATCAGCCTTGAACCTGCCTATTTTTCAAAATACACAACACAGGAGTTGAGCGCTTATAAAGCTTTCTCGCGTGGTAAAATTGGTCTTGATTGTAGTGGTTTCGTATCGGCTGTTGTGGGCGTGCAAAATTACAGCACTGGACATTATCATGATGGCGCGGAAAAAACAACACCGTTTTTAGGCACAGAAGGAAACGGTTTGTATTCATCTTTTGGCGGCAAAGGTAGACATGTTGGAATTGACATTGGTTATGGATTCTTTCTGCACATGCCAAAAGAGGGGCATACTATCGAGTTAGGCAGAATTGCAGAATATGACTGGGAACACAGTTTCCACTTTGCAAACATTAACTATGAGGGGGCGAAAGCATGATAGATATAGACAAGATGGTGACAACTTTAAACATTCCAGACGGCATGACGGTTGATGAAATGAGAAGAATCGTAGTTGACGTTTTAGATATGGCGAAAGCCTCAAATGAGGCAGAAAAGGCAATTGCAACCGAAAACGCAACACTGAAAACGGAAAATGACAGACTTAGCAAACAGAACTTGGAGCTGTTTAACCGCGTGACAACTTCCATATCTCCAACCACTAAAACAAAGGATGATGAAGATGAGGAAGAAAAAGAGGAAGTCACAACAGATGATATTTTAAGTTATTATATTTAAGGGGGTATGAATTATGGCAAAAACAACAAAACCGCTGACAAGCGCACAGCGCGGAGTAAATCTTTTTAACGATGCACGAAAAAATTCTTCAAATGAGTACATGAGGGCGACGGGCGAAGTTACTGTTGCGACTTCCATTAGTCACGCAATGACGCCAATCGTCAAGTATGCACCATTCATGAATGAATTTTTGCATTATGTTGTAAATAAAATTGTTATTCAGTCAGTAGAGTCAAAGATGTATACCAATCAGTATGCAATGCTGAAAAAGGAAGGTTTTCCACTTGGAACCGATCTGGAAATGAATTACGTCAATCCGGCTATGGGACGTGACTATGATATTTCTCTTGGTGCAACACTTCTACAGGTAACAAAACCAGATGTAAAAACTTGCTATTTCCGACAGAATCGAAGACGACAGTTTCCAGTAACAATTCCTCGCGAACTTATGGAAGGTGCTTTTACGTCATGGGAGCAGCTCGATAGTATGGTTACTGGTATGGTGACAAGTCTTTTCAGCGGTAACGAGATCGAGGAAGAAAACCTTATTAAGAAGCTGATTCAAACTTCTGTTAAAAACAACGTTGTGATTAAGAAGGAAATCGCATGGGATGATAATGACCCCGCAAATTCATCCGTGACATTTATTAAGACGATTCAGAAAATCGCACTTGATATTACACATGCTTCAAGTAACTTTAATAACTATCAGACATACGCAACCGCACAGGGAATTGTAGGCGCTACACCTGCAATCACATGGACTCCATCCGACAGTTTGTATCTGTTTGTAAGAAGCGATGTGTTGGTAAACTGCAACGTTGAGACACTCGCTGGTGCTTTCAATATGAGCAAAGCGGACTTAGTAGGGCGTGTAACACCGTTTCCAGATTTTAATTACCTTGACTTTGGATCAGAGGTTGATCCTGTAACGAAGTACTGGAAAACTATTACCGATGATCAAAATATTTTAGCTGTGTTAGCAGACGTGAACACATTTGAATACCGCGACAACTTGAGTACAAGTGGCGATTTCTATAATGCAGCCGGACTCTATCAGAATCAGTACTTAAACGTGTGGCAGACATACGGCATTAGACCGTGGGGAAATGCTGTTGCTATTTGTAAACAGGCATAATAAAGGGGGGATAATATGACAACTGTATACTTGTTTGATTCACCATTTGATGACAGCGGTAAACATTTGTTAATCCCTAAAGAAAGAAACGCTGAGGGGTTCTTGAAAGAACTTCTCAGCGTTCTTCCTTATAAACGCTACGATAATGTAACGTGGGAAAGACAAGGTCAGACTTTCCGTTGTCCAGTCCGTGCCGATGAGCTGAGACGATATAATTACATGGCATATCAGAATGAATCACGCATTGAATTTGCATATATCATTGACTATCAATATGTAAACAACAAACTTACATATGTAAATACCTCAGTTGATTACTGGGCAACCTACATCGACAAATTCACCTTCCATCCGTCTCCAATCATGCGACAGCACCCTGCAAATGACGGTCTATTTGCAAACTTTTATCCCGAACCAACGCAAGTTGACAGGTGGGAAATTGCAAGAACTGAGTACGGTTTTTCAAAAGATGATGACGACTCCGTTTATCTCATGACGGCAAACAATACCGACACATACGAAAACCGTTCTAGTGATTTCTACGCGGCTATTGCAAACTTCGCAATGGGCGATTATGGACAAATCAATAATTTCTTTTCGTTGGTATCTGTCAACCCTTGCGAATGTGGCGGCATAGTCCAAAGTAACACAAGTAGGCTCTCGAGAGCACAGGCGCTTGAAGTGGTTAAACGATATGCAAAATGTGGACGGCAAGAGGATATCATCGGAGCTTATCACGTACCGAAGTTTTTCGCAACTGAGGTAACTGGTGAAAATCTGGACAAAGTTGATAACCGAACGGGCGAAGTTGAGCTAGTGCAGTCCTTTGTTGAAAAACCTTTGTGGAATAAGTTGTACACTTCCCCACAATTCAATAAGTTAACTGTCAATTGCGGTGGAAGCGCTAAAGAGTATGATTTCCGTTATTTTGATGAATCAGCCCTGTTAGCCAAAAAATTTAAATTCAAGTGGGCGGCTAATCAGTCCCAACTAGGCGGTGTTGTTATTACACCGCAACAGTACGGAAACGGTACAAATGGCGACTACTCGCTTGCAAGTAGTACGTGGGATAGTGTGCAACTTTCGACTACACAGCTAAACAATAGCGGAGTCATGCGCGACTTTGGAAATTTTGGCGTTGCATCAATCGGTAATCTCTTTTCGCTTGACATTAAAGGTGAGCTTCAAGCCGCTGAGACTTTCGCGGAAAATTTAGGTGCTAAATTTGAAGAATCAGACCTTACCATTGGCAACCCAACAGGAACTATTGCAATGTATAACGCTCTTTTCCCTATGATATCAGTTGCCTGGTATTATCCATCATTGCAAGATATAAAAAAATTTAACAACTACTTCTGCATGTACGGCTATAACTATAACGGCAGTCTAGCCGACATTGTAATTGATTCTTTGCCAATCGTAAACTATGTACATACAAGCGGCGCAATTATCACCGCTGAGAACGCACCACAAAACGCCATTGCGTACATGGCAAACAGGCTTGATAGTGGTGTGTGGTTTTGGCACGGTATCGGAAATTATAAACACACTGATAAAATTTTGGAAAACCATTTTCCAGAAAGCGAGGGTGGTTAAATGGCAACTTATATTGGCGAAGCTTCTAAAGATGAAAACGGTAATCTGAGAGGCGGTAGAGACGGAGATCAAAACGGGCTTGAAGTCCGTGTAACTGGATGGTTTCCGCAAACAGGAGACGGTAGGCGATGGGACTGGATTGCACGCATTCGCAACCGTCCAGACGTTGCGCGCGGCATTGCTACACTTATGATAGAGTCGTGTAACAATCAAAACGTTGGATATAATCAAGATAGAAGGGAAACTTTCACGAATGAATGTCGGAAAGTCGGGTGGCAGCCCAAAAATGTTAAAGTACCGTGTGCAACTGACTGCTCTGCTCTAGTTGCATGTATATTAAATTGTCTCAATATTTTCGTTAGCACAAGTATGAACACATACAATGAATTGGAACAGCTTAAAAATACAGAGCTATTTGATATATTGTATGACAGTAAATACTTAACAACAGGCGACAACTTACAAGTTGGCGACATTTTGCATATGCCTGGACACACAGCCGTAGTTGTTCAAAATTCTGAATCAATTCAACCAGTTCCCGAAGAAAATAAAGAAAATGAACAAGTTGGCGCTAGAATGTGGATAAATTGGCAATTCTTCGAGTCTGGAAAAGAATATACTGACAATAGCGGTTGGTATATTAACGGTGACGGTGGTCAAGCTTACGGGCGATATCAGTTTGACTATGAATACGGTTTAGTTCCTTTTATGCAATTTTGCGTGCAACAGTACCCGAACCTTTTTAGCGGTTTTCAACCGTACATTGATTTGGGTGTCAAAAATCCTGCACTCATCAATAACGCGGGACTAAAACAGCTTTTCATAGACTATACAAACAACCACCTTGCCGAATTTTCAAAAATGCAAAACTGGGCTATGTTTAACGACTACTACCAACTTATACGAACCAACATACAGAAACATCTTGGCTATGATGTATCTAACATTGGCGCGTATGCTGTCGGTACAGCCGCAAGTATATCAATTCGTGATAGTGGGCATTGGGACGCTGTAAAAGATATATTTGCGGGGACAACTGGACAAGAGACAGAAAGCGATTGGATAAAATTAGTCATGGCGCGACAAAATGCAAAAACAGGCTACTATGATGGTGACAGGTGGACAACAACTCAATACAACCGCGTTTTCGCTGACATGGCAGCCCAAACGGGCGTTATCCAAATAGGCGAGGGTACAATTTCAGACTCAACCTCACACGCCCCCGTCAATCCCGCGGGAAGTGACGCGGGTAGTGCATCTGGTAGTGGCACTGTCGAAGTTGTACAACCAACAACACCGCCGCCACCAGTCGGGGGCATAGATGCTAGAAGCATGTTTTGTCCGTATTGGACATTAAAATACTTTGCAAATGTTTTGCCACTGAAAATTGATCATTGACAATGACGGTCAATACTGTATAATGTAAGTGGAAGGTTGAGGGGTGTGGGGTGAGGGATAAATTTACCACATTCCATTTAGAAAGTGAGGTGTTGAAAATGGCGAAAAGAAATATAAAAAATCAGAATACACATACAGAAAATCTTTTAACTATCGGTCTGTATTATACATTTTTGCGAAGGATTGCTGTTGATGCGTGGACTTTTGAGGGACTGCCGTTTGACGACGATGACGTTTACAGACATGCAAATAATATTTTGAATGAAAATTTTGTACTTGGTAAGCTTGGGGGACTCTGGAAAGAAGATGGTTTTTATGTTGTCGGAGATTGCACAAAGTCAAGTACAAAAACATGGTACGGTGGCGCGACAAAGTATCAGTGTAAAACGTTTGTGAACACAGTCAGTAGAGATTTGAGCGAAGTGGCTACGCTAACGGCTAGCCTGTCACCGTTTACGGACTACGACATTGTTTCTATTGATGGTCTATGTCGACACTATGCCGCGTTGCTGTACGAATGTGACAGGTGTATAAATGTGAATTTAAAGGCACAGAACACGCCCGCAATCTTAAATGCTCCGGACGGTCAAGAACTAACGTTTGCCAATATGTATGAGGAAATCGCGGGTCATAAGCCTGTTGTTTATACAAGGGATATGTCGCCGCTAAAAAGTCAGTATGACGATATACGTCAAATTGTCTACCAGACACCTGCACCTTTTGTTGCGGGAAATGTCGAACAGCTTAAATCAATGTTAATGTCGGATTTTATGTTTATGTTGGGCGTTAACGGCAGAACGCAAAGTAAAGTTGCGCAAGTATCGAGTCTTGAGGTTATGCAAGACGCGCCCACACTTATGGTATTAAGAAATTCTTATGAACAGGCGCGTCAAAATTTCTGTGACCAATGCAACAAGAAATTCGGCTTGAATGTTACGGCAACGTTTAATGATTCAAATATTGGTGATGTTGGTTTACTTGATCAATTCTCTGTTATGGACACAAATAGAGATACCGTGGAAAATGTAAAGAATAACGGGCTTGAAGCTCAAGAAAAGGGGGCTGGTGAAGATGACAATTCCAATGATTGATACTAACTTTTTGGATAATGACAAGTATTGGTATGATGTGGGGGCGGCTTATACGCTCCATGTCTATGATATTTTGCAGAATTCGCAAATCGGAAATGATCGTAGATCGAATAATAAGTTATTTGAAAATTACGACTTTGCCGCGTTCGGACTTGATGAGTACCCGTTGTTTAGTGAGGAGTTTAGAAAGCCAATTAACGATATGATCATTCGCCACTTTTTGGAGTGGGAAATTGGTTACGAAACAGACTTTCTTTTTCGTGAGCATATGAGAGCTGACATGGCAAGAATTATGCCCGAATTGAATATGAAGCTTAAAGCGAGGTTCGAAGCTTACAACACGGAAAAAATGTTTGAGACGGAAAATAATGTAAGTGAGCATGTAAGTGATGATTGGCATAAATTCTTGGACACGCCTCAAGGACAAACTGACATGATTGACGACAACTATTTAACAAACATGTCTCAAAATCATGTTGATGATAGGACAACTCACCACGGTTCAAGCGGCAACGCGGCAACTAACGCACAGAGTTACACGACAGCTGTTTGGGATTTTGAGTCAGAGATTTGCGATAAACTGAAACATAATTTTTTAGGTTTGTTTAGGTGATTGACGAAAGTACAACTTATGATATAATGTGAATAGAATTATGAAAGTGAGGTGTTTAGAATGGCAAATATACCTATTATCAACCCACCAGAGAGAGAACATTTGGGCTTTTGTTGGCATCATCAATTTACAATTCCATTGCTTTTTGATGATTGCTTGTCACTTTTACAGAAAGTTTGTGCGCTTTGGGCAAAGTTGAATGACGTTATTGACGCTTTGAATGAATTTAACGATGAATTTAATGCGTGGGCGAAAAGTGTAGAAGAATCTTTAAAAGATTTGTATGCGAAGTATACAGCTCTTGATACTAGAGTAACGAATATTGAAAATGAGTTGGAGTCTATACAAACCGAATTGACTAATATCAAAAATAACATTTCAAATATTGAGCAACGTTTAGACAATGTGGAAAATAGATTGTCAACTGTTGAAGGTGCTATTACAGATATACGACAATCAATTTCTAATATCCACGATTCCCTTGAAATTTTAGAATCTGACTTGACCTCGTTAGAGGCAAGGGTGAAGAAGTTGGAAGATTTGTTGAAAAATCTAAGCATTATTCCACCGATTGATATTTATAATGCAACAGATGAGGAGTTCAAAACAGGTCTTTGGCAAAATTGGTGGAATTGGTTAAAACCTAAACTATACTTTAATGTATCTGAGATTGCTAATGGTTGGGAATATTCTTCAAATGTTGTATGGTGGGACACTACGACACGTCTACCGCGGTATTTTCAGTTAGGGCGTGTAACACAGCCTATAACATTATGTAAGTTGCCTTTTGTTGCAGTCAGAAAAAATACTTTTGATCATGAGCCAACAATCGAAGATCTACGTAATGTTAGTCCGAGATTTGATAATAATGCTTTTACTGCCGGAAATGGTTTTTTTGATTTTACATTAACAACCCCTTTTGGATATACCATGGATGAAATCAAGTTTCAAACATCGTACATTCCATTTTTGCCAACTAATAGTAAACTTTACTATTCGAGAACAGGCGGTGTTGTTGACTCGATAAAAAATATCAACTGTGGAGTACGTGTTCAAGTGCCGATAACAGGCACTTCAGCTAAACTCTCTGTTACAAGTGATATCTTAATTATGGGTGCGTGTCCTAATAGTGTCCCTATAACAGATAATACAAAGTGGGATATGTACATTTACGCTGTTGCAGAAAATGGATAATATTAGCAAGTGAGGTATTTATATATGGATTTATTAAAATATTTGGAACCAATGAAGAATTTACCAGAAAGGTTTTCCAATCTTGCGTTTTGGCGTGGGGTGAGAAAGCTAAGGGATGAGGTTGTAAATGCGTTTGAGTATGTGGATAGTTGGGGGACACATCTAGAATCACTTTTGCCTTGTGGTGACTATATACGATCAAATTCTTTGATCTTGTCTGAATATGAGTATCAAGCTTCCGCTTTTTCATATAGCCTAACAGTACTTAACACAAATGAAGCCGATAATACACTTACAATTTTGCCAATGCTTTCACTATCATATTCACCATTGAGAATTAACATGTCGACGGAGAAGGGGTCTATACTTATTGGAAAACATATTGATGCTGTCCAGGTTAAATATCTATCAAAAACCAACTTTATATTAAGTTTTGTATTACCTAACGGAAGTTTTCAACCTTTTTTCTCTAATGGCAATAAGGTAAATGGTTATTCGATCGCACAATCGAGTGCTGCATCTAACACTTATAAAATTGCATCATCCGATCTTTCAAACTACGAAAATGCAACATTGCAAAGTGTAACAGTTTATTATCACTAAACAAAAGCCGCCAATATTGGCGGCTTTTATTGCTATTTGGTTTGAAAGGTGATTTCCAGAAGATAGGCAAGGGATGTTAAAACGAATGACATGCTTATAAGCTCTTTTGAGGTTTCAACCTTTTTTAGTTCGGTACAGTATGCTTTCATCATTCGTCTTGCAACAGGGTTCTTTCCGTATCTGATAACTAAGTCTGATAATTCGTCATACATCTGGTTTTTCTGTTTTGCGGTTAATACATCCATGGTCAATCCTCACTTCCTGGAATTTGTTGTACATTCCAATATATATATTTCTTTCTTCCAAATCGGTTTTGCTGCTTTCCAAATTGAATTTTGAAGTGCTCAATTGCGTCTTTTGCACTAATTGCGCTAATTCTTAAATATTCAAATTCGTGCGTATCAGTATTAAAACATTCAATTACATATTCATTCATATAATCACTTACTTTCTATTTTTCCATTTAATATTGTTTACGTCAATCTTGTGCTTATTCGCTTCGCCATAATCTTTATTGATATAGGCATATGCGCCTTTAATGTTTGTGAAAATGTTATCTCCATTATAAGCGATCGCATTATTATAAGCAAAGATTGTATACCCCCCCTCACTGTGCCGCTTATATAAGTTGCATTCTAACGATTCTACTGATACAACAGTCCATTTGCTACCCGTATAGCATGGGATGTAAATTCTCATGTTAGTCCTCACTTTCTGTTTTGAAATATTTACGTACTACTACTTCATCATATTTTGTATTTGAAAAGTGCTTTAAAATTTCATGCTCTGCTAACATTGCCGCGTCTCGTGGACTATTTGCGTATAATGCCATTGCCATTGCAGTTTCATGATTGTGCTTAAATAATACATGATATCGTCTCATATTTTGTTATACCTCACTATCTTCTATTATGCCAATGTGCATTCTACAGCGTACATTTCTTTATAGCCTTGCATTTTTAGCACTTCTTTAGCACGTTTTATTGCGTTGTCACAGCTATATCCATTACATGCTACATATTCGGGAAAGACTGAATCTGTGTTTTCGTCATAGACAGCTATCTCTACTGTATATGCTCTGTATTTTTTTCTCATTTTATGCCCTCACTCTCTATATAGTCGTGTTATCTCTGTTATCACATAAGCTTTACCTTTAAACATTACATTAAAATCATTTCTTGCATGGTCTTCATCACATGCTAAAATTTTAATGTATTTAATCTTGTTTAAATAAATGTCGTGATATTCTACTAAAAAGAATGCCAAATTACGCATTTTGCACCTCACTTTCTCCTGTCAATCTCTTGTGGATATCGTCAATTGTGTTTCGCTTATAAATTCCATAAAGATTCATATTCACTCCATCCCCCCCGTTATTCCGATAGGACAGCTATAATAAAATTTACCTGTTTAATGTTAATTGTAACGTCTCGATTCATGATAACCAAATTCTTCAGTTTCAATACTTGATTGTACATTGCAGTTTACATTCACATCTGCTATCTTTGCTCTAACGTATTGTACTAATGCGATTGTACATCTATCATGCCTGTATGCGCTATGCACATAAGTAATTAAACGATTTGTTAAACTACGATATTGTGTAATTGATTTACATTTATACATGCTTTTAATTGTGTTTCGTGCTAACTTGTAAATTGTCATGTATTTCTGTCGTTTGGTGTCAAGCATGTCAAAATCAAGGTTGGCGAGAGTGTTTAAGCTAACGTGATGCCATTCAAGATTTTTTATCGCTTTTTTCTCATTCTCTTTATTTTTACGACAGCAATATCCCATTGTATAATTGTCATTGTCAAATCTTGTGCAAAAATGCGTACATACTCGACACGGTAATGACATTTCATTATATTCGTGATGTGCGGCTTTGTATTCGTCTGTATACATCAAATTGTGATGCTCGAAATTTATAGTTGGGGTGCTGTGCGTTTCCATAAGGTAATTGATTCTGTCGCGTTCGATGTCTTGCGATTGTCCAAACATGCCGTAAATAGAATTTTTTGGTAGTTTCATTATTATTCCTTTCTTCAAGTCTTTCCTTGACGTCTTTGTTTTCTTTTCTCTTTCTGATTATATTATAGCAAATATCAGAATATAAACA
>OMAB01000051.1_pt1 | contig 15804 bp, 16 predicted proteins | sample 1644541 | NCBI WGS metagenome assembly OMAB01 (sample SAMEA103958167, study PRJEB25191) | human gut metagenome
CGCCCGCGCTCTCCATGCCCTCAGCGACGGCCTTGGCCATGGCCTCGGTGTTGCCGGTGCCGCTCCAATAGATCACAAGCGTCTTTTTCATAAATATACTTCCTTTCAAAAATATGTCTCAAAATATGCCAATGGGTTGTCAAACGGCCACTGCCAGCTGCTCCAGCCGGTAGCCGGTCTGCCACAGGGCGCAGTAGCGCTGGGTGCAGCGGCGGAAGCGGTCGAACAGAAGCTGAGCCCGCTGCTCGTCGCCGTATACCTTCCACAGCCCGGCGCACTTGAAGTCCTCGGCCCGGTGGTCGATGAACCCCTGCACATCCTCCGGCGGGTAGCTGAGAAACAGCCCCACCTCGTGCGGAAACTCTCCGCTCTCGCCTCCTTTGAACGTTTATTGGTTAGCATACTCTAACCATATAGCCCTTGAGAAGCCGCCCGAAGGCGGCTCTTCAAAAATCACCGACTGCCGCCGTGAACGGGCGTCATGGTTCTCTGCCAAGTAAGCCTCGGATGCAGACCGGCATTACTGATGTCATCGATGCTTTACTTAATTCCCAGCAGCAATGTTGAGCCGCGAAGCATCAGGCGTTTGGCCTCCTTCGGTGTCATGAAGCTGCCGTCGGTCGTGTCGATCAGCTCTACACGCTCATATCCCATATCCCTGAGCTTTTGGACAAATGCCTGCATATCGCCGTATCTACCGGGCGACATCAGGTCATGGATGGCAAACGTTCCGCCCTTTTTCAGCACCCGCAGTGTTTCCAGCAGAAGTGCCTGCTTGTCTGCCCCTGTGATATTGTGATAGACATAGTTGCTGGTCACCGCGTCGAAGCTCTCGTCGGGGAAATCCAGCTTTACGGCGTTCCCGCGCCGGAACGAAGCGTTCTTCACGCCCTCCGCAGCGGCGTTTTTTTCGCACAGCGGCAGGCTGAAGGAGGCGTATTCCTTGCCCCAGCGGTCAATGCCGACCATTTTCCCCTGGGGATTGCGCTTTGCGCAGGCAATGGTCAGCGCGCCGCTGCCGCAGCCGATGTCCAGTCCCACGCCGCCCTCCGGCAGCGTGATATGCTCCGCCGTGCCGTCAATGATCTGCTTTGAGAGCTTGCGCTCGCCGTCATAGGAAAAGCTCCGATAGGCATACACGCACCACTGGGTGTACTTTGCACAGACGACAAAGGCGACTCCGAATACCACACCCAGCACGACGCACAGCTTTCCGCTCACACCGATGCCGAATGCACCGAAAACCAGCAGCAGCGCAAGGGACAGCACCGTTCCCGCGATGAGCGAAAACAGCATTCCCTTGGGAATCCAGTTTTTGTAATCAGGCTTCATTCTTGGGACTCCTTTCTTTTCTAACGGTCTTCATGCAAAAATCCCAGCGGTCGTCGCCACGTCCCGGCGTTTTCATTCGATGCCAAGTGAGCCTCGGATGCAGACCGGCATTGCTGCGGCACCTCCGCGCCTATCCCAGCGCCACATCCAGCGTCATCATGACGCTAAAGCCAGCGGCAAAGAAAACCGTGCCGATGTTGGAGTGCTTTCCCTGCGACATTTCCGGAATCAACTCCTCTACCACCACATAGAGCATGGCGCCCGCTGCAAAGCTCAGCAGATACGGCAGCGCCGGGATCACAAGCTGCGCCGCGAGAAGCGTCAGCACCGCGCCGATAGGCTCGACAACGCCGGAAAGCACGCCGCCGAGAAACGCTCGGCCCTTGCGTTCCCCCTCCGCCCGGAGCGGCATGGAGATGATCGCACCCTCGGGAAAATTCTGAATGGCAATGCCGAGGGACAGCGCCAGTGCGCTTGCCGCCGTAATTTGCGTATTTCCCGAAAGAAAGCCTGCATACACCACGCCGACTGCCATTCCCTCCGGGATATTATGTAAGGTAACAGCCAGCACCATCATGGTGGTGCGCCCGAGCTTGCTTTTCGGACCCTCGGCCTGTTCACTTCCCACATGAAGATGGGGAATCAAACGGTCAAGCAGGAGCAAAAACAGCACGCCGACCCAAAATCCGATAAAGGCGGGGAGAAAGGACAGCTTCCCCATATCCTCCGACTGCTCAATGGCGGGGATCAGCAAGCTCCAGATGGACGCTGCCACCATCAGATGGATACGACCCTGTTTGCATATCTGCGGGAGAATCCGCCACAAGGACACAGTTTGGAATATGCTGATTGCAGGCTCTCCCTGCTGTCAGCTCAAAAAGGCAAGTGTTCCGTCAGCGGCGAGTTGTTTCTGAATCCGGACAATATCGTGTGTCACATGAAAGTTCCAAAGGAGCAAGGTGGTCACGAGCGATACAGCAATCTGGTGCTGCTCCACAGGCGGTATCTTCCTTTGCTGACCGACCAAGACACTGCCGCTCTCAAGAGCATGTGCAAGCAACTGACTGTAACAAAAAAACAACTGACCAAAATCAACAGCCTGCGTACTGCTGCAAAACTGGTAGCAATCTAAAAAAAAGCCTTCTATTGGTGATTGATTAAATGCCTGATAACACAATCGATGGAACGCCGGATGCGGTGAAAGTCGCATGTCCGGTGTGGAGTGGGGGAAAATCCAGCGATTACTTCAAAGGATTACCTATCACTATAAGCCGAGCGCCTGTTATACTGCGCCCTGATCGGCTACATCTGGTACGAGGCGGAGCCAGAGGAGAAAAACTTCATCACCCTGCTGGAGCTCATCAACGCCTGCGAAGCCAGAGAGGATGACGAGACCTATAAAAGCCCCGTGGATATCCTCTTTGACGAGCTGGCGCAGGCGCAGCCGGAGCACTTCGCCGTCAAGCAATATGTCAAGTTCAAAATGGCGGCCGGCAAAACTCTCAAAAGTATTTTGGTGAGCTGCGGCGCCCGCCTGTCTCCCTTCGATATCAAGGAGCTGCGAGACATTATGACGGAGGACGAATTGGAGCTTGACACGATGGGCGACCGGAAAACGGCGCTGTTCCTCATTATGAGCGATACCGATTCAACCTTTAACTTTGTCATTGCCATTCTGCAATCCCAGCTCACAAATCTGCTGTGCGACAAAGCCGACGACGTGTACGGCGGGCGGCTGCCTGTTCATGTGCGGTTTATTCTCGACGAGTTTGCCAACATTGGACAGATCCCACAGTTCGACAAGTTAATTGCCACCATCCGAAGCCGTGAAATATCGGCTTCTATTATTTTGCAGTCGCAAAGCCAGCTCAAAGCGATCTATCGGGATAACGCCGATACGATTGTCGGCAACTGCGACACTATGCTGTTTTTAGGCGGTAAGGAGAAAACCACCCTGAAAGAAATCTCGGAGATATTGGGCAAGGAAACCATCGACAGCTTCAATACCTCGGAGAATCGGGGCAAGGAAATCTCCCACGGCTTAAATTATCAAAAATTAGGAAAGGAGCTGATGACGCAGGACGAAATCGCAACGATGGACGGCGGAATGTGTATCTTGCAGCTACGCGGTGTGCGCCCGTTCTTCTCCAAGAAGTACGACATCACCAAGCACCCGCGCTATAAGTACCTGTCCGACGCCGACAAGAAAAACACCTTTGATGTAGAACGCTACATTCGGGTGCAGCGGAAAAAGAAGAAACATCCCTCAGCGGTGATTGCGCCGGAGGAACCGTTTGACCTCTATGAGATTGAGTTGTCCGACGAGGACACTGATTTAACCGCCACAGAATAACGCGGCAAAAGGAGCTGTTTATGGAACTCTCGAATTATCAGGCATTTATGGAATGTATGCGCAAATGGGAAAAGATTGGCTGCAACATCCTCTGTGGTCTTGCCCTTTGGGAGCAGATGCAGGATTGTGACAGGCGCGGTGTTCCCTATACGGACATCGACATTGAAGCGGTTTCGCAGGATGTAGCCTACCGCCTTATGATGTCGCATGACAGGCTGTATGCACTTGCCCTGTACGAATGGACAGAGCAGCACTTCGCCCAGAACAGCGATACTTCCGATGCCGCAGCCGGAGAAAACGGCTGCAATTTTCCTACACACAACAATTCAACATGATTTTATGGAGGTACGAATATGGCATTTTTCAATAGCGCAGTTGGTGTTTTGCAGACCCTCGTGATCGCACTCGGTGCAGGCCTTGGCATTTGGGGTGTGATTAACCTCTTGGAGGGCTATGGCTCGGACAACCCCGGTGCCAAAAGCCAGGGCATGAAACAGCTCATGGCGGGCGGCGGCGTTGCCTTGATTGGCGGCGTTCTTGTCCCGCTGCTCTCCGGCCTGTTCAGCTAACCGATTCTGAAATACACCGCCGCGCCGCCCCCCCCCTGACCGGGGGCGGCGCGGGAAAGGAGGTGCTGCCTTTTGATTATTGATTGGCTGGAGGAATGGTTTAAGGGCGTTCTGATCGACGGAATCATCGGCAACCTGTCGGGGCTGTTCGATACGGTGAATACAAAGGTGGGTGAAATTGCCGCTGATGTCGGAGCGACGCCGCAGGGCTGGAACTCCGGCATTTTCAATATGATCCGCAACCTGTCCGAATCCGTCATCATCCCGATTGCAGGTGCAATTCTCGCATTTGTAATGACCTACGAGCTGATCCAGATGGTGACAGAGAAAAACAATCTGCACGACATTGACACCTTTATGTTCTTCAAATGGGTGTTCAAAACCTATGCGGCTGTTCTGATCGTCACGAACACTTGGAATATCGTCATGGGCGTTTTTGACGCGGCGCAGCAGGTCGTCAATCAGAGCGCAGGCGTGATAATCGGCAATACCAGCATTGACATAGATTCCCTTGTGGGCGATCTGCAAACGTCGCTGGAAGCTATGAGCCTTGGCGGACTGATTGGGCTGTGGTTTCAATCCCTGTTTGTCGGGCTGACAATGAACATTCTTTCCATCTGCATTATGCTGGTGGTCTACGGGAGAATGATTGAAATATATCTTGTGACCTCGCTGGGACCCATCCCGCTTGCTACCATGACAAACGGAGAATGGCGCAATGTCGGGCAAAATTATCTGAAATCTCTGCTGGCGCTGGGCTTTCAGGCGTTTTTGATTATGGTGGTCGTGGGCATTTACTCGGTTCTGATCCAGAGCATTTCCGCGACGGGCGACGTGTCCGGCGCAATCTGGCTGGCAATGGGCTATACGGTGCTGCTGTGCTTCTGCCTGTTCAAAACGGGCAGTATGGCAAAGGCCGTGTTCAGCGCCCATTGACGGAGGGCTTGCCTATCGGAACGTACAACATCATTTACGCAGACCCACCGTGGCGCTATGAGCAGAGGAAGGTGCAGGGCGCGGCAGAAAATCACTATCCCACCATGAGCATTGACGAGCTTTGCGCCCTGCCCGTGCCGGAGCTGGCGGCGAAAGACTGCGCCCTGTTCCTTTGGGTAACCTTTCCGCAGCTTCCCGAAGCCCTGCGGCTGATCCGCGCATGGGGCTTTCGGTATAAAACCGTGGCGTTCGTCTGGCTCAAACGCAACCGCAAAAGTCCGTCATGGTTTTACGGCATGGGCTACTGGACACGCAGCAATGCGGAAATCTGTCTGCTGGCGACCAAGGGCAAACCCAAACGACAGTCGGCAGGCGTACATCAGTTTATTATCAGCCCCATTGAGCAGCATAGTAAAAAGCCGGATGAAGCGCGGGACAAGATTCTTGCGCTCATGGGCGATCTGCCCCGCGTGGAGCTGTTCGCCCGGCAGAAAACGCCGGGCTGGGACGCATGGGGCAATGAAATTGCAAGCGATATTACACTTGCGGAAAGGAGTTAGCGCATGGCCTATGTGAACGTGCCAAAGGATTTGACGAAAATCAAATCCAAGGTGCTTTTCAATTTGACAAAGCGGCAGCTTATTTGTTTTGGGCTGGCGGCGCTCATGGGAGTGCCGCTTTTCTTTTTGCTCAAAGGCGGCATCGGGACGACGGCTGCGGCAATGGTGATGATCGTTGTCATGCTCCCCGGTTTTCTGTTTGGGGTGTATGAGAAGAACGGGCAGCCCCTTGAAGTGGTGGGGCGGCAAATCATAGAAAGCTGCTTTCTGCGCCCCAAGGAGCGCCCCTATCAGACCGTCAACGCATACGACGCCCTTGTGTGTCAATATCAAATGGAACAGGAGGTAAAGGCGATTGTCGAAAAGAGCAGACAGCGCGGAAGCAAAAAGCATGGCGGACAAGCCCAAGCTCACCCGCGCCGAAAGAAAACAGATTGAAGCCGTCATTCGTAAATATCGCGGTGACGGCAAGCCCCATACCGCGCAGGACACGATACCCTATCAGATCATGTACCCGGACGGCATCTGCTATCTCGGAAACAGGCGCTATTCGCAGAGCATTGAGTTTTTTGACATCAACTATTTGCTTGCGCAGCCTGACGATCAGACGGCTATTTTTGAATATCTCTGCGATCTGTATAACTATTTGGATTCTTCCATCCATGTGCAGTTCACCTATCCCAACCGTAAGTCCGATCGGGAGCAGCTTGCTCGGAGCTTTGAAATGCCGCCCTGCAATGACGGTTTAGACCCGATCCGGCAGGAGCAGACGGACATTCTCAAGCGGCAGCTTGCCCGCGGCAACAACGGCAGCGTGAAAACCAAGTACATTACCTATACCATTGAAGCCGATAACCTCAAGGCGGCACGGGCAAGGCTGTCGCATATCTCGCTGGATATTCAGGGCTACTTCAAAATCATGGGTGCGGTGTCCCGTGTGCTGGACGGCAAGGAGCGTTTAGAGGTGCTGCACGGCATCATGCACCCGGATGGAGAACGCTTCAACTTTGACTGGAAGTGGCTTGCCGCTGGCGGGCTTTCCACCAAGGACTTTATCGCGCCATCCTCCTTTGCGTTCAAGAATAGCCGTATGTTCCAGATGGGCGGCAAGCTCTGCGCTGCAAGTTTTTTGCAGATCATTACGCCGGAGCTGACCGACCGCATACTGACCGATTTTCTTGATACGGACAGTAGCCTTGTCGTCAATGTCCATATTCAGGCATTGGAGCAGACAGAAGCCGTAAAAATGGTGAAGCGGAAAATCACAGACCTTGACGCTATGAAAATTCAGGAGCAGAAAAAGGCTGTCCGGGACGGCTACGATATGGATATTCTGCCGTCCGACCTTGCCACCTACGGTGGTGCGGCGAAAAAGCTGCTGCAAGATCTCCAAAGCCGCAACGAGCGGTATTTTCTGCTGACGTTTCTTGTTCTGAACTACGGAGATACCAAACGCAAGCTGGAAAACGATGTGTTCCGTACAGCAGGCGTAGCGCAAAAGCACAACTGCACCCTGACGCGGCTGGACTTCCAGCAGGAGCGCGGTCTTGTGTCCTCGCTGCCGCTGGGGGAAAATCAAATCCATATCACGCGGGGCATGACGACCTCGGCCGTGGCAATCATCGTTCCCTTTGTGACGCAGGAGCTATTTCAAGGCGGCGATTCCCTCTACTACGGGCTAAACGCCAAGTCCGGCAACATGATTATGCTTGACCGCAAAAATGCACGTTCGCCCAACGGCCTTGTATTCGGCACACCGGGCGGCGGCAAGTCATTCTCCTGCAAGCGGGAAATGATCGGTGTACTGCTGAAAACCCACGATCATGTGCTGGTATGTGACCCGGAGGGCGAGTATGCGCCGCTGGTAAAGCTGCTGCATGGGCAGATTATCAAGCTCTCTCCCACCAGCCGCGATTACCTGAATCCGCTGGACATCAACCTGAACTATTCCGAGGACGAAAACCCGCTGGCGCTCAAATCCGATTTTGTGCTGTCCCTCTGTGAGCTGATTATGGGCGGCAAGACCGGGCTGGAAGCCATCGAACGCACCGTAATTGACCGCGCTGTGCAGCGTATCTATCAGCCCTACTTTGCAGACCCGCGCCCAGAGAATATGCCGATCCTCTCCGACCTCCATGCCGCGCTGACAGCGCAGCATTTGCCGGAAGCCGACCGTGTGGCACAGGCGCTTGACCTGTATGTATCGGGATCGCTCAATTTCTTCAACAACCGAACAACGGTAGACATTGACAACCGCTTTGTCTGCTTTGACATCAAGGAGCTGCCGAAGAACCTGAAAAAGCCGGGGATGCTGGTGATTCAGGATCAGGTTTGGAATCGTGTCACCCGCAACCGCAACACAGGCGTATCGACATGGTACTACGCGGACGAATTTCATTTGTTATTAAAAGAGCCGCAAACCGCAGCATACAGCGCGGAGATCTGGAAGCGATTCAGGAAATGGGGCGGTGTGCCAACAGGCGCGACGCAGAACGTCAAGGATCTGCTGTCCAGCCCGGAAATTGAAAATATTCTGGAAAATTCAGACTTCATCTGTATGCTCAACCAAGCGGCAGGCGACCGCAAAATCCTTGCTGAACGTCTGAATATCTCGCCGGAGCAGCTAAAGTTCGTTACCAACTCCCCACCCGGCGAAGGACTTCTGTTCTTTGAAAATGTGATCCTGCCCTTTGCAGATAAGTTCCCACGGGACACCGAGCTTTACCGCATCATGTCCACCAAGCCGAGCGAGGTGAACGGCGTATGACGATGGAGCTTGATACCATCCTCTGCGGCGACAGTCTGAATGTGCTGAAAGCCCTGCCGGAGGGCAGTGTTCATTGCTGCGTGACCTCGCCGCCCTACTACGGGCTGCGGGATTACGGCATGGACGCACAAATCGGGCGGGAAGCCACGCCGGAGGAATACATTTCGCGGCTGACAGCGGTATTCCGCGAGGTGCGCCGGGTGCTGCGCCCGGATGGGACCTTGTGGGTAAATATCGCGGACAGCTATTGTGGCACAGGCAGCAAAGGTGATACCCGTGACCCCAAATATCCGCAGGGGCGCAACGGGCAGAACATTTCTCTCTGTCAAGCGGTGCGGGGCTGCAAGCAAAAGGACATGATCGGGATTCCGTGGATGCTGGCCTTTGCGCTCCGCGCCGACGGCTGGTATCTGCGCAATGACGTGATCTGGGCAAAGGGAAACCCCATGCCGGAGAGTACCAAAGACCGCTGCACCCGCAGCCATGAGCATATTTTTATGCTCACCAAGAGCAGGCGTTATTTCTATGACTGGCTTGCCATTGCCGAACCCATTGCCCCCACGACCGCCCTGCGCAAAAAAGCGGGGCGCGGCGTGGGCAAATACTCCGCTCCCGTGCCGGGACAGCCGCAGACGCAGAATATCAACAAGCCGAGGGAAAAAGGCAGCATCACCGACGATATGATCTCGCCCGTCCGGGCAAAGCGCGATGTGTGGTTTATCAACACCGTGCCTTACAAGGGCGGGCATTTTGCCGCCTATCCGCCCTTGCTGGCAGAAACCTGTATTCTGGCGGGCTGTCCCAAGGGCGGCATTGTCCTTGACCCGTTCATGGGCAGCGGCACGACGGGGCTTGCGGCAAAGCGGCATGGCAGGCATTACATCGGCATTGAACTGAACACGGAGTTTTGTTCCCTCGCACGGGAACGGATTGGAGGTGATACCCATTGAAAGAATTTAAGTCCCGCGATAAGCTCACCCAGCGTATGACCCGCGACGGCGCGGTGCTGGACAATCAGACCACGGGTGAAGAAATCCATATTTCCGAGCGCGACGCCGAAAAGCAGCTTTCCCCGGATGGGCAGCCTGTCCAGATGGGGAAACGCGACGCACCGATGAATCCGGCAGAGGACGCCCCAAAGCACGGGCGGCAGCTCCGCCCACAGGAGCAAAAAGAGCCGGAAAAGGAGCAGCCCAAACCGCAGCAGTCAAGCGCCGAGCCGTTCCAACCGCAGAGCGGCAGCTCCATTTCCCATATCCCGCAGGACATTCCAACGTCCGCTGTGCCGGGCGGTACAGTGGAAAAGCTCTTTGACCGTGCGGCCGCAGAGCATGACGCGCACAAGGCGCGGCAGACAGCGCGGATGTCCCGTGACGCGGCGCAGCAGCGGTATTCTGCGTCCCGTTTACAGTTTTCCGAAGAAGAACGTGCCGCGCCGGAGCTGCACAAGCATAACCACCGTGCGGAAAAGGCCGCCGACAAGCTGGATGCGGCGCAGGCAGCGATCCCCAAGAAACGGGTGCTGCGCAAGGAGCGTGTCTTTGATGAAGCCAGCGGCACAGCCAAGGCCAAGCTGCGCTTTGATACCGTGGATAAGTCCCCGCCCAAGCTGAAACCGAATCCGTTAGGCCGTCCGCTGCGGGAGGTCGCAGTACAGGCGCACGGAAAAATCCATGAGGTCGAGCATGAAAACGTCGGCGTGGAAAGTGGGCACAAAGCCGAAGAACTTGCCGAGCATGGCGCAGGCGGTGCAATTCGCTGGGAGCGCCGTCACCGCAAGCTGAAACTCTACCGCGCTGCGGAAAAGGCCGAGCGCAAAGCGGTAAATGCCAATGCAGAATATCTCTACCAAAAGGCGCTGCATGATAACCCTGAAATGCTCTCCGGCAATCCGCTCAATCGCTTTTTCCAGAAGCAGCGGCTAAAGCGTGAATATGCCAAGGCTGCAAGAACGGCAAAGGCTGCGGGCAGCACCGCACAGGCAACCGCCAAAAGTGCCGAAAAAACCGCAGAAGCCACAGCGACGGCAGCGAAAAAAACGGCAGAAAAGGCAAAAGAAGCAGCGGAGTTCGTCGCCCGCCATTGGAAAGGTGTGCTGGTCGTTCTGGCTGGTTTTCTGCTGATTGTCATGCTGATCGGCGGGCTGCAATCCTGCTCCGCGCTGGTGGGCGCGGCTGGCGGCGGTGTGGCAGCATCCAGCTATCAGTCGGAGGACGCGGACATTCTTGCCGCCGAAGCCGCCTATTGTGCGCTGGAAGCCGAGCTGCAAGAATATCTCGACACCTATGAACGCACCCATGATTACGACGAGTACCACTATGACCTTGACGAGATCAAGCACGATCCCTATGTCCTGGCATCGATCCTCTCCGCGCTGCATGACGGCGCATGGACGGCAAGCGAGGTGCAAGGGACGCTGCAAATGCTCTTTGAAAAACAATATATTCTTACGGAAACCGTCGTGACCGAGGTGCGCTACCGCACCGTTACCCGGACGGACAGCGAGGGCAACGAGTACGAGGTAGAAGTTCCATATAACTATTACATCTGCACCGTAGAGCTGGAAAACTTTGACCTCTCGCATATCCCCGTCTATATCATGGACGAAGAAACGCTGTCCAAGTATGCGCTGTATATGTCGGTGCTGGGCAACAAGCCGGAGCTGTTCGGGGATAGCGAGTACATCCCCAAGTACATCACAAACCGCCCGGAGGGATACGAGATCCCGCCCTCTGCAATGGAGGACGAAACCTTTGCCGCCGTTATCACAGAAGCCGAAAAATATTTAGGGTATCCCTATGTGTGGGGCGGCAGCAGTCCGTCCACCTCTTTTGACTGCTCCGGCTTTGTGAGCTGGGTGCTGACAAACAGCAGCGTGTGCAATACGGGCAGGCTGGGCGCACAGGGGCTTTACAACATTTCCACCCCTGTTTCCAACCCGCAGCCGGGCGACCTCGTGTTTTTCGTCGGGACATACGATACACCGGGCGTTAGCCATGTGGGAATCTACGTCGGCAATTCCATGATGATCCATTGCGGAGATCCGATCTCCTATTCCAACCTGAACAGCAGCTATTGGCAGGCGCATTTCTACGCCTATGCCAGACCGCCGTACAACTAAGGAGGGCGGCTATGCTGACGCTGATCCCCGTTTCTCTTGCGCAGGCGAACGAGTTTGTGCGGCAGCATCACCGCCACCACAAGCCCGTTGCCGGACACAAGTTTTCCATTGGCTGTGCTGAAAATGGGCGGCTTTGTGCCGTTGCTATTGTGGGACGGCCTGTGAGCCGCTATTTGGACGACGGCTTTACGCTGGAGGTCAACCGCCTGTGCAGCGATGGCACGAAGAACACTTGCAGCATCCTCTACGCGGCAGCGGCACGGGCTGCGCGGGCGATGGGCTACCGCAAAATTATCACCTACACCTTAGACACCGAAAGCGGCGCGAGCTTACGCGCCGCAGGCTGGACGAACGCCGGACTTGCGGGTGGCAAGGCATGGACAGGCAGCCGCCGTCCTGCCCAGCCGCTCTATCCGGCACAAATGAAATACCGCTATGAAAAGCGGCTGAATGAAAGGAGCTGCTAACCTATGGCTATGAGCAAAATTGACCGCATTGACCGTGAGATTGAAAAGACCCGCGGCAAAATCACCGAGTACCAAAACAGGCTGAAAGAGCTGGAAGCCCAGCGCACCGAGCAGGAAAACTTTGAAATCGTCAATCTTGTCCGCTCGATGTGCATGAGCCGTGACGAGCTGATGAACTTCCTGCGCGGCGGCGGTAACGATGCGCCGCCCGTGGAAACCGCCTATCACGAACAGGAGGACATGACCGATGACGAAGAATAAGCATTTTCGCTCTGTATTTGCCGCGCTGCTCTGTGCGGTGCTGTGCATGACGGCCTTTGCCACTGTTGCGTATGCGGACGGCGGTGACTACTACGATGACGAGCTGCCGCCCGAAACGTGGCAGGAGGAAACGCAGCCGGAGGACACTACGATTGTCCCCGGCGCTCCGTTCACCGAGGACGGCATCGCCGCGACCCGCGATCTTCTCTATGATAAACACACAAATAAGCAGTTTATCACCGTGGAAACCCGAAATGGGCATACGCTGTATATCGTCATTGACTATGACAAGCTGCTGGACGAGGAAGAAGAACGCTATCAGACATATTTCTTGAATCCCGTAGATGAAGCCGACCTGATGGCGCTGCTGGAGGACGACAGCCAGAATACGCCCATTGTCTGCTCCTGCACCGAAAAATGCACCGCTGGCAAGGTCAATACGAACTGTGCCCTCTGCAAAATGGATATGACAAATTGTGCCGGAAAGGAAGCGACGCCGGAGGAAACAGAGCAGTCCGATGAGCCGACGCCGGAGAAGAAAAACAATATAGGCGGCATCCTGATCCTTGTACTGTTCCTTGCTGCGGGTGGCGGCGGTGCGCTGTGGTACTTCAAGCTACGCAAGCCGAAATCCAGCGTCAAGGGCGGCGACGAGCTGGACGAGTTCGATTTTGACGAGGATGACGAAGCCGAAGAATACGGGGATGATGAGGACGCAGACAGCGCCAACGATCCCGACGAACAGGAGAATGAAGAATGAGTGTTTTGATTATTTGTGAAAAGCCCTCTGTGGCAAAGACTGTTGCCCTTGCATTGGGTGCTGCGAAGCAAAAGGACGGGTATCTTTCCGGCGACGGGCTGCTGGTGTCGTGGTGCATCGGGCATCTTATCAGCATGGCAGACGCGGGCAGCTATGACGAGCGATACAAAAAGTGGCGCTATGAGGAGCTTCCCATTCTTCCGCAGACGTGGAAATATGCCCCTACTCCCGGCAAGGAAAAGCAGCTTGCCGTTCTGAAAGAGCTGCTGCACCGCAGCGACGTTTCCGAGGTGGTGAACGGCTGCGACGCCGGGCGCGAGGGTGAACTGATTTTCCGCTTTGTCTACGAACAGGCCGGATGCACGAAGCCCTTTTCCCGTCTTTGGATTTCCTCTATGGAGGACAGCGCCATCCGCGAGGGCTTTGCCGGACGCCGAGCCGGAACGGAATACGACGCGCTGTATCAATCGGCGCTGTGCCGTGCGCGGGCAGACTGGCTTGTAGGCATCAATGCGACGCGGCTTTTCTCCGTGCTGTATCACAAGACCCTGAATGTGGGACGGGTGCTGTCGCCCACGCTGAATCTGCTGGTGGAGCGCGACGGAAAAATTACGATGTTCCACAAGGAGAAATACCACATCGTACATATCGGCTACTTCGGCGTGGACGCGGAAAGTGAACGCATTTCCGACGCTGCCGCTGCGGATACGCTGAGAACGGCTTGCGAAGCGTCGCAGGCCGTTTGCGTTTCTCTCAAAAAGGAGAAGAAAACCGCGCTGCCGCCGAAGCTCTTTGACCTTACCTTGTTGCAGCGGGAAGCCAACCGCGTTTACGGCTTTACCGCCAAGCAGACCCTTGACTATGCGCAAAGCCTGTATGAAAAGCGTTTTCTGACCTATCCCCGTACCGACAGCAATTATCTCACCGAGGATATGGCGCAGACGGCAACCGACCTTGTTGCGGCGCTGCTGCCTGTGCTTCCCTTTATGCAGGGCGCGAAGCTTACGCCGGAGATCGGGCGTGTCATCAACAGCGCCAAGGTTTCCGACCACCACGCGATTATCCCCACGGCGGCCTTTGCAGGCAACGGCTTTGACGGACTGCCGGAGAGTGAAAAGAAGCTGATGTCCCTTGTCTGCTGCAAGCTGCTGTGTGCCGTTGCCGCACCGCAGGAGTATGAAACCGTGACGGCGGTCTTTGACTGCGGCGGCAAGTCGTTTACCGCCAAGGGCAAAACGATTCTGACGGCAGGCTGGAAAGACATTGACGCCCGTTTCCGCGCTGCGCTCAAAGCAAAGCCGGACGAGAACGGCGCAGAGGATGCGGCGCTGCCGGAGCTTGCCGAGGGGCAGATTTTTGAAACGGTCACGGCTTCTGTTTCCGAGCATTATACCACGCCGCCCAAGCCCTACACCGAGGATTCGCTTCTGTCCGCAATGGAGAACGCGGGCAAGGAGGATATGCCGGAGGATGCAGAGCGGCAAGGGCTGGGAACTCCGGCAACGCGGGCAGCGATGATCGAAAAGCTGCTCTCTGCCGGATTTGTCGAGCGCAAGGGCAAAAGTCTTGTGCCGACCAAGGACGGCATCAATCTCGCTGTCATCCTGCCGGATATGCTGAAATCGCCGCTGCTCACCGCTGAATGGGAAACCCGCCTGACGGAGATCGCCAAGGGCAGCGACGACCCGCAGAGCTTCATGCAGGGAATCGAGGATATGACGCGGGAGCTGGTGAAGCAGTATTCCCACATCACCGAGGACGGTAAAAAGCTGTTCGCACCGGAAAAGGAAGCAGTCGGCATCTGCCCCCGCTGCAAAAGCCCTGTCTATGAGGGCAAGAAGAATTTCTACTGCTCTGACCGCTCCTGCCGCTTTGTCATGTGGAAGAATGACAAGTTCTTTGAAAGCCGGAGAACCGTCTTTTCCAAGAAAATCGCCGCCGCACTCCTAAAGGACGGCAAGGCGAAAGTCAAGGGGCTGTACTCTGAGCGCACGGGCAAGACCTATGACGGGACGGTGCTGCTGTGTGATACGGGAGAGAAGTATGTGAATTACCGTATCGAGCAGAGAAAATGATCCGGCTGAATGACGCGCAGCATCGCAGAGTGAAAAAGCTGACCCGCTGCCATTGCGCCAACAATGTGCGCGGATGCTGTCTGCTGCTGGACGACGGCGAGCCGTGCGTCTGTGTGCAGGCCATCAGCTATTCGCTGCTCTGCCGATACTTCCGGGAAGCGGTGCTGCCCGCAGACCGGGAGCTATGCGCGGATCTTGCAGCCACGGCGGACACCCGCAAGAAATGTGAGCTATGCGGCAAGCCCTTTCCCGCCCGCAGCAACCGTGCAAAATACTGTGACCGCTGTGCGCCCTATGCTGCCCGACGCAATGCAGCCGAGCGCAAGCGCCGCCAGCGGGCAAAGGCGCGGTGCGTCACAGGTTAGGGGCTTCAAAATCCTTGCGGCAAGCGGTTTTCCAGACGCGCTTTTGGAGTATGCGGGGGATTCCTATGGAAACTGCGAAAAACGGCTTTGAAAGCGTGACAGAACGCATTTTACGGAGATAAAAGAACGATTCAGTAACGCAGCAAGCATAGGGAGTGTGGCTACAACTCCCGAAAATCGCTGCCCGGCACAGACCGGGCGGCGATTGCTTGTTGGGATAGTCCCAAACCCTTATGTC
>OMAB01000095.1_pt1 | contig 12175 bp, 15 predicted proteins | sample 1644541 | NCBI WGS metagenome assembly OMAB01 (sample SAMEA103958167, study PRJEB25191) | human gut metagenome
TCCTCTTGTTCCCTCAGCCTACCAGCGCCTCCGGCTCGCGGCGGGTGCGGCGGTTGGGGTGCGGGTGCTTTGCCCGGAGGCGTCCCTGCTGACCGTAATGCCTGCCGCCGCCATGGCTGCGGCCGTGCTCCTGCGGGGCGTTCAGCTGGTACAGCAGTGCCAGCCCCTTCATCAGCAACTCCGAGTCATAGGTCAGGGGGTGGCGGCACAGCGGGGTGACGTACTTTGCCAGACCGCCGGTGACCACCAGTGTAGCCGGGCTGCCCAATTCCTCTTCAATGCGCTGCACCATGCCGTCAATGAGCACGGCGGTGCCCAGCACCGAGCCGGACAGCATACAGCTTTCGGTATTGGTGCCGATGGCTTTTTTCGGGGAGCCCAGATGCACCTGCGGCAGCTGGGCGCAGCGCTCTCCCAGCGCCCGCAGCCCGGTGGACAGGCCGGGGCAGATGACGCCGCCCCGGAACACCCGGTTCTCGTCCACAACGTTGAAGGTGGTGGCCGTGCCGAGGTCCACCGTGATGACCGGCAGCGGGAACTTGGCCGCCGCGTAGGCCGCATCCACAAGGCGGTCCTTGCCGACGGCGGCGGGGTTGGGCACGCCCATGGTCAGCCCGGTGCGGATCTCCGGCGAAACGATGACCGGCTTTTTGCCGGTGTAGTGGCGGGCGCACTCGGCCAGTGCCCCGGTGATCTGGGGCACTACGCTGGTGAGCACCGCGCCTTCAAAGCGCATGGGACGCTCCGGATGGCGGCGGTGCGCAAAAATTTTATCCATTTCGGCACGATATTCCGCAGCCGTGCGGGTGCGCACCGTGTCCATGCGCGCCACAAAGCATACACGTCCGTCCCGGATGCCCCCAAGGGCGACGGTGGTGTTGCCTATATCAATGGCTAAGATCATATTTGAGGAAACCTTTCCTGTTTGAACCTCTCCGTCAATGCTTCGTATTGTCCCCTCCCCTACTGGGAAAGGCTCCCTCCGGCCGGAGGGAGATGCCGCGTAAGCGACAAAGGGCGGACGACTGGCGAGCCGTAGGCTCGACTGAGAGGTTTATTCCTGTAAGTCAAGGGTTATTTTACCGCATTTTCCCGCCGGTTACAAGGCCTCCAAAAAGATTTTATTGTGCTGGCGGCAATTTTGCATTATACTAGGGGGAGCAAACCGAAGATTTGGGAGGTTTTTGGATGGATCTGAAAGGAAAATGCGTCCTGTTGGGCGTTACCGGCGGCATCGCCGCCTATAAAATGGCGAATGTCGCCAGCGCACTGCGCAAGCTGGGGGCCGATGTGGAGGTCATCATGACCCAAAACGCCACCCAGTTCATCACCCCTCTCACCTTTGAGACCCTGACCGGCCACAAGTCCATTTTCGTCACCCACTCGCAGGGCGGTGCAGTCGGCTGGAATGTGCCCGCCGACAACATTGCCGCCATTGTTGCCATTGAGCCGGGCGGAACCCCTGCCATCGGCTCGGAGCAGTACACGAAACTGCTGAGCGCAGGGATTCCAATCGCTATCTACTTTGGCGATTACATCGACAACGGCCCGGAAGATATCATGTCCACCAGCTTCTGGCGGCAGGTACGGGACGGCGCACTGGCCTTTGCCGCCCAGTACAATGCCGATGGCGGTGACTGCACTGTGGTCGATCTGCCGAAAATCGGCATCACCGGCAACTCCCACTTCATGTTCCAAGAGCTGAACAACAAAGAGATCGCTGATCACATTTATCAGTGGCTGGAGAGCCGCGCACTGGCATGAGCGGTTCTCTGAGATTCCCGGCATTTTACATAGATAGAGGCGTGTTTCGTATGAAGAATAAAATTTCCCGCCGCCAGTTTTTGCAGGTTGCTGGCGCATCTGCTGCCGCCCTGCTGCTGGCTTCCTGCTCCGGCAATTCCGCTAGCAGTGTGAGCAGTTCTTCTGTGGCTTCCTCGGCGGCATCGTCTGTTGCCGCTTCCAGTGAAGCCGCATCCAGCGCGGCTGCTTCTTCGGAAGCTACCAGCACGGTAACGACTACGGGCAAAACGCTGGTGGTGTATTTCTCCGCCACCGGCACTACACAGGGCGTAGCGCAGACCATCGCCGACACCGTGGGTGCTGACCTGTTTGAAGTCGTTCCGTCCGACCCCTATACCTCCGATGATTTGAACTGGACGAACAATGACAGCCGCGTTTCCCGTGAACACAACGACGAGGGCCTTCGTGCTGTGGCTTTGGAAAGCACCGATGTGGACGGCTGGGACGATTACGACACCGTGTTCATCGGCTACCCCATCTGGTGGGGCATCGCCGCATGGCCTGTCAACAACTTCGTGACCGACAACGACTTCACTGGCAAGACCGTGATCCCCTTCGCCACCTCGTCTTCCTCCGGCATGGGTCAGAGCGGCACCCTGCTGGCCAATATGGCGGGCACCGGCGACTGGCAGGAGGGCCACCGCTTCTCCTCCGGCGCTTCTACCTCTGATGTGGAGAGCTGGGTCAACGGTCTGGGCCTGTAACAGAAAGGAGCATCTATCATGGAATACGCAACTCTCAATAACGGCGTGAAAATGCCCATGGCCGGTATCGGCACATTTCTTCTGACCCCGGACGAGGCGGAGGCCTCCTGTGTCAGCGCTTTGCAGAACGGCTATCGCCTGATCGACACCGCCAACGCCTATGTGAATGAAAAGGCCGTTGGCCGCGCCATGAAGAAGTCCGGCTTGCAGCGGGAGGAGATTTTTCTCGAAACGAAGCTGTGGCCCAGCTTCTATGAGCAACCGGACACAGTGTACAAGACTCTTGCCCGTTTGGATACTCCCTACATCGACCTGCTGCTGATCCACCAGCCCGCAGGCAACTATGTGGCGGGCTACCGCCAGATGGAAAAGGCGTACAAGGAGGGCAAGGTGCGTGCCATTGGCCTGTCCAACTTCAACAAGGAACAGATCGAGGAAATCCTCTCTATCTGCGAAGTAAAGCCCGCTGTCTTGCAGACAGAGCTGCACCCCTACCATCAGGAGCCGGAGCTGAAAGCCTTTCTGAAGGAGAACGGCATTGTGCCGCAGGCGTGGTATCCGCTGGGCCACGGCGACAAGGCGCTGCTTCAGGAGCCGCTGTTCGCCCAGCTCGGCGCGAAGTACGGCAAGTCCGCGCCCCAAATCATTCTCCGCTGGCACATTCAGAGCGGCAACATCGTCATCCCCGGCTCCAAGAATCCGGAGCATATCAAGTCCAACTTTGACCTCTTTGATTTTGCCTTGACCGATGATGAAATGGCGCAGATTACCGCCCTCAACAAGAATGTGCGCTACTACACCAGCACCCCGGAAATGCTCAAAAAGTACGCGGAAATGGTTCCGCCGGTGGACGAGCAGAAGTGAATCGATTTCTTTCGCTTGCCGTGACTCTTGTGTTGATACTGACTCTCGCGGGGTGCGGAGCCGGTACAGCAGCGCCGACCCAGCCGGAGACAACGCCTGCACCGAGTGCCGAACCGACGGAAGATCCGTTGGAAAGTACAGCGTCGGCGGTCACATCGGAGCCGGTTCAGACTGGCCTGTTTGCAGAGCAAATCTTTTCCGGCGCGGACGGTGACATCCATTACAGCTATTATTTGCCAGACAGTTACGATGGCAGCCGCAAGTTTCCGATGATGGTCGTTATGCCAGGCTATGGCATGATGTGGTTCAGTGAAGATTCTTCCGGTAGCAATCTGAATTGGAACGGCTTTACCGCATGGACGAGGCTGGACACCGAGATGATCGTGGTTTCTGCACAGCTCACTGACTGGGGTGAAAAATCCGCCCGGCAGGCCATTGAACTAACGGAATACTTTATCAATCGTTTTGCCGTGGATACCAGCCGGGTCTTTGCCGCCGGGTATTCCGCAGGCGGCGAGACCATGTCCCGTGCGGTAGCCATGCGGCCCGACCTGTACGCCGCCTATCTCCACGGCGCTTCTCAGTGGGATGGCAGCTATGCACCCATTGCGGAGAATAGTGTGGCGATCTATATCTACATGGCCGACGGCGACGAGTATTACGGCAGCGCCAAGGCCCGCTCGGCCTACGAAAATCTTCACGATGCCTATGAAAACGCCGGTTGGAGCGATGCCGACATCGACAAAGTTCTGCGTATCGAAACACCCGACAACGCCTTCTTCAACGAAAAGGGCATTTATAACTACCACGGCGGAGCCAATGTGGTCTTTGACGACCCTGACAATTTGAACTGGGTGATCTCTCACAGCAAAGGATGAGAACATGAAACCAATTCTCAAAATAAAAATCGCCGTAGATGCGGCCATGTCGGTGTCCATGCTGCTTCTGATGGCCTACGGTCTTGTGGGCGAGGCAGCCCACGAGTGGATCGGTATGGGAATGTTCGCTCTGTTCGTGGCACACCATATACTCAACCGAAAGTGGCTGTTGGCAGTCGGAAAGGGCAAATACACGCCCATCCGCATGGTTCAGACGGCGTTGGTCGGAATCATCTTTCTTTCTATGTCCGGTTCAATGATTAGCGGCGTTGTGCTGTCCCGTTATGTATTTGCGTTTTTTCCAAAGCACGGCGGCTATGAGCTTGCACAGCAGGTGCATATTCTCTGTGCCTACTGGGGCTTCGTCTGTATGAGCCTACATCTGGGGTTTCACTGGAGCATGATGCTGGCAATGGCGCGCAAACACTTGCAGCCTTCATCCATGCGAATATGGAGCCTGCGACTGATCGGCTGGCTCTGGGCAGCGTATGGCGCGTTCGCCTTCCGACGCAGAGGCGTTAGTTTGTATCTGCTGCTCAGAAGCCACTTCGTATTCTACGATTATTCCGAGCCTGTGATCCTCTTCCTGATCGACTATCTCTCCGTAATGGTGATGTTTGTGCTGATTGGATATCTTATATCAATGCTGTTGAAACGGCTGCCCACTTTTTATTTACATTGAGTGTGATAAAAACGCTGCAATTTTCGCCCAATTATATGGCGAAGATTGCAGCGTTTTTCTATTTTCAAGCTGTTGCTTTTGCAGTTTGTATATGCATCTGCGAGGAAAATGAGGGATTGCAAAGAGAATATCTCTTTGCCGCTGGGTTTCCAATAGGGGCGCGCAGCATCCCTGTTGGCACACGATTTTGCTCTGCAAAGTCTAGTGTGTTATACCTTTGCTTCCGGCTGACGCGGGAAAGGGGCTGGCTTCGCCATCTGCTATGAGGGCAGATAGCGGTAGGCAGACACTTTTCTGCGGCAGTAGGACAGGCGGATTTTGTGGCACCAAGGTGACACAAATGCAGGATTTTTGAAAAGAAAAATCCGACTGGCCGGAGAAGGAAGCAGAGGTATATACAGCCCTCGTCCCGCCGCAGAGATGCTCCTGTTTCAGCGCTTCTTCCGTTTCCCTTTGCCGTGGGTCATGGTCGTTTTCCCGCGCTGGCTGATGGGAGTTTTCAGGTGTTTGGGCAGCTTCAGCACCTCAATCAAGTTGACAAACTGTTCCATTGTGATGGCATCGTAATCGATCCCTAATGTGGCAAGTAATGCTTTTGCTTTCTTTTCTTCCGAGCTTCCCTCAAAGTTCATTGCCTCCCGTAACTGGTTCTGCATATTTTCTGCAAAGGAGACTTCATCCGCAGTCATGGTATCGGGGCGGTGTTCACTCCAAATATCACGGAGGATGCCTTTCAGGTCATCCGCAATCAGACTTCCGAAATATTCATCTTCTCGAATCTGCGCTACTTCCAGCGTCCGCAGATGCAGGTCATTTTCTTCGCCGCCGTTTTTCATCAATGCCATCTGCCGGACAGCTTCCAGCACGGCATTCATATCGTTGACCCGCATATCCGCGATCCGGTCAACGTAAATCTCAGCGTCCAGCATGAACCGCTGGAAATCCTTGTGGCAGATCAGCTCCGACAGCAGCCGGTGGTTGAACTTGCCTGTTCTTAATACATCAATCGAAGCATCACTCAAATGCAGCTCATGCAGAGCTGTGTTTGGGTGATTTTTTGTTTCCGTCCGCCCCATCAGATAGTCGCAGGAAACACCGTAATAGTCAGCCAGCACCAAAATGCTATACGGGCTGATGTCCTTGCCGTTATCTGATTCATATTTGCCAAGTGCGGATTTCGAGATACCCACCTCGGCAGCAAGCTGCTCCAAGGTCAGCTTTCGTTCTACTCGTAAATCTTTCAACCGCTCTCCGATTGTCAGCTTGACTTGCATACAGCAGTCTCCTTTTCCATTTTTCTGTATTATATCATGCTTTTCCGTTTTTGTCTCAAAGCGTGGAAAAATCCTACTTTCATCCGACTTTTCCTACCTCTTGGATATACGGGAAAGAGCCTGTTTTCTTACTAAAATTTAGACGTAAACCACGCAGCACCTTGAAAATTTCATGATCGTCCGATGAGGATATGCTTCCGGAGAAGTATCGCATTCCGCGTACCAAGGAAGAGGCAACGCCGGGGTAAGGACTCGGGCAGGAACGGCATCGGGTAGAACGGTGAAGTTCAATTATTTTACAGGAGGAAACAGGTATGGATTTATTTACACAAATCAAGATGGCAGTTTCCGTGAAAGAGGCTGCCAAATACTACGGACTGGAAGTGAACCGTGGCAACATGATCTGCTGCCCCTTCCACGCCGACCGCACACCCAGCATGAAGCTGAACGAGGATTACTTTTACTGCTTTGGCTGCGGGGCAACTGGTGACGTGATCGGCCTTACGGCAAGGCTGTTCAATCTGAGCAACTATGAGGCGGCGCAGAAACTGGCGTATGACTTTGGGATTGACCCGGACAAGCCCCCGGCTGCGGCAGCGCTGCGGAAACCGAAATATCCGCTGGCAAAGGCGTTCCAGAGAGAGGAACTGCATTGTCAGCGGGTATTGTGCGATTATCTGCATCTTCTGGAAAACTGGAAGGTGCAGTACGCACCCAAAACGCCGGAGGATACTCTTGATGACCACTTTGTGGAAGCCTGCCAGATGCTCGATTATATCGAGGATTTGACAGATATTTTAACCTCTGCAGAGTTGGAGGCTCGTGTGAAAACTGTGGATATGCTTCAAAAAGATGGCATGATCGACCGGCTGGAAGAACGCCTGAAACGGACGGCAAAGGAGGTGGATGCCCGTGACGAAACGGAAATCGGCTAATTTAGACGCGCCCATCTGGTTTGATGGCACAAATATCAATGAGGCGCTGTTCTGTGATGAATTTCTGAGCAGCAGGAAAATCATCTTTGCCAATGGCGCTTTCTTCACGCCGGATGGCAGGGTGACCGACGATCTGCCGCTTCGTGGCGAAATCTATGAGAAACTGAAATGCTGCGCCGTGAACAATATCCCCCGCAAAATCACCAACATTCTGGAGGTGATGAAGCTGGCGGCTCATGTGGAGGACTTTGCACCGGAAGCAGATAGAATCCATCTGGCAAACGGAACTTTGGCGCTGGACGGCAGCTTTACCGAGGGCAGACCGAACATCGTGCGGAGTAGACTGCCGGTGGCATATCGCCCGGATGCCTCAGCACCTGCCCTCTGGCTTTCTTTTCTGGATGGGCTTTTGTATGCGGAGGACATTCCCACCTTGCAGGAGTTTATTGGCTATTGTCTGATTCCCAGCAATAAGGGGCAGCGAATGATGGTGATTAAGGGAAACGGTGGCGAGGGAAAGTCACAGATTGGCGCAGTGCTGGGCGCACTGCTCGGCAGCAACATGAAGGACGGCAGTATCGGCAAAATCTCCGAAAACCGGTTTGCCCGTGCCGACCTGGAACACATTCTGCTGTGCGTGGATGACGATATGCGGATGGAAGCACTGCGGCAGACCAACTATGTGAAGTCCATCGTGACCGCCCAAGGAAAAATGGATTTGGAGCGCAAGGGCAAGTAGAGCTATCAGGGTTGGATGTTTGCCCGCCTGCTGGCGTTCTCCAATGGCGATCTGCAAGCGCTATATGACCGAAGCGACGGATTTTACCGCCGCCAGCTTGTACTGACCACCAAGGAAAAGCCTGCGGGGCGGGTAGATGATCCTGATCTTGCCGAAAAAAATGAAAGCGGAGGTCGAGGGTATCTTCCTGTGGGCATTTGAGGGTTTGCAGCGGCTTGTTGCCAACAACTTCAAATTCACAGAAAGCCAGCGCACACAGGATAACCGGGAGGCGGTCAAACGGGACAACAACGTCTTTGATTTTCTGGAATCAGAGGGCTATATCCGGCTGAAAGCAGACTGTACCATCAGCTCTAAAGACTTGTACGAAATTTACCGGATGTGGTGTGAGGAAAACAATCTGACACCGTTAAAGCGCCGCAGCTTCAGCGAGAGTGTGATTGCGAACCAAAGCAAGTACAATCTTGAATACTGCAACAAGATCACCAACGCTGCCGGTCGGCGGGTCTGGGGCTTTTTCGGTATTGAGGCGATTGCCAGACCCAATATAAATGGGTTTTCCGACATTTCGGAGCATACGTACGTACCGGAGGACTGGCGATGATTTTTCTTCGACTGTGCTGTGTACGTATGTACGCAGCGTTTTGCTCCAAATACCGCTATATAGGAAGAATGCTGACCGGCAGAGACTATATTTGGGGGCGTGAATCAAGACAAGTGAAATCCGCAAAGAATTTGACCGTTGACAGAAATGGCTTCACGAAACCGCGCTGCTCGGAACAGCGTACCGGCATTACGAAAAAGTGTGCATCTGCACGGTTTTATGAAATGCCACACGGTTTCGTAAAGTCGATACCCCTCACCTATGAAGAGGGCATCGACCGCCGCGTTTCCAGCGGATTTGAGCAGAACAGATTTTTACACCAGACAGCGAAGCGAATGCGCCGAATGGCGTGTTGGCATCGCTTTTTCATTATCTGAATTTTGGAGGGAATTTGAATATGAATGTACGCAATGAAATCAAGGCGCAGATCGTCCGCGCCGGTTTTACGATGCAGGAGGTTGTCGATCTTCTTCATGACGAATATGGCTGGTCAGACAGCGTTTCCAACCTGTCTGCCAAGCTGCAAAGGGAGAGCATCCGATATAAAGAAGTCGTGGAGCTGGCCGACGTGCTGGACTGTGACATCGTGTGGGTAAAGCGAGGGGCGCGCCGATGAAAGCGCAGTACGCCATTCTCCGCTTTGCCAAGTACAAAGGGCCAGAGATTTCCAATATTGAGGCGCACAACGAGCGCACAAAGGAAAAATACGCCAGCAATCCCGATGTGGACACATCCCGCAGCCACTTGAATTTTCACCTGATTACGCCGGAACAAAAATACCGGGCAGAGGCAGAGCGACAGATCAAGGACGCTGGCTGCCGTACACGCTCGGACAGCGTGCGCGTGGTGGAGGCTCTCGTGACAGCCAGCCCGGAGTTTTTCAAGGGTAAGAAAAAGTCAGAAGTCAAAGCTTATTTTCAGGAAGCGCTGGACTTCATCCAGCAGCACCAGAATCCGAGAACCATCATATCCGCCGTGGTGCATATGGACGAGAAAACGCCCCATATGCACCTTTCTTTTGTCCCGCTAACGGCGGACGGGCGGCTCAGCGCCAAGGAAATCGTCGGCAACAAGAAGAAGCTGACGCAGTGGCAGGACGGGTTCTGGGAGCATATGGTCAAAAAATACCCCGATCTGGAGCGCGGCGAGAGCGCCAGCAAAACCGGACGTGACCATATCCCGCCGCGGCTGTTCAAGGAGGCCGTTCACCTGAACCAGATGAAGGAACAAATCATGGCGATTCTGAACGACACGAATCCGTTCAACAAAAAAGCCAAGCTGGATGAGCTGGAAGCGCTGCTGGGCAAGTACGTTCCCGGCACGGAAGCTCTGCGGACGAAGCTCAGAAAATATGATAAGGCGTACAAAGCGCTTTCTGATGAGAACAGCGCACTGGAAGCGGAATTAAAAACAGCAAAAGATGCCAGCAAGGAAAAGATTGCGGACAGACTGAAATACGGAAAAACGGAGCAGGAGCTTTGTGAGCTTCATGCTCTGATAGACAACATACCACCGGAAATTGTAGCTGCTTATAGGAGAAAAACAACAGGATTGCAAAACGAACGTTGAGGATAGCTTATGAACAATGAATTGATGAGAGACGTAAACTTCATTCGTTGTTCTACGATGATCGCCGAACTGCTGATGAAGTATAAATCTATGGAAACAGAAGAAGACCAAGAGGGCTGGATGCAAGAAGGGGCATCCAGCCCTCTTCTTTTTTTACTGCGGCTATTGAAAAGCTTTCTGTCATCATTTATACTATTTGAAGTAGATGTTTACTGCTGACAAAATGGAGTGAAGGAGGTACTGTCCATGGAAAACGCATACATATATACACGTGTTTCAACTTTGATACAGGTGGACGGTTTTTCTCTTGAGGCACAGGAAGCGGAAATTAGAGCTTTTGCGGAAGCACGCAAGATCAATATCGTCGGGAAATATACGGATGAAGGCAAATCCGGCAAGAATGCCGAGCATCGTCCTGCCTTTACGCAGATGATGGAGGATATTCGGAGCAAGAAGGACAACATTCGTTATGTTCTTGTTTTTAAGCTTTCCCGTTTTGCCAGAAATACCAGTGACACCGCAAAGTACCTTCAGGAGCTTTCAAGCTATGGAATTGGTCTTTTGGGGATCAAGGACGGGATCGACACTTCAACCGTTACCGGCAAGATGATTGCAAATATTATGGGAGCTGTTGCAGAAGTCGAACTTGAGAACATTCATGAACAGACGCTTGCCGGAAGACAGCAAAAAGCCAGGAATGGTCTCTGGAACGGAGCGCAGGCTCCGTTCGGATATTCTTTGAAGGATAAAAAACTAATGATATATCCGAAAGAAGCGGAAACGGTCAAGGAGATTTTCCGGCTCTACACAGAGGAAGGACAGAGCATCAGCTACATTGCAAAGAAACTTAATGATGAAAACATCCAGCGTGAGCAGCGCGGAAATGTAAAAATCTCTGGCTTTACAGACAGAACCGTCCGTATCATTCTCAGCAATCCGGTTTATGCAGGTATGATTTCCTACGGCCGCCGCCATACGGTAAAGGTTGAAGGAAAGGACAACGAAACGAAGGTCGTAAAGCAAGACGATGAAAGCAAGATTATCCTTGTGGATGGCGTACATGAACCGATTGTCAGTAAGGATACCTTTGCAAAAGCGGAAGAGCGGCTGAAAAAGAATGTTGCCCATCGAAAGACCAGAAGTGACAGTACGACCGTTTATCCACTGACCGGTCTGATCAGATGTCCAGACTGCGGAAAAAACATCTTTGGTTATACTGCACCGCCAAGGAAAAAGAAAAACGGAAAAGAAGGTTATTATCCGAGATATATTTCCTACCGGTGCATATCCGGTAGAGATAGGAACGGGATCAGCTGTTCTCTTGCCAACAAGTATTACAGCGGCACCAAACTGGAAACCGAGGTGAAAGAGGTTATATCCTCCATGGTGACAATCCCGGAGTTTGTAGAGCTTATTTCTCAAAAGATTGATATCCAGACAGATGTAAATTCTCTGCGAAAGAAGCAAACAGCAATCCGAAACGAGATCACGAAATATAACGGCAATCTGCTCCAGACCGAAAAGAGACTGACGGAGCTTGACATTGCGGATAGGCACTATCAAAATAAGGTAGACAGTCTGAACCGTATCCTGGATGACCTGTATGAAAAGATCGAGGATGCACAGACAAGACTTGATGAAGTAAATCAGGAAATCGCTATGGTCGAAAAATCGGCCATGACGAAGAAATCCATCTTTGAAATGCTGGAAGGCTTCAGCAAGTACTACGATGTCATGTCGCCGGAGGATAAAAAGGCATTGTTGCAGGCTATGGTTTCGTTTATAGAGCTGTATCCGGAAAAGCGGGATGACAAGCATCTGATAAAGACGATCCATTTCACCTTCCCTGTTACCTACGACGGTGAAAGCGGAGCGTTATTTGTCAGAACTAATGAACAGCAAGTTGAATGCGTACTCTTGATGTCAAAAGCTCAGTAATATAGCGCGGTGATTCGTTCAATATCGTTCAGACATCATTTTACAGTCTGAATCGTTTTCGTCCTTGGAAACAGGTCGAGGGCGGGTTCAGTGTAGAATTTGGATGTTATGACCCTCATAGCGCAAAAACGCCGTCAGCGTATCATGTGAAATCCATCACACGGTACGCTGGCGGCGTTTTCATT
>OMAB01000105.1_pt1 | contig 11702 bp, 8 predicted proteins | sample 1644541 | NCBI WGS metagenome assembly OMAB01 (sample SAMEA103958167, study PRJEB25191) | human gut metagenome
GTGCCAATGTGTTATCATCCACCCCTACATAGCGGATGGCATCTGTTACCGTTTGGATAGCCATGTAAAATATACCTCCTATTTCCCTTACTCAGACTCTGACTGATAGGTTCTTCTTTTCTAACGAAACATACGCTCAATCGCGGATCGACGGTCGCGCATTTTACCGTTGCCTTGCTTCCCCCAGAGTCGTTACATGTGGTACACCGCAGCGGAGCGAAGTCCTTCCGGCAGGCCGTCGGGCGCAGCAGGTGAAAGTTCCCAGCGTACCTGCCCCGCCCACTGGGAGGCGACGGCGGAGAAGTGGAGCATGACAATACCGAGATCCAATGCGGCATCCAAATTATCGGTGTAGGCATCCTCCTGCTGCACCAAATAGATGCTGTGATCCTGCACAAGGAAGCCATAGGGCTGACGGTTGAGATAGCTGGGGGAGAGCGAAGCGGCGTAGAAGGACTGCCAGAGCATATCGTCGTAGAAGTCCATCATCTCGTCAAGCCCAGACTTGTTGCTCCAGCTCCCCATGTGAACCAAATCATGCACGCCCTTTTTGGGCGCGTAGTACTGCTGCTCGGCCCGCACATCGATCTGAGACATACTTAGGATATTCAGCCGCAGCTTTTTTGCGGTCTTTTCCCCGTAGCCAAAGGCAACGATTGCCGCCACCTCTAACGGGGTGGTGAGAGACAGTGCCTTTTTGATTTTGTCGCTGTCGGTGAAGGTCATCCAGCAGGTGTCAATGTCCAACTCAGTCAGCTTGAGGACGAGATCTTCCATCATGTAGCCGGCGTTGATGGCCGCATAGGAATGCGGGGCAGACATAAGGAGCAGGTAGTGCGGTGCTCCGATGAGAAATTGATTATAGCCCGCTGAGCTCTCCAGCGCCGGCTGTGCATCCTTGTCCAAGACGATCAACTCCGTTGCAATCTCCGGGACAAGACGGGGGCAGGTCTTTTCATAGTAGGATCGGAGCTGGCCGATAGCCTCGCTCGGAACTTCCTTTTCGCGGAATGCGTGAACGGATCTGCGATTTTGAATCATAGCGCTGTAATTCATAGTAGTATCTCCTATTCTGATGTCTTTGGTTTTCTTATAAATCGTCTATCAGTGCGGTGCTCTTGGCGTAGGCGGTACTGCGTGCCTCAAAGAAATCGGTCTTGACCATGTTGGCGTCGGCGTACTGGCTGACCCATTCCATGCTCTCCGGTTCGCTCTCAAAGCCTGGATACAATGCGGGATAGCCAAGGCTCGTCCAGCGGAGGTTGCCGAGATAGCGGATGTAATCGCTGATCATCTGCCGGTTCAGCCCCGGGATGTCGTCGCCGATTACATAATGCCCCCATGCGATCTCCTGCTCCACGCCCTCACGCATCATCTCGCGCAGCGCTTGTACGCTCTCGGCGGTGAACAACTCCGGCTGCTCCTTTTGCAGCTCCGTGATGATATTGCGGAACAGCCACAAGTGCGTGTTCTCATCGCGGTTTATGTAGCGAATCTCCTGCGCCGAGCCGGGCATCTTCCCGTTTCGGGAGAGATTGTAGAAGAACATAAAGCCGCTGTAAAAATAGATGCCCTCCAAAATATAGTTTGCCATCATCACGCGCAGCAGCGTGGGAGCGTCCTTCCGCTCCTGAAACTCGTTGTAGCAGTCCCCAATGAAGGTGTTGCGGCGCAGCAGATGCTCGTCCGTTTTCCATTGGTAGAGGATGTCATTGCGCTCCACAGGAGAGCAGATGGTGTCGAGCATATAGCTGTAGCTCTGTGAGTGGACACACTCCTGAAACGCCTGAATGGACAGGCAGAGATTGACCTCGTTGGCGGTAATGTAGGCGCCGATATTAGGCAGGTTCGCTGTCTGAATGGAATCCAAAAAGACAAGAAAACTCAGAATTTTATCGTAGGCGCTGCGCTCGGCTGACAGCAGGCGGGGATAGTCCTTCACATCCTGCGAGAGATTGATCTCCTCAGGGATCCAAAAGTTGTTCATGGCCTGCCGGTACCAGTCGCTGACCCAAGCGTACTTCATATTGTTGAAGTCGTTGAGGTTAGTGGTATTGCCGCCGATCATGCGCCGCAGGCGCACATCAGGGTCGCCCTCCGGGTTAAAGAGGGGCTTTTTCTTCAGTTCCGTCATGCTATCCTCCTTATGACGAGCAGCTTTCGCAGGTCTCGACCTCAAGGGCCTTGCTGCGGACATAGTAAATGGTCTTGACGCCGGCCCTCCACGCCTCCAAATACAGTCTGAGCACCTGACGCATGGAATAGTCGTTGGTGATATAGAGATTCATGCTCTGCGCCTGGTCAATATGTCTCTGGCGAAGGCCCGCGGCGCGTACCGACCAGCTTTGGTCGATCAGATGCGCCGCCTTATAGTACCACCATGTATCCATAGAAAGCTCCGGAGCAACGCGGGGCAGCATGCTGCCCTTTTTTTCCTCTAAAAAGAATTTCTTCATAATTGGATCTATGCCCGCCGACGTGCCGGAGAGGATAGATGTGCTGGAGGTCGGTGCGACCGCCAGCAGATAGGCGTTGCGCATTCCCTGCACCGCCACCGTTTTCGCAAGCGCCCGCCACTTTTCGGAGGTATAACCCCGCTTTTCAAAATACGCGCCCGTCTGCCAGTCGCTGCCCTCAAAGAGCGCGTAACGACCCTTTTCCCGTGCCAGTGCTGTGTCCGCCTTGACGGCGGCGTAGTTGATGTGCTCGAACACCGCGTCGGTGAAGGCAAGGTGCTCATCGCTCTCCCAGTGGATGCCGCGCTTTGCCAGCATGTGGTGGTAGCCGCTGACGCCCAGGCCGATGCTGCGGTACTTCTGATTGGTAAGCCGCGCGTATTCCAACGGGTAGAAGTTGAGGTCGATCACATTATCCAGTGCGCGGATGGCCGTTTCCACCGTGCGTTCCATATAGGCCTCGTCCTCCACCGGCAGATTACCGAGAGACAGACTCGCCAGATTGCAGACCACAAACTCACCTGGGCGTGTGGCCGTCACCACCACTGTGTCGCCGTTCTCCGTGTGCACCTCAGTGCTGATGTGCTCGATGGGTGCCATGTTCTGCGCGATCTCCGTACAGAGATTGGAGCAATAGATCATTCCCGTGTGGCCGTTTGGGTTCATACGATTTACGCTGTCGCGGTTGAAGGCGAAGGGCGTGCCGGTCTCCACTGCCGAGCGAAGCACCAGCCGCACGATGTCCTTGACGGTGACGCTGCGCTTTTCGATGCGCGGGTCATTGACGCAGTCCAGATACCGCTTCTCCCATTCCGTACCCCAGTAATCCTCCAGTGCGTAGCCCTTGACCGTGAGGATCTCATGCGGACACATGAGATGCCACGGCGCGTCTATGTTCTCCTCCGCCAGTCGCCAGAAGAGATCCGGATAGCACACGGCGGGAAACACATCATGTGCCTTCATGCGGTCGTCGCCGTTGTTGGTGCGCAGTTGAAGGAATTCCGGCAGATCCCGGTGCCATGCGTCTAAGTAAACCGCCACAGCGCCCTGCCGCATCCCCAACTGATCCACCGCCACGGCGGTGTCATTGACCAGCCGGATCCAGCGGATAACACCGCCCGCCGCCCCTTGAAAGCCGCGGATGGTGCTGCCTGCAGCGCGCACCTTACCGAAGTACATCCCCATTCCACCGCCGAATTTAGAGACCTTTGCGAAGTTGTCCAGCGAGCGGTAGATGCCGTCCAGACTGTCCGGCACAGTGTCCACAAAACAGCTTGAAAGCTGATGGTAGGGCTTTCGTGCGTTGGACATGGTAGGTGTCGCCATCGTGACCTCCATACGGCTGAGCATATCGTAAAAGCGTTTTACCCACCCCATGCGGTCAGAGCCTTCGTTCATAGCAAGATGCAGCGCGATACCCAAAAACATCTCCTGCGGTGTTTCCAGCGGCACGCGGCTGCGTGACTGGATCACATAGCGTTTGAGCAGCAGGTCAAGGCCGGAGTAGGTGAACAGCTCGTCCCGTTCCGGGCAGAGAAAGTCCTCCGCCATGGCAATCTCCTCGTGGGTATAGTGGGCAAGGATATAGTCACCGTAGAGTCCCTTATCCGTCAGATAGCGAAGCCTGCCATAGAGGTCGCCGACGCCGCGCCCCTCCCATTCCTGTGCGTTGCGACAGCGAAAGGAGTGGTTCAGAAGCCGCGCCGCGATGAACTCCCACTTGGGTGCCTCTGCCGTAGTCAGCTCTACCGCCGCCTTGGTCAGTGCCTCAGCCCGCTCATCCTCCGTCATGCCCGGGCGACAGAAGCTCTCAAACTTCATTTGAAGCGCCGCGAGGGAGTAGACTTCCTCGGTAAAATCCATCTGGATGCGGCGCAGCACCTCGTCAAGCGAGTCATCCCCCACCGTCCGCGCGATGGTATGCCGGACACGGCGCAGCGCAGACCGCTTTTCGCGGTAGAGGATGTACGCCTTGGCCACCTCATAGTGTCCGCGCTCCATGAGCGTTCGCTCCACCTCGTCCTGCACACGTTCTACGGTGAGCGGCACTGTGACGGAGAGATTGTTGAGAACGGTGGCGAGGATCTCATCCATCTCTCTGCTCCCGATCTCCTTGCCCTGTCCGTCAAACGCCTTTTTCATGGCGTTGAAAATTTTCTCCTGTTGAAAGGGAACAGACTCCCCGTTTCGTTTTCTGATCTCCATTTCGATCCTCTCATCTTCTCCGGTCACTTCTCATGTCCTTTTGGGCAAAGAGCGGGCAAGCGCAGTATCACGCTTGCCCGCTCTGTTTTTGAAAGCCGGTTTTTCTGCAGCCGACGCGGCGGGGCTGTTTGTTGTCTGTTGTCTTGGTTTTGGCTTCCCTGCCAATCACTTCATAGATTCCAGAATGGCGTCCGCCAGTGCTTCCAGCTCAGTGCGCTTGTCCGTGCCCATGGACGAGGCGAGGCTGAGCCGCTCGTTGAGCACCGTCATGTTCTTAAGCTCATTGTTGACGAATTTCTGCATGAGGTCACCGGACTTCACCGCCCATGAGCCGTTTTCAATGATGGCAAAGGTGCGGTTTTGCAGATTCAGTGCCTTCATATCCATGAGGAAGTCATGCATGGCGGGGTAGATGCCGAGGTTGTAGGTCACAGAGGCCAGGACAATGTGACTGTACTTAAACGCCTCGGAGATCAGCTGGGAGACATGAGTGGAGGACACATCGTACATCGCCACCTTGCTCATGCCCTTATCGCAGAGCGACGCCGCCAGCGCCTGCGCCGCGTTCTCCGTGTTGCCGTACATAGAGGCGTAGACGATGAGCACGCCCTGGGTCTCAGGGGCATAGCGGCTCCATGTGTCGTACTTTTCGATGAACCAGCCCAGATCCTTGCGCCACACGGGGCCGTGGAGCGGGCAGATGTACTTGATCTGATCCAAAACGCCGCCGGCCTTTTTCAGCAGGAGCTGGATGTGGGGGCCGTACTTGCCCACGATGTTGGTGAGGTAGCGGCGGGCGTCGTCCAGCCAGTCCCGCTCGAAGTCCACCTCGTCGGCGAACAGCTTGCCGTCCAGCGCGCCGAAGGTGCCGAAGGCGTCGGCGGAAAAGAGGACGCCGTCGGTGACGTCGAGGGTCACCATGGCCTCCGGCCAGTGAACCATAGGCGCGCCCACAAAGGTGACGGTGTGCTTGCCGAAGGAGAAGGTGTCGCCCTCCTTCACCTCGATGCACTCATGTCCGTCCACATGGAAGCCGAACTGCCGCATGAGCATGAATGCCTTCTCGTTGGAGATCAGTTTCACCTTGGGATGGCGCAGCAGGATCTCCTCGATGCAGGCGGCGTGATCCGGCTCCAGATGGTTGACCAGCAGGTAGTCCAGCTCGCGGCCATCCAGCACATACGCCAGATTTTCCAAAAGCTGGCGGCAGGCAGACCAGTCCACCGTGTCAAAGAGCACCGTCTTTTCATCCAGCAGGCAGTAGGCGTTGTAGCTTACGCCCCGGGGAATGGGAAAGCAGTTTTCAAACAGGGCCAGGCGATGGTCGTTGGCGCCCACCCAGTAGAGGTCGTTCGTTACTTTACGCACGCAATACATCTTATCTTGCCTCCTTCACGGCCTCAAGCCTTTACAAATTGATCCTTCGTCTCCGCGCACTCGGGACACACCCACTCGGCGGGAAGCTGCTCAAAGAGCGTACCGGGCGCGATCTCGCCGTCCTCGTCGCCCAGCTCCGGCACATACTCGTAGCCGCAGCCGCTGCAGACGTAGCGGTCGCCGATGGGGGCGGGCTTCGGCGGCGTGGGCCGCTTCATCTTTACCATGGGCGGCGCGGGCAGCTTTTCGCCGCTATCCAGCGCGGCAGTGAGCAGGGGCAGGATCTCCTCCACATCGCCCACGATGCCGTAGTCGCAGTTCTTGAAGATAGGCGCGTTACCGTTCTTATTGATGGCCACGATGGTGGAGGCGTCCTTGATGCCCTTAAGGTGCTGGGATGCGCCGGAGATGCCGCAGGCGATGTACAGATTGCCGGTGAACTTCTGACCGGACATACCCACATAGCGGTTCAGCGGCAGATATTTGAGAGTCTCCGCCACAGGGCGGGAAGAACCGATGGCCGCGCCGGCGGCCTTGGCCAGCGACTCTACCAGTTTCATGTTCTTTTTCTCCCCGATGCCCTTGCCCGCGGAGACCACCCGCTCCGCCTGCGGGATGGGCGTATCCATAGGGATGCCCACGGAGAAGTCGTGACCATCCTTCTTCAGCGCCGCCACAAGGTCGGCCACCTGCTGGGCAGCATCCCCCTCCCGGAAGATGGTCTTTTTGCGAATGCCGGTGATGGGCGCGGGTTTCTTGGCCGCCGAACGGCTCTCGCCGCCGGAGCTCTTGCCCAGCCTGCCCAACAGATGAGAGGCGATGACCACCCGCTGGATCTCGTTAGTGCCCTCGTAGAGGGTGGTGATCTTGGCGTCGCGGTAGGCCCGTTCCACCTCCATGCCCTTGAGGTAGCCGCTGCCGCCGTGGATCTGCAAGGCATCGTTGGTGACCTCCAGCGCGATGTCCGAGGCGTACATCTTCGCCATGGCGGACTCCATGCCGTAAGGCGCGTGCTGCTCCTTCAGCTCCGCCGCGGAGTAGATGAGGAACCGGGCGCAGCGCAGCTTGGTTGCCATATCCGCCAGCTTGAAGGCGATGCTCTGCTGGGCCGCGATGGGCTTGCCGAACTGGACGCGCTCCTTGGAATAGCTCAACGCGTGCTCAAACGCGCCCTGGGCGATGCCCAGCGCCTGCGCGGCGATGCCGATGCGTCCGCCGTCCAGCGTGGACATGGCAATCTTGAAGCCCTCGCCCTCCTTGCCCAATAGGTTTTCCTTGGGAACCTTCACGTTGTTGAAGATCAGCTCCGCCGTGGAGGAGGAGCGAATACCCATCTTGTCATAGTGGTCGCCGAACTCAAAGCCCTTCCAGCCCTTCTCCACGATGAAAGCGGAGATGCCCCGGGTGCCGATGTCCGGCGTGGTGACGGCGAAAACCACATAGGTGTCCGCCTTAGGGGCGTTGGTAATGAAGATCTTGCCGCCGTTGAGGAGGTAGTAGTCCCCCTTATCCAGCGCCGTGGTCTCCGTGCCGCCGGCGTCGGATCCGGCGTTGGTCTCCGTAAGGCCGAAGGCGCCGATCTTCTCGCCCTTGGCCAGCGGAACCAGATATTTCTTCTTCTGCTCCTCGGTGCCATAGGCGAAAATGGGCCATGAGCCGAGGGAGACGTGGGCGGAGAGGATTACGCCCGTGCCGCCGTCCACACGGGCCAGCTCCTCCACCGCGATGGCGTAGCTCAGAGCATCAAGACCGGCACCACCGTACTCCTTGGGGTAGGGAATGCCCATCCAGCCCAGCTTACCCAGCTTCTTGACAGCCTCCTCGGGAAACTCATTGTTCTGATCCATTAAAAATGCGAGGGGCTTGATCTCCTCCTCCGCAAAACTCCGGATCTTCGCGCGCAGCTCTTCGTGCGCCGCCGTGGTTTGAAACAGCATACGGGTACCTCCTCTTAAAATTTTACAGCTCGCTTGTATCTTGGGGATCGGATCCGCCGGTCAGCAGCCTGCGCAGGCTCACGGCACGGAACGCCTCGTCCTGCTTTTGCTGCAAGGCCGCCAGCTGACAGTGGATGGCGCACCGCCCATGCTTGTCCTGCCAGCGGCATTCATATCCCGGCTCCATGCAGGCGCACAGGATGCCCCGCTCCCCCACGACCCCCATGAGATCGTAGAGGGAGGTCGCGTCCAGATCGCAGGACAGCTCGCAGCCGCCGAGAGCGCCGCGGCTCACCCGCACCAAATTGCCGGCGGAGAGCTTGCGCAGAATCTGGTAGGCAAACTGATTGGGGATCAATTCCGTTTCCGACATCTCGGCCACCGAATGCTTCTCCCCGTCCAGCAGCACCCGCAAAATGCGCAGCGCGTAGTCCGTCTCTTTGGTGATGATCATGCTCCGCATCCTCTTTTCGCTTGCTTGTTAATACCATAATATCAATCTTGATAAATTTTGTCAAGATAGTTTCAAAAAAAATATCGCTTTATTACAGACCGCCCCAGACCGGGTCAGCTTCGCTTTCAATTCAGCGAAAAGCCATGTTCCTTACAATTATAGAAGCCGAAAAAGCTGTGCCGTGGCAGTCCGCCGAAAGCAGAAAAGACTATGCCTGAAAACCAGAAAGCGGAGAAATTGGTTGGGGCTCGCAGGGGTCGTCCATCCAAGGCGGATGAGGCGATCCCTGGCAAGTCCAAGGCAAGCACCAAAGTGCGTGCTTTTCATTTTATATCCGACGCATTATGTTAAGATGTGCAGTAGATGTTCCATTTTACCATCCCACTCTCTGCTGGAATCGGCGCACTCTTTCAGCTCAGTTTCGATTTCAGTATATAAATCGTTCAAACTTTCCTTTCTGACACACAGTTTAGCTTTTCCTCTTGCAAAAACAAGAAGCTGCCGATACAATAAAGAAAAAACGACTTGTACCGAATGCACAAGCCGAAGAAGGAGGCAGACCATGGAGGAAAAACGCTGGGAGTCGTGCAATGCAGAGGCGCTACTGGAGGAGTTCTTTTCGCAGGATGATCTCCGGCAGTTAGCGCTGAGCACAGGGGAACTGCTGGGCTGCCCACTTCTGGTGCTGGACGACACCTTTCATATTGCGGCGCACCACCTGCCGCTCGGCTTTTCCGATGCGCTCTTTGAAACCGCCGTGCGCCGCGGCGAGATCTCCTATGAGGCCGGCGCAATCATCAGCAGAAACCCAATGCTCACAGCCGGTTGGGCGGACTATGTCCAGCTGGCGGACAGCCCCTATCGGCGGCGTTTTGCGCCGCTCGTCAGCGCGGGCGTGCGCCTCGGCTGCCTCATCTGCGTGGATACGGACGGACATTTGGAAAAGATCCCGCCGCAGACTTGGGAGCTGGTGGAGCACATCCTCGCCAAGCAGCTGTTCATGGAGGTGAGCCGTCAAGACAAGCCCTCCGAGACGGCGGAGGACATCCTCATGCACCTGCTGGACGGCGGATTTTCTTCCGCCGCGCACTTCCAGCTACAGGCGTCCGGCACTTACCTGGCGGATTTCCACCCGCTGACCTTCGCCCTCATCGATCTTGAGGCCTACCATAATGCGTACATGGGGAAGCGGCATCTGAGGGAGGAACTGGAGACGCAGATCCCAGACGCTCATCCGTTTCTGTACAAAGGCGATATTTTCCTCTTTCTGCACAGAGAGGGGGATGCGGACACGCTTTCCGCGCTGGCAAAGGAGTTTCAGCTCAAGATCCTCGTGTCCGAGCCGCTGGATGAGCTGTTTGATCTCCCGGGGCTCTACCGCACGGCGCGCGAGGCACTGGAGCTGATGACGGACGAGCGCTTTCACGGGGAGCCGGTCTGCTCCGTGGCGCAGCTGCGCACGCCGCTGCTGCTGAAAAATCTGGAGGGGCGCGGCGACCTAATCCCGATTGCGCTGCACCGCCTTGCCGCCCGCGACCGTGAAAAGGATACACAGTACTGTGAAACGCTCTACCATTACCTCACCTGCTGCCACTCGCTGAAAAAGACCAGCGACGCGCTCTATACCCACCGCAACACCGTGCTCTACCGCATCCGCAGATTGCAGGAGGATTTCGCGATCCCGCTGGAGGAGCCGTCCCAGCACGCCGACCTGCTGCTGGGCGTGTCGCTCATTTTGTTTGAGATCAAGGGGCCGGACTTTTTTCTGCGCGCGCCGAAAAATGAAGCATAAAACCGGCGCGATCACGCGCCGGTCAGATAAAAAAGGATGATATTATGAAGGAAAACAGAAAGCTTTTGAGAGAAGTCCTCAAGGACATCCGCCACGACATGACGGACGAAGAGGTACTGAACCTGCTGGCGGACAGTAAGATTTCCGAAAATCTCGCAGGCGAAAAGGAAAAATACACCATTGGCCAGCGCGCGGCAGACGCCATCGCAAAATTTGCGGGCAGCTGGTCGTTCATCTTCGCCTTCACCGGCGTACTGATCCTCTGGATGCTCGTCAACACGCTGCTGGCGGCAAAGGCGTTCGACCCGTACCCCTTCATCCTGCTCAATCTGGTGCTCTCTTGCGTGGCGGCCATTCAAGCGCCGCTCATCATGATGAGCCAGAACCGGCAGGAGGAAAAGGACCGCCGCCGTGCAGAGAACGATTATAAGGTCAACCTCAAGACAGAGATCATGATCGAGGATCTTTACGACAAGGTCAATGCCATCCTGGCCAGACAGACCGCACTGGAAAAACAGCTGACGGAGAAGGGCGAAAGCGTAGGGCAAAAATGAGGGAGGACAGAGCCGTCCTCCCTCATTTTTTGTTGTTTTTGTGCAACGCGGAATCCTCCTCCGCAAACCTGCGCGCTTTTGTTGAGATGCCTCTCCGGCGCGTAAAGCCCTTATACGTGCAAGACTCTATGTTGCTTTACAGCCGGAAGTGCTTCTTAAGTTCTTGGTTTTCCCCCAGCACCAGCAGCGTCATATCAGCGTCCAGCACCGTTTCGGGCGAGATGTTCACGTCGGTTTTGTTCTCCCGCTTCACACCGAGGATGTTGACGCCGTATTTTCTGCGGATGTCCAGCTCGCCGATGCTGCGGCCCTGCCAATCCTCCGGCACGGCAACCTCGATAATGGCGTGCTGCTCGTCCAGCTCAATGTAGCTGAAAATATGGTTGGAGGTATAGCGGATGGCCGCCCACTTCGCCAGCTGCTTTTCCGGGTAAAGCACCTCATCCGCACCGTTGCGCAGCAGAAATTTAGCCTGCACATCCCGTTCCGCACGGGAGACGACCATTTTTGCGCCCAGCTCCTTCAGCAGGGAAGTGGTTTCGAGCGAGCTCTGAAAATTTCCGCTGATCGCCACAATGCAGACATCAAAATTGCGGACGCCCAACGCCTCCAAGAATTCCGCGTTGGTGCTGTCGCCGATTTGGGCGTTGGTCACAATGCTCAGAACGGCGTTGACGCGGTCCTCGTTTTCGTCCACCGCCATGACCTCATGGCCGAGCTTGTTCAGCTCCTCTGCGATGTGGCGGCCAAATCGACCCAACCCGATCAGTAAAATAGATTTCATGGTATGTACCTTTCTTTATCCTACGGTGATGCGTTCCTGCGGCAGCCGTGCCGCGCTGCTTTTGCTGCCGGAGAGCGCTGCATAAATCATAGTCAGTCCGCCGACGCGCCCAATGAACATCAAGAAAATTAAAATCCCCTGTG
>OMAB01000110.1_pt1 | contig 11478 bp, 7 predicted proteins | sample 1644541 | NCBI WGS metagenome assembly OMAB01 (sample SAMEA103958167, study PRJEB25191) | human gut metagenome
CCGGCTGTCCTCGACGTAAATCGCAATTATGTTTTCTTCCTCAATGGTAAAGCGGATATTCATGTTATCAAACCTCCAAATCCTTTTTCTGCTCTTTCTGCTTGTCTTTCGGCTGCTGCGCCGACTGTTTCTTGTACTCGTTCAGCTTCTTCAAAATGGACGGTTTCTTTTGCGGCTGCTCCCGCTGCTCGGCTTTTACCGCTTTCGCAAGGTCGGTAACGGAGATCGCTTCGCCCGCCTTTGCCCGCTGTTCCAAGTCTGCGACGGTGGGCGTTTGCGGCGTATTATTGATAATCCCGTCAAAGTTGTTGTCGTTCTGCTCTACAATATCCTCAACGTGCTTTAAGGGATTATCCCGCTGCGGCTGCTCGGCGGCTATGGCAAATGCCTGTGTGCCGTTTCCCATAATGAGATACTTCCCGTCCTCCGACGCATGATGAAAACCAAAGCCCGCCGCTTCGATCTGTTCGCGGCTCATGTCGGTAATATGAAAATTGCCCCTCGGCGTTCTGACAGTTTCACCCGTCATAAGGCTTTCGGGGGTCGCTTCCGGCTGCTGCTTTTCAAGCTGCCCGTCCTTGTAAGAATACCCTTGCGCCGCGATTGCTTCAAGGGTCTTGCCTGTAACGTCGCCATAAATCCGCTTGTCCGCGTCTACAAGCAGTTGCAGCGTATCTTTTACGGTATCGGATAAGGCTTGCTGCTGTTCGGGAGATAGCTTATCAAATATGGGGGTCTGCTGCGCTTGCTCCTGTAAAAACTCCGGCACCTGCTGAAAACCTATGCTGTCAACATAGTGGGCGGTGTTCTCGCCGTTCTGATGAAGCACAACAATGTCGGAAACGGAAAGGCTATGCCCATTGAAATCGGCGGGGTGGTCGATATTAAACTTTTCCCAAATGCCGCCAAGCGTCATATCCTTTGTAAGCGGCGCGGTATAGACGAGTTCATAATTTGCCCGGTCAACGGTATGCCCCGTTGCTTGCAGACGGTCGAACGGCTCAAAGCGCAAATCCATAGTTTCCTCTCTGCGGGCTAACTGATAAATCCCGTAGCTGTCCTCCTTGCCGTTGAGAAGCAAGGTTTCTTTTGTTTTCGCTTCCTGCTCCTGCTCGGTTTGCCGCTGCTGCTGCAATTCGGTAAAATGCCCCTCGATCTCGGTAATGAGTTCCTTTGCGGTTGCCTGTATCGTTTCAAGGGACGCTTTTAATTCGGTCATTTCCTTGCCGCTGCTCCACCCGGCAACATACCCGAAAGAGTAATCCGACGTATCAAGCCCGAAATGCTGACACACCGTATAGGCGACGCTTTCAGCCTGTACCTCGCGGCTGCGGCGGTCAACGCGGTTTTGTTCCTCCAGCGGGGCGTTTAAGTCCACATCATGCAGCTTCGCATGGGCGATTTCGTGAATGGCGGTCTTAACCGCTTGCAACTCACTCACACCCTCTTTGATAGCAATTCGCTTATCGGTCAAACTGAAATATCCGTTTGCGCCGTTGGTAATCTGCTCAAAAGCAATCGGAACGGGGGACGCTTTTTCAAGGGCAGCGAAAAAGTCCTCGTACTGTTCCACATCGGCAAGCAGCGGTTTAACGGAGAGGTCGGGGAACTCCTTGCCCTCGGTCTGCGAAATGTCAAAGACGGTTACAACCTTAAAGGCGGGAACGGTAACTTCCTTTTCTTCCTTAACCGTCTTTCCCTCGCTGTCAAGCATGGGCTTTCTTGTGTCGGGGTCGATTTTATCCACCAGCTTTTTTACCTTGTAGGGCGCGGGGGCAAAGATTTTAATACCTTTCTCGCCGCTTTTCACATGGCGGTCAAACTCTTTCTGCCATTGTGAATAGCCCTTTACCAAATTGCCGCCCTGCATGGCAATTAGGATAGTGTTATTCAAGCTGTAATCGTGAAACTTCGACATGGCGGTAAGAAACTCTTTATAGCGGTCGCTGTCAAAAACCGCCTGTATGCCCTGTTCCAGACGGGCGGTGATCTCCTTTACCTTGTCGCCGGGTTTTTCAGAAGAAAGGATAATCGGCACGACGGGGCGGGGCTGCGGCGGCTCGGCGGGCGGCGTTTCTGTCTGCTGCGCTTCGGCTGCGTCCATAAAGGCTTTATCCTGTTCGCCGCGCTCTTGCTGCGGGTAACTCATAATGCGGTATTCCTCCGGCACTTCGCGCCCCTCAAACTGACGCTCCCACTCGTCGCCGCTTTCGACGATATAGCCGTATTCGGTAAACGCGCCCTTTTCCTGCTCGGCGGCGTTTCTGCCAAAAGCGGTAAGGTCAATCCCGCCTTTCCATTCTTCGGGCATTTGTACCATGCCGGATTGATTTAAGTAGTAGTCGCCCAAATCGCGGTAGGTATGTACTTCGGAAATATGGACGTAGAAATCCACGTTGTAGGTGAAGTCGATTACCTGTCCGATGTTCTCAAAGCCGTTTTTCTGCTGCAAGGCTGCGTTCAGCTTGCCGATCTCGGCGGGGTCCAGCTGCTCAATCCGCGCCGCAAGAAAATTGAGTTCGTCCACGCTGGCGGCGCATACCATGTCATAAGGCAAGGCAATATGTTTTTCCGGGTCGTCTGAAAAGCCGCGAATGGAAAAATCCTGCGGGTTGTCGGCGGTAATGCCGACGCTCTGCATAGCTTCGTGAAGCTGCTCCTTTGTGGCGGGCATATCCAGCCAATAACCGCCGGGGTCGCCCGCTTCAAAACGGCTGCGGTTGCCAATCATAATAGAAAACTGTTCGCTCATGTGTTCACGCTCCTTTTGCTGCCCGGTAGTTTCGGGGATAGTTGCCGCCTGTGGCTGCTGCTGCGGGGGTTCCTCGCCCTCAATGGTATAGCCCGGTAAAAGCATACCGTTTACTTTGAAATGCTCGGCGTACTCCTGCGGGATAGGCGGGGAGATTTCCGTAAACAGACGGTCGTATGCTTTGATACGTCCATTCAGATACTTTTCCATAGCCGCCTTGTCGGAAAAAACCTTTCTGTCCTGTCCGGCAATCTTCGCTTGCCCGTTCCTGTTCGGGCTGTTGGTATAAACGCTCCATGTGAGAGAATAAGAGTAAGGGACGCTTTGCTGCTTCTCCCTGTCGTAACGGGTGTTCTCGTAAATGTGGTAGTTCATCTGATATACCCGGTTGCTGCGGGTGTATCGGTCATATTCGCCTTTCTGCCACTCGTTAGAAGTGTGCTGCACAACGGTTGTCCTTGTGTATTCAATCGCTTTGTCAAGCAAAAGGGTTTTGCCCGCCTGTTCCTCCCATGCGGCAGCTCGGCTTGAGAGATCGTTAAAAATCGCCTGTTCCGCTGCCGCGCTTTCCTCGCGCATGGCGTGTAGCTGTTCCAGCGGCAAGGAAACATAGGGGGTAATATCCCCGTCTTTTGCTTCAAAATATATCCGGCGTTCTATCCGCATGGTTTCGGCGGTTTCCAATTTGTCATGGTCGTATGAAGAATACGGCATATTGTTTCATCACGTCCTTTCTCGATTTTTAAGGGTTTGGGACTATCCCAACAAGCAAAATGCCCGCGCTTCCCATAGAGCACTTCCCATAGAGCAGCGCGGGCATTTCTCGCAAACGGGTACTCGTTTGCTGTGCTTGCTATGTAGTTGTTTTTATCCGTAAACGCCTGTTTCTCTCGCTTTCCGCTTTCTGCCTGCGGCGTATCTTTGCCGCGCAATCGGGACAGTATTTCGCCCGGTTGCTGCCCGCCGCAAACGTGCTGCCGCATACCGCGCAACGCTTCAAATCGGTTTCCCCGCTGCGGGTGATCTGTTCGCATAGCTGCCTGTCTGCGGGTAAAACCGCTTCGCAAAAATAACGGCATAACAGCGAATAGCTGATACTCTGCACACAAACGCAAGTTTCCCCGTCGTCCAATAGCAGACAGTTCCCGCAATCGTTGTTGGCGCACGCGGCGCGGGTCATTTTCTTAACGGCTCGATACTGCTTTTCATCAAGCCTAATCATTTTCGGTTCTGCTCGACGCGGAAGTTTACATACTTGCCGCCTGTGTCGGCAAGCAGCACAACCCCGTCAAAGGTCTTTCCCGTTTTGGTGGAGTACATACCCTTGATTTTTACCTTTCCGTCTTTCAAAAGGGCGGCGGCAATCGCCTTTGTGAAAGTCTTTTTGCGCTGCTGAAAGAACAAGTCATTTTTCCACATGACAAAGCTGCAAGCCCTGTCGGAACAGTAGTAGTTTTTCTTGCCCTCGTAAACCGCCGCACCGCAACGGGGACAAGTGCCGATTGCTTCCCGCTGCGGGGTAAACAGCTTCGCTTTATCCTCGGAAATCGCGGAATAGGTCTTGACAAGCCCCGCTGTCATTTCCTCAATCCCGCGCATGAAGTCGGCGGGGCTGTCGCTGCCCTTTGCAATCCCGGTAAGGCGCGTTTCCCATTCTGCCGTAAGCTGCGGGGACGTAAGGCTGTCGGGCAGAATAGCGACAAGGTTATACCCGTCCTTTGTGGGGATTAGCTTTTTGCCCTTGCGCTCGGCAAAGCCCGCGCTAATAAGTTTTTCAATGATACCCGCCCGCGTTGCGGTAGTGCCTAACCCTTTGCGCTCTGCGTCCTCCGGCGTTTCTTCCTTGCCCGCGTTCTCCATAGCGGACAGAAGCGTATCTTCGGTATATGCTTTCGGGGGCTGCGTGTAACGCTCGGAGATCTCCGCTGCCGGATTATCAAAGGTCTGCCCCTCGGCAAGCGGTGGCAAAACGGTTTCCGGCTCTGCGTCCTCGTCCTGTTCCTCGGACGCGGCGCGGGACAGCTTTTCAATCTCACGCCACCCCTCGCAAAGCGTCGTCTTGCCCTTTGCGGTAAAGGTATAGCCGCCGCAAGAGATAACCGCCGTAACCGCTTCGTATTCATAGGGCGCGGCTGCGGCGCAAAGCAGCTTCGCGCACACAAGGGTCATAAGTTTTGTTTCGCTGTCAGCAAGGGAAGAAAAGCCCGCTTTCAAAAACTCGGCTGTCGGCAAAATAGCGTGGTGGTCGGTTACTTTGCTGTTGTCGCAAACCCTTGTAAGGTCGGCTTGCAGCTTTACCCCCTGCATAAAGGGAAGCAGCGAACAAAGCCCGGTAATGAGTTCCTTTGTGCTGCTCTGCATATCGGAAGTGATATATTTGCTGTCGGTGCGGGGATAGGTCAAAAGCCGTTTTTCATAGAGGGCTTGCGCATAATCAAGGGTCTGTTTCGCCGTAAATCCATACAGGCGGTTGGCTTCGCGCTGCAACGCGGTAAGGTCAAACAGCTTCGGCGGGGCAACGGTCTTTTTCTCTTTTTTGAGGGAAGTACAAACGGCTTGCGATTTCTCGCAAGCCGCTTTCATCTGCTGCGCTGCCGCTTCGTCGTTCAGCCTTTCGGACAAAGCCGAAATACCGCCCGCGTCCAGACGGACAACATGATATTTTTCTTTCTTAAAGCTGCTGATCGCATAGTCGCGGTTTACCAGCATGGTAAGGGTGGGCGTTTGCACTCTGCCGACATTCAGCGTTTTGTGATAAAGGATAGAGAAAAGGCGGGTCGCGTTAATCCCGACAAGCCAATCTGCCTTTGCTCTGCAAAGCGCGGATTGATAGAGGTTGTCATAGCTGCGCCCGTCTTTGAGGTTTGAAAAACCCTCGCGGATTGCGCTTTCTTCCATGCTGCTAATCCAAAGGCGGGAAAAGGGCTTTTTGCAATTTGCCTGTTCGTAGACAAATCGAAAAATGAGTTCTCCCTCGCGCCCGCTGTCGCACGCATTGACAATCTCGGAAACGTCGCTGCGGTGCATAAGGTCTTTGAGTACGGAAAACTGCTGCTCCTTGCCGCTGGCAACGGTAAACTGCCAATCCTGCGGGACAATGGGGAGATCGTCATACTTCCATTTTCGGTACTGCTCGTTGTAGGTCGCCGCGTCCGCAAGGCTAATCAAATGCCCGATACACCAGGACACAAGGTAGCCGCTGCCCTCAAAATATCCGCTGCGCTTTTCATTCGCGCCAAGTACGGCGGCAATCGCCGCCCCGACGCTCGGTTTCTCTGCAATTACAAGTTTCATACTTCCTCGTCCTCCTGCTCGGTTTCTAATTCTTCCTCGTCGTCCTCGTCAAAATCGAGATCGTCAAGGTTGCTGCTGCCTTTTGCCGCGTCCTTTTTGGGCTTCATAATCTTAAAGTAATAGAACGCGCCGCCGCCCGCTGCGGCAAGAAGCAGCACCACAAGCAGAATAGCACCCATGCCGCCGCCTTTATCTTCCTCCGGTTCCGGCTGCTCGGTTTCTTCCGGCTCCGGCTCGGCTTCCTTGCCCGCGCATTCGCTCATGTTGACGCTGCAAACGGGGCAATCGGTGTTGACGCTTCCGGCAACGCATTTTTCAGTACAGCTACAAGCGGGGGTTTCGGTCTGTTCGTCCTCCATAAGCTGCAAAAGGTCTTTTTCATCAACTTGATTGAGGAAATGGACGGTGTTTTCTCCGTCCTCGGCGCGGTCAATGATGATGTAAAAATAGTTGCCGTTTTTCGTAACGACGGTAATAAACTGCTTATCGCCGGACGCTTCGCCCGTTATGTCGTCCACAAGGCTCATGTTGCCCTCCGGCGTTAAGGGCTGCGGCTCATAGCCGCCCGTCGTTTCTTCCGGCTCGGTTTCGGTTACGGGGGTAGGCGGCTCGTCGCTCACATCACCGCCGCCCGCAAAAGCGGTAACAGAAAAGCCGCCCATGAGTACAAGGGCGGCAAGCAAAGCGGTAACGCTGCGGAACAGTTTTTTATGCTTCATCTTCGGTTTCCTCCTGTTCGTCGGTATAGTCTGCGTCCGGCTGCGGCAAGGCAATTTCGCCGCTGGCGTAAGCGGAGAGGAACGCGGCAAGCTGCGCCCCGTCAAGGTGTACCGCTTTCACCATTTGAACGATCTGCGCGTTTTCTTCCTCGATTTTCTGCGCTTCAAGGTCTTTCAGCCTTTTTTGGTATTCAAGGATTTTCGCCCTCGTTTTCTCAATATCCCTTTCGATACGGTCAAGTTTCGTGTTTGCCATAGAAATAAACTCCTTTCAAAGTCAGTTGTAATGTAGCCGCCCATAGGCGTAAAAATGGGATTGCCAATAGCTTGTATCAAGTTTTGCGTATTGTATCGGGTCGCCACAATGCAGCATGACGGGGCTTCCGTCCCCGTCCTCGCCAACGTAGATACCCACATGAGATACCCCCGGTGTATCGTATGTACCCGTAAAGAAAACCAAATCCCCCGGCTGCGGGTTGGAAACGCGGGTTGAGATGTTGTAAAGCCCCTGCGCCCCAAGTCTGCCCGTATTGTATAAGCCGCTGTTCGTCAGCACATAGCTAACAAAACCGCTGCAATCAAAAGAGGTTTCCGGGCTGCTGCCGCCCCACACATAAGGAAAACCGACGTACTTTTCCGCTTCCTCAATGAGCCGCGCAAACTGTTCATCTTCCAGATAGGCGGGCGGGATTTCATAATCCGCTGGCGGGTTTTCATAGTATTTGGAGATATAGCCGGATTGTGGGAAAAGGTCGGGGCGGTTTCCAAGCGACGACATATACATAGCGTACATGGATAGCTGTTCCTCGCCCATAATGTAAACGGGAACATGGGAGAGGTTGAAGTTTTCCAAATCCACATTGAGAATGTAATAGTTATAGGGTACTTCAACGTCGTATTCGTTGCCCTCGCTGTCCGTCCGCGTTTCGGTGCGGTAGCGTACCTCGACTTCCTCCGTAACCGTCAAGATATACTGTTTATCAAAGAGCATTTCAAGGGTGCTTTGCGCTTCATCGAGAGTAAACACGCCCTCATGCCAAGCGGAGAGGATAGAGATTAGCACATACGGGTCATGCTCGATCTCGTCAGCCGTTACCCGGTATTCGTCATAGCCGGGGTATTCGCTTTCGATGTTATCCAGCATATCCTGTAACTCGGCTTCCATAGCGACATACGCGCTTTCTGCGCCTGTAATATCCGCGTCCTCGGAGAGATAGGACGACGCAATCAAGCCGCTGCCGCCGTTGCCGCCGAACAGGGAACAAGAGGACAAGCCGCCGAAAAACAGAAGCACGATAAAGGCAATCCCGCCCACAATCAAACAGCCTTTCCAATGCCGGACGACAAAGAACGTCGCCCGTTTGGTTTCCTGCGCCGTTTTCTTCGCCGCCTTTGCGGTGGCTTCGGCGGTCTTTTTCACCTTGCCGCCCGTTTTCAACGCCTTTGCATACTGCTTTTTAATGCGCTGCTTTTGCCAAAAACGGGAAATCGGGTTGGAGTGCGCAAGGGTGGGGTTATCATGCAGCGCCTTTTTATAGAGGAAATCGGCGTTTGCCTTTGCTGCCTTTTTCTCGGCTGCTGCCGCTGCCCGGTAAGGTTTCAGCTTATGGCTGCGTATGCCGCGTTTTACTGCCCGCGTCGTCATGCCGCCCGCTTTCTCGCCCACAAGTTCTATCCTGTGTCCGCTTTCCACACCGACGTTTTCTTTCTCCACCTCATAGATTTTTCCATGTACGGCGGCGTCCAATTCCTGCGCCGGACGGGATAACGGGTTATGCCGCAATTTGCCGTTTGGGGGCTTATCCGTCTTTTCAAAAGCAAGGCGCGTCTTTGCTTTGCCTTTGGCTTCGTCAAAAACGCGCTCTTTTGTGATTTTGGTCTGTTTGGGGATAGCCGCCCGCGCTTTGTCTAAACGGTCAGCCGCCGTATCGGATTTTTTGATTGCCTTTTGCAGTTCCGGCGTTGCCCGTTCCGCTTCGGAAAACTGCAAGCGGGACGTATGGGTTTTAAGCTGCGCTGCGTCAAGGGTCTTTTTCTCCGCGCCCTTTTCTAAATGGCGGCTAACCTCTGTGCCGATACGTTGGGTCGCTTTTTCCGCTGCTCCCGCTGCGGGGGCTGAATAGTTTTCCTCCGGCGGTCTTTCGCTGATACTCGATGTTTCGCCCGTCGTAAGGTTTTCCGCAATCGCCCCGTCGCGGGTCATTTTCTGCGTTACCTTGTCGGGGGCTTTTAATTCCTTGCTCAATGTTCATCACCTCCAATACGCTGTTTTGCAAGGGTGCAGTATTCGGGGTTGATCTCTATACCGACATAACGGCGGGAAAGGCTTTTTGCCGCCGCTGCGGTCGTGCCGCTGCCTAAAAACGGGTCAAGCACAATCCCGCCGACAGGACAGCCCGCCAAAATGCACGTTTCCGCAAGTTTGGGCGGGAACGCTGCAAAATGCCCGCCGCGATAGGAAGCTGTGTTGATCTGCCAAACGTTGCGGCGGCTGCGGACGGGGGAAATCATTTCGTCGGTGTATGCGCCTTTCCTGCGGGGGCGGTTGATTTTCTGCGGCTGGTTTTGCCCCGGAACGGTAGCGGCATATTTGTTGCTTTTCCCAACTCCGCTTTTCAGCCGTACCGCCGTTGTGGGGGCTATCGGCTCGGCTACTGCCTGCCAATCGTAGTAATATTTCTTCGACTTGGTAAGCAGAAACACATATTCATAGCAGCGCGTCGGTCTGTCCCGCGTGCTTTCCGGCATGGCGTTTCCCTTGTGCCAAATGATAGAACTGCGCAAATACCAACCGTCGCCCCGCAAGGCAAGGGCTACAAGCCACGGAATACCGATTAGGTCTTTCGGCTTGCAGCCGGGGGCGCGGTGGTTTACCGCCACTTGCTGCCCGTTCCTGCCTTTGGGGTATTTCGGGTCTTGGTGGTCGGCTTTGCTGCCTGTGCCGCAATAAGTGTCCGCGATATTCAGCCAACAAGTACCCTCCGGCGTAAGCACCCGCTTTACCTCATGGAAAACCGCCGTAATGCGGGAAACATATTCCTCCGGCGTTGCTTCCCGTCCGATCTGCCCGTCTGTGCCGTAATCGCGCAAAGCATAGTAGGGCGGGGACGTTACGCAACAATCCAAACAGTTATCCGGCAAGGTTTGAAGCACCTGCAAGCTGTCGCCGCAATAGATTTTATCCGTTTCTACCCTCATGCCGACACCTCGCCGGGCTTGGTCGTCATTACGCGGTAGAGTTCCGTATCTTTTGGGAAACGGTCAATAAAGGGCAAAATCACGTTGCCATAGAAGATAAGTCCCTCGCCCGCTTCGGAATGGGTTACATAGGTCATTTGCTGCTGCGAAATGTTAAGCTGCTTGGCAAGGATTTCCCGGTCGCCCTGGGCTTGGTTGAGCATATACACAAAATCACTGTTTTCAAAGATGTTCTCCACCTCGCGGGACGACAACAAATCTTTCACGTTTTGGGTGATACCTGTCGGAATACCGCCCCACTTCCTAAAACGCTTCCAAATCTCGACGCTGTATGCTGCGGTCTGTTCCTCTTTGAGCAGCAAATGAAACTCGTCGATGTAATACCGCGTCGACTTGCCCTCGCTGCGGTTTACCGTTACTCTGTTCCATACTTGGTCTTGGACGATCAACATACCGACTTTTTTAAGCTGCGTACCGAGTTCCTTAATATCAAAGCAGACAAGGCGGTTATGAATGTCAACGTTTGTCCTGTGGTTAAAAATGTTCAAGCTGCCGTTTACATAGAGTTCCAATGCCGCCGCGATACGCTGCGCTTCCTTTTCCGGCTGCTTCTTGATCTCGTCGTAGAGGTCGCCCAAAATCGGCATATTCTCCGGCTTCGGGTCGGCAAGGTAGTTGCGGTACACGCTGATAACGGCGCGGTCAATCAAAGTCTTTTCAACCGCTTCCAGCCCGTTTTTGCCGCCCATAATCAACTCGCAAAAGGAAAGGATAAAATCGCTCTTTAAGGCTATGGGCGTGTCGCCCTCGCTGTAATTGAGGTTTATATCCATCGGGTTAATGTACTGCGTGCTGTTCTGCGAAACCTTGATAACCTGCCCTTTCAGCCGTTCCACAAGGGGGTAATATTCCGCTTCCGGGTCGCAAATGATAATATCGTCTGCGGTAATGAGAAAAGCGTTGGTGATCTCGCGCTTTGCCGAAAAACTCTTGCCGCTGCCGGGTGTGCCGAGTATCAAGCCGTTAGGGTTCTTCAGCCTTTTCCTGTCGCACAAAATCATGTTATTCGATAATGCGTTTAAGCCGTAATACAACGCTTCGCCGCTTTGGAACAGCTCTTGTACCGTAAAGGGGACGAAAATGGCGGTGCTGGAAGTCGTCAAGCCCCGCTGGATTTGGATTAGGTTTTCGCCCAATGGGATAGAGGACATAAGCCCCTGTTCCTGCCGGTAGTCAAGGCGGGTGAGCATACAGTTGTATTTCTGTGCGATACTTGCGGCCTGAAATACGTCGTTGTCCAATTTCTGCTTTGTGTCTGCCACATTCAAAACTAACAGCGTAAGCAAAAACATTCGCTCGTTCCGGCTCTGCAAATCCCGCAAAAGGTTTTTCGCTTCGCCGCCGTAGGTGGCAAGGTCGGACGGAATTATATCCATATCGTAGCCGCTGCGGATTGCCTTTTTCTGTTCCTCGATTTTCATACGGTCAAGGTCGGTGATTTTCCGCTTGATCGTC
>OMAB01000114.1_pt1 | contig 11183 bp, 10 predicted proteins | sample 1644541 | NCBI WGS metagenome assembly OMAB01 (sample SAMEA103958167, study PRJEB25191) | human gut metagenome
TGATGGGCGGTACCGGTTCATGGACGACACTGGCTAAGTTTGTCGGTGCGGACATAGCCATCTCCACGGTAGCCGACAGCCTTGAACCTGACAGACCGGAATCCCTTTCGGTGGAACAGTGCATCAGCAAAGGGGTGTTCGGAAGCGGGAGGAATGTTTTCGAGGATTTTCGGAAGGAAGCAAACCGGTTGCCGGCGAAAGACAACAAGGCTATCCGCGAAGCCAACGGACAGTTGAAGCAACCCGTTCCTGTCATGGAGTTCAGTTTCACGGAATGGGTGCAGAACCCCGGCGCAGGCATACCCTGGGCAGATGTACTGCACCAGGGGAAACAACGTCCGCAACGGTACAAGGACGTGCCGATGGTCGTTGCTCCCGGACAGGAGGAAGCCTATCTGCGGGATTTGAAATCACAAAAAGGAACAGAAACCTATGTGGCAGAACAGCAGGAAACCATGGAAGAAGAGAAAGACAAGAATCGGAAAAATACCAATCCGGACGACAGAGCGGCAACACAGGAACAGCCGGGACAAGACACCCGGACAACACCGCAGAACGGGAACGGTTGGGACGGACTTCTCGGCACATTGGGGCTGGACGGCATGGAACATGTCATCGGCAACCTCGGTTATGTGATGGCCATGCTTCCCGATGTACTGCTGGGCATCTTCACCGGCAAGTCACCCTCACTTCGTATCGGTGACAACCTGCTGCCAATAGCAAGTATCGTAGCGGGCATGTTCGTGCGTAATCCGCTGCTGAAGATGCTTCTGATCGGTCTGGGAGGTGTAAACCTGCTGAACAAGGCTGGAAACGAAGCCCTGCAGGAACGGAGCGAAGGGAAACTGAATGTAACAGGCCGAAACGCTGCGTTGTACCGCCGCTATGCGGACGAACCGTTGAATCCCCGTATCGAAAATCCGGTCCTGCAAGGATCGACGCTGATAGCTACGATAGACCGGATACCCTGTACCATCCAGTTGTCATCAACGGTGGTGGAAGCCTACCATGCCGGAGCATTGCCGCTGAATACCCTGGCAAATGCCGTCCTTGCCAAGAGCGACCAGCTCCGGCAGACAGCCTCACGACACTATGAAGACGGACAGCAGGAGACAATCGTGCGGACAAGGGGAATCCAATAATCCTAATCATCAAAAGAAAGACGATATGAAAGAGAAATCGCAAATCGAAAAGAAAGCCGAAGAAAAACAGATAGACCTGCTTTCTGCGGCTTTGGGCGGAGCTTCGAATGCTGGAGGCCACTGGCTCAACGCAACGGGAAAGGGATATCCGCTCTTTTATCCCAAGGGTGTTTCGGTCAGTGCGTTCAACGCCCTGTTCATGGCATTGCACTCGGATAGGAACGGTTGCAAGACCAACCTGTTCACACTCTTCAGCGATGCCAAGGCGCAAGGCATATCGGTACGTGAGCATGAGCAAGGCGTTCCATTCCTGTTCTACAACTGGGACAGGTATGTCCATCGCAACAATCCTGAACTCATCATCAGTCGGGGCGACTACCTAAAACTGAGCGAGGAAGAACAGAAACTGTACAAAGGTGTGCATAACCGTGAAATCCGCACGCTGTTCAACATTGACCAGACTACATTGCCCTATGTGGACAAGGAACGCTATGAAGCGGCCCTGAAACGCTACGGCAGTGCCGTGGAGAGAGGATATACGGAGAGCGACAACCGTCAGTTGCGCATCCGTTTCAACGACTTCCTGCTGAAGATGCGTGACAACCTTGTACCGGTACGTTCGGACGGAAGCGGTGTGCCCCACTACGAAACGGACAAGGATGCGGTCTATATGCCGCGACAGAGGGAGTTCGGACACTACCATGACTATGTGCAGGAAGCCCTGCGGCAGATAGTGAGTGCTACCGGCCACCAACAGCGGCTGGCACGTGAAGGCATGGTGATGAAGAAAGGCGTGGTCCCATCAGAGGATGCCATCCGACAGGAACGGCTGATCGTGGAGCTGGCCTCGGGTATCAAGATGCTGGAGCTGGGTCTGCCGGCGCGATTGTCGGAAGAAAGCCTGAAAACAGTGGAATACTGGTGCCGGGAACTGAAGGAGAATCCCAATCTGGTAGCTGCCATCGAAAGCGACGTAAACAATGCCATCGAAGTTATCAACAAGGCGGAACGCGGCGAGAAAATCGAATATGCCACGCTACGCAACCGGCGTGACACCTCGACCATGCAGGAACAGATGCCCAAACACTATTTTGTGGCGAATGAAATCCGGCAGCATCCGGACAGGGAATCGAAAAAGATAGTCCTGGTCATCGACCCGCAGGCAAAAACGGCCGATGTAATCCTTCCGGCCGGAGCTTCCACGGAAGTGGACAACGAGATACCGGGCATGAACAAGGGATGCATCGCACGGGCCCTACAGAAGGAAGGCATCGAACAGGTACGCTTCTTCAATACGGACGGTGCCCTGGGCTACCATCCCGATGATAGCTATTTTGCCGAAAAGATGATCACGTTGGCGAGGCTGAAAAACTGGGCCATGGAGAAACTGTCCACACTTGATGTGTCCTCGGCTGTCAAACGGGCGAACGAAATCGGGTTTGACCAGGTGGAAATGATTCAGGACGACAAAAGACGCTGGGCACTCTATCTGAAACCCGAAAACAAACCGGGGTACAGCATCTATCCTGACAAGGAGGATGTAAACCGTTTCTTCTCCACGCTCAAGCAGTCGATGGATAATATCGGCAAGGTACGGATGGAACTGGCGCATAAGTATTATGCGCTGGCAGAAGTAAAACCAGACCTGAAAGTGGACCTGTTCGGCAGCGAAGCACCGGAAATAGACTTGAACCGTATCCAGCGTGTTTCGATATTCAAGACCAAGCAGGACGGCATCCAGTGCGTTGCCACCATCGACGGAAGAAAGTCACCGGCCAGAAGCGTTACACCGCAACAGTGGCAGCGGATGTGGATAGCGGAAGACCGGGACGGCTACAAACGCCATCTGGCAGCCGCCCTGTTTGCCGACGTGCTGCAAAAGGGCCGGTCAGAGGAAAAACATACCGGGGAGAAACAGGAACAGGAGGCCGAACAGCGACAGAATGAAGCGACAGTACTGGAAAGACCGGAAAGCAAGAGAGAAAACCTTTCCCCACAACAAGAAGCATGGAACGAGCTGAAGGAGAAGCATCCCGATGCCATGCAGTTGGTACGGAGCGGTAACAAATACCTGCTTTTCAACGAAGATGCCGTGCGCAGTGCAGAGCTGCTGGGGCTGACATTGAATAAAGAGGACGGAGTCCCGTACGGATTTACGGAGTCAGCGGAATTTCAGGCAAACCTGCTTGACAGCTACCTGCCGGAGTTCATCCGTGTCGGCGAGCGTGTAGTCATTACGGACATGATTGCGAAAGAAAACCGGAATGCCGAACAGGAATCCTACAGAGGCATTCACAGATAACTATATGGATATGAGCAAGAATCAAGAATATGCAGCAAACTACGCAGAATTTGCCATGGAGCAGATGCGCCGATACGGAATACCAGCTTCGGTGACACTGGCACAAGGCATACTGGAAAGTTCCAACGGGCAGAGCCGGCTGGCAAAGAACGAAAACAACCATTTCGGTATCAAGGCTACTTCCGCATGGATTGCCGGAGGGGGCCGGTACGGGATTTATACCGATGACCGTCCGAACGAAAAGTTCTGCAGCTATGACAGCGTCGGTGATTCCTACGAGCACCATTCACGTTTCCTGAAAGAGAACAGCCGCTATGCCCGCTGCTTCACGCTTGCCCCGGATGACTACAAGGGATGGACGGAAGGCATCGCACAGGCGGGTTATGCCTCAGGCGGACAATATGCCGAGAACCTGCAGAAGATCATCGAACAGAACGGCCTGCAGAAATATGACCGGCAGGTGATGCAGGAGATGACCCGGCAAGGCCGGGAGTTCGGGGTGGAGAACAATCCGCTCCGAACTTCCGGAAACGCACCGCAAGGCACAAACTATTCGTTTCCAGTGGAACGCAAGGAGTTCCTTTTCGTGACCTCGCCTTTCGGTATGCGCCAGGACCCGACGGATGGAACCCGGCAACAGATGCACAAGGGCATCGACATACGCTGTAACGGTGATGCGGTGCTGGCAACTGAGAACGGTGGCAAGGTGGTGGCAGTGAACCTGAACAGAAATACACCCGGTGGCAAGTCGCTGACGGTGGAATATGCCCGTGAGGACGGCAGCAAGGTACAATGTACCTACATGCACCTCGGGGAAATATCCGTCAAGACCGGTGATACTGTCCAGGCCGGTCAAAGGCTCGGTCTATCAGGAAATACGGGTACACGGACAACGGGCGAACACCTGCATTTCGAGGTAACGAACTTCTATGCAGACGGAACCCGGAGAGAGATTGACCCGGCAGCGTATCTGACAGAAATTGCCCGGAAAGGGCATATCAGGCAGCAAGTGCTGCATAACGGAAACGACCTGCTGGTCCGATATAAAGGATTGGAGGAGCCTGCCGCAGACAAAAGCATTTCACCCGACGGATGGATGAAAAAACTGCTTTCCTCCGAGGATAGCGGCGTGGGAATGTCAGGATGTAACGATCCCGTTGTGGAGATGGCAATGACCGCCTTCAGCTCACTCATGCTCCTGGCCGTACAGATTGACAGGAAGAATGAACAGGAGCAGATGGAAGCCATTTCGGAAGCGGCAGACAAACGGCGAATCGACTTGAAACCGCTTGTACCGGAGATGAAGAGCTGTGAGCTGACCGTCTGTGAGAACGGGAAAGCCGTCCTGAAGGCGGACAACGGTTCGCTGAAGGTGTCACGAGAACTGACTGCTGCCGAATTGAACCGGTTGTCCGTAACGCTGAACAACGGCTCGCTATCGGAAGAGTCCAAACGGATGCGTGTAGCTGGTATGCTGAATACGGTCATCCTTTCGGAAGCGGCTTCCCGTAATTTTGAGCAAGGGATGTCCCAACAGCAGGGACAGACGGAGAATCTGAAAAGATAGATGCAAGGCGATATGATAAAATGCGTGATGATACAGCTATGCAGAGGTCTGTTCGGACTGTCCTACCTTGTTCTGTATGTCCTGTCCTGCTACCTGATTTTCGGCTTGACGGCCACGCTCATCATCGTGGGCGTGCAGCTGCTTCTCACCGGGTGGCTGGTCTGGACCATGATACGCGCACCCGATTAGAGGGGGTACATTCTCAACTCAACAATCAATCAACCACATCCTGCTTGTCGGGAAATCATGTTTCACATTAAAAGACAATCAAGATGATCAAATGCAATGTTACAGTATGCGGCGTAATCGGACGTGATGCGTCGATACGCACGAACAAGGAAGGAAAATCGTTCCTGGTGTTCCCGCTTCGGGTGATGATTTCTGCTACCGAAGGGAAGACTGCTCCCATCGAAGTGGATGTCAGCAAGGAAACTGCCGGCGAGGAAACCGGAAGCTACCGGAACGGCACCCGGGTCGAAGTGCAAGGGACAATGTTCCTCAAACACCGGGGCGACCGGATCTACTTCAATCTCTTCGCCAGTGAGATTGGAACGGCGGATGTCCATGCGGCGGATGCAGTCAAGGGAGTCATGGAGTTCCGCGGCAAGGTCGGTCAGCAGATTGAGGAAAAGAGGGACAAGAAAGAACAGCCCTATACGATGTTTTCGGCCTTCAGTACGGAGAAGGTGGAAGACGGGTTCGAGTACCAATGGGTGCGCTTCTTCTGCTTCGGAAAGGAACGCGAAGCCTGGTTGCAGCCGGGCGTGAAAGTGGAAGCCAAAGGAGAAATGAGCCTTTCTGCATACAATGGGAAAGTGAACGTGTCGTGCAAGGCGGAAGAACTGGCCCAGTATGTAGCGGAATCGTCTAACCTCAATCAGTAAGCGATATGACCGGATACAGAAAACAGCATAGCGACGGGCCGAACAGCGAGGACAAGACTCTGGACCTGTTCGCTGAAATGATGATTGAAAAAATCGAGAGCATCCGTCAGGACTGGAAGAAGCCCTGGTTTACCGAAGGCACGCTGCCATGGCCCCGTAACCTTTCGGGACGCGAATACAACGGCATGAATGCCTTCATGCTGCTGATGCACTGTGAGAAAGAGGGTTACAAGATTCCGCGCTTCTGCACGTTCGACTGCGTGCAACGGCTCAACAAGCCTGGCAAGGACGGTCAGGAACTGCCACGGGTTTCCGTCTTGCGCGGAGAAAAATCGTTCCCAGTCATGCTGACCACCTTCACCTGCATTCACAAGGAGACGAAGGAAAAAATCAAGTATGACGACTACAAGAAACTGTCCGAAAATGAGAAGAAGGAATACAATGTCTATCCGAAGATGCAGGTGTTCCGCGTCTTCAACGTGGCACAGACCAACCTGCAGGAAGCAAGGCCGGAGTTGTGGCAAAAACTCGAAACGGAATATATGCAGCCGAAGCAGGAAACGGGAGAACAGTTCAGCTTTGCCCCGGTCGATACGATGATTAAGGATAACCTTTGGATATGTCCAATCAGGCCGCAGTACCAGGACAGTGCCTACTATTCCATTTCGAAGAATGAAATCGTCGTGCCGGAAAAGCGTCAGTTCGAAACCGGAGAGGCATTCTACGGAACGCTGTTCCATGAAATGACACATTCGACCGGTGCGGAAGGCGTACTCGACCGGATAAAGCCGACTTCTTTCGGTTCGGAGGAATACGCCCGCGAGGAACTGGTGGCCGAACTGGGAAGTGCCTTGACAGCCCAACGTTACGGAATGGCCAAACATATCAAGGAAGACAGCTGTGCCTACCTGAAAAGCTGGCTTGACGCGCTGAAGGAATCACCGCAGTTCATCAAGACGACACTGCTGGATGTGAAAAAGGCTACCTCACTGATTACGCAAAAAGTGGACAAGATTGCGCAGGAACTGGAACAACAGGTCGGTGAAGAACAGAAAACCGCACCGAAAGAGAAGATGTTCTACTCTTCCGTGGCCTATCTCCAGTCCGGCTATGATACGGCACGGCTGGATGCCTTCAGGAACAAAGGGGATTATGAGGGGCTGCTGACACTTGCCAAGGAGTATTACGACGGCAACGGCATGGATGAGAAAGATACCTATGCGTCGCCTCTCCAGAACCGGGGTGACGACCTGCTCATTGAGGACAAGAACTTTGCTGTAGTGTATAAAGGAAGTGTGGGCGGAACCTATGAGGTGATGCTGAAATGTTCGGAACAGGAAGTACGGAACCACATCACGCGCTACGGCATTGACCGTGCCAGCAACGACATCAGGGAAGCGGCCAAGGATATGACAGCCGAACGGTTTGCAGCCATGGCACAGCAGAAGATTCCAGCATTCGAGATGCCAAACGGAGAGATGCTGTATCTCGAATACAACAGGGAATCCGACAGCCTCGATGTCGGACATGTCACCAATGCGGGACTGGCTGCCCGGCATACGTTCCCTTATGACCACAACGAGACACTGGATGCCAACCTCCAGAACGTGAACGAGAAGCTGAACGAAATGGAGGAATACCAGGAGGAAGAGCAGGAAGTGGAGTATCAGGGCGGAATGCGCCGGTAGAAACAGAAATGGACAAGCGGAGTCAGTCGGCTCCGCTTGTTTGTATCTTACCGGTCCAGAAGCCGGTCTATCATGACCGGCAGCTCCTCCAGTCTGCAATACCGGTTACTGCCGCCGGTGTAGTCTTTGGCATGTGAAGCTGTGCGTATCAGAAAGCTGTCCAGCTCGATTTTCACGCCGCTGCCCGTTCGGGAGAATGTGGATGAATGACTGATATATACAAACCTGCCGTTACGTTCCATGAAACAGGAGGTATCATAATGACCTTTCAAACTGGAAACCACTTTAGCCCCGGAAGCGGTTGCGTACCTGGTGAGTTCATGGATAAGAGCCGTCTGAAACCGGCGGTATTCCTGGGAAACGGAGCAGCCAGCATCCGCAAGGGTCGCAGCCTGCCACCTGGTGTAAAATTTCTGTGTCATATTCTCTGCTGTTTTAATTGTGTAAATAGCTTTCCCAATTCTCATGGTCAATGGTCAACTGATTCATTTCCCAGTCGTATTCCACTTCCGGCATATTGGAATAGGGAAAATAGACGGTGTAACCTATCTGTCCGTAGGAGCAATGCAGCGGCGTGACGCATATTTCCTGACCGAAATACGACTTTGGCGTACAGTATTTCCGCCAGTTGAAACGACCTGCAACAATATTGCAGCAAAGCATCTTTAGTGTCATGATGTCTTTCCAGTTCTGATAATCTTTTTTCTTAACTTTTTTCATCTGTCAATGTGCTATGTTATAATAAATTTCGGGTTCACTTGACACGTTGTAAATCCAACTGCCGCAACGTACCAGCAGGGCATTCTTGCCGTAATAAAGCTTTTTCATTCCGGATATGCTTCCCGTGCGGTGGAAGTTCGGAAAACGGCTGATGTCTATTCTTTGCGCATCTCGCTTATAGAGTGTCTTGGTTTTCATTGGAGGGTGGTTTTTAATGTTTCATACAAAGTCTTTATCATAGCTTCGGCATCCTCCATATCGCTGACAATGTCCTTGATATGGTAAGGTGCACCGTTTCTGTCGTGGCCGTCCGTACCTATCCACAGATAGGCTTCATAGTCAGGGTCAAAGCTATCGTAATAATCCTCTATTTCGCTGATAAGGCTGTCGGTATCGTTGCCTTTCATGCTGACCGTGAAAAAGAAATCCTGCCCCATCTTCGTATAACGTTGAAACTCAAACTCCACCCGTTTTTTCTGTTGGATGTCGGTCTTTACTTCCCAGCCCAAACTGGCGGCTACTGCGGTAATCTGTTGAATTGCTGTCATATCGGTAGATTTTTTATTTCCCTCTTCTTGAAGCCTTCCGACTTCGCCCAAGGGATTGTTTCATGTGCGGTCCAAACGGTGGATACAAGAACTATGGGCAAGCAGCCGGGAATGAAATTTTATGAAATGCCGTAATCTTTGATTGCGGAAAGTTTTGTCAAATTTCCTTTCAGGAAGCGGCAGTGATGCTTGACCGATGTTCATCCGCCGTACCTTTGCACCCGAAACAATCCTCACGGCGTGGTCGGTATGCAGAAATGAACAATTCATTAGAACCGGAAGAAATACGAATAGAAAAGGAAGGAAAGCGGTAGAGCGTGTAAGTATAAAAGGAACAGGCTGTCCGACAGGAAATCCACCCGCCGGTGAGACGGGTGGACAATCAAAACCTGCGAATACGTCAATAATGGTAATCTACCACACCTCCGACATAGAACGTCGTTCCGGGTTCGAGTCCGCAGACAAACTTCACAAAGGAAAGGGATGTCTCGGCATAGGTGTTGGTGCAATCATCATTCGGATAGAAATGATAATCGGTGTCCAACGGATTTGTCAAAGCCTTTTCAATGGCATAGACCGGTCCCCATTCCAGCATGTTCTCGATGGTAATGGCTTCCGCTTTCTTGCGTACATTGGCAACAAATTCGGCTTTCCACTGCTCCACACCGCCTTTATAGAGGATGGAATCTTCGGATATCTGCTCAAACATTTCTTTGGGCAGTAAGCATGTCACCAGATTAGATATTTCCTCCTTGCGCTCTTCCTCGCCCATATTTGCGCAATAGTCATAAAAACTGAAATCTCCGCCAATGAACGTTTCTTCGGTGATGTAATTTTCCTTGCTGATAGGCTTGGTTGAAATCTGAAAAATACTGCTGTGCATAACGATAAATTTTAATGTTAAACTTTTTTTTCCCTCTGATAGAGCCTTTCGGCCTCCTTTTCGGGATAGATTTTACATGCGGTTCCAACAGCAAGGACAGGACGGTAAAAGGCAAGTAAACGGTCAGGAATTTAGCGGAATACCCAAATCTGTGATTTGCGGAAGGCTGCCGTTCAATTCTTGAACAGCTTAGCACACAGCGGTACTTGACAACCGGACAGACGCTGTACCTTTGCATGGGAAAATCTCACCGACAAGGAGCACCAGAGCGAGAAGCGTGGAAAACGCAGCGTAGCCGATAAAAGGGAAAGAAAACAGAAAGTAAAATAGGAAGTCTTTCTAAAAGCTGTCTGGAAAAATAGGTATAAAGGGGTTTACCGGCATAAAACAGCATTTCTCGGGTTGTACTTGTACTCATATTCATACATGTAGTCAGCCTGCTTTTAACTGAAAAACCCCGTAGCCGGCATTGAACATGGTTCAGTACCAGCTACGGGGTTTCAATAGGATTGTATCCTATAAGCATTTTCAATTCACTACCATAAATTCATTGATATAGCAATAGGAATCCGAATTTTCCTTTTCCCATTCCTCACCCAGCATTTCGGCATCCTTCATGGACTGGATGGGTTTGCCTGCTATCTCTCCAAGCCAGTCGAACAGGGTCTTTGTGTCTTGAAAGTACTCGAAATAATACTTGTCATCAGCGGTACACAAGTCAACAAGATATCTGTCGGGAAAATATGTTCCTTCGCTGTCGTTGGTCTGATAGAAAACACATCCCGGCTCTTCTGCCTGATAATAATAATGGAGTGACGGGAATTTCTCACAAACAAGGTCAAAGACTTCGTTGCAAGGTGACCATGCCGTTTCCGTTGTAAACTGAAGATTGTCTCCGTTCATTTCAAGATTGCTCCAGTCACCACGGCAGTAGGTCTTGTTCCAATCACCGCCCAATCCATCTACAAGGCATCCCAACCAAGAGGTTCCGAAGCCGTTTTCAACGGACGGTTCTTTCCGTTCCTGCAATCCTTTCATCAATTCATAGAGGCTTTTGACTTCTTTTGCGTTGCCCTCTATAACATACGCTGTGCTGCACCAATTTGGCATAATTCTAAGATTTTATTGTTGTTAGACACTGTTTTATATTTCCCTTTTCTTGAAGTCATCTTACCGACTTCCTTTCGGAATGGATTTTACATGCGGTTCCAACAGCAGGCAGGGATAGGAAAAGCAAGTAAACGGGCTGGAATTTAACGGAATACCCAAATCTTTGATTTGCGGAAGGCTGCCGTCTCAATTCAAGCATCCGTTAGCATGGCGGTACTTGATAACTGATCGGCTGCTGTACCTTTGCATGGGAAAATCTCACCGACAAGGAGTCTTGAAGATGAAATAAAGGAATGGCACGAAAGAGTTATAGAAAAGAAAAAGAATGATATATCGTGT
>OMAB01000120.1_pt1 | contig 11014 bp, 10 predicted proteins | sample 1644541 | NCBI WGS metagenome assembly OMAB01 (sample SAMEA103958167, study PRJEB25191) | human gut metagenome
TATATGTAGAAAGAACGCTACACCGCAAATGTGCGAGTTCATCCACTTAAAACGTAACAGCGGCAACCCAGAAGGACAAGATAAACTGGATTCGGTTTGGTCAAATCCTGACAAATCAGGACATCCCCTTCAAAAGAAAAACCGTTCACAAAGGCCGTCATGGAATCGAAAAAATGACGGGGAAAATGCCCTCTAAAACACCCCGATTTCGGCTCGCAGTTGCCCCATTTTTTAATCATAACGGGGTCAAAAAGGGCCTGTTGCCCCATTATTAATCAAGAAAAACCGGGTCAGGCAAGGTCAAATCCTTCCAAAATCGGACAAAGGACAACAGACTTTTTGGAAAGGAAAAAGCCCGGAAAACCGCATGGTTCCGGGCTTTTTGAGCATTTTTGAATTGGTTTGTCGGGCCTGTTATCTCTTGGAGAACTGAGGCGCACGACGGGCAGCTTTGAGACCGTACTTCTTTCTCTCCTTCATTCTTGGATCTCTTGTAAGGTATCCAGCCTTCTTAAGGATTGGTCTGTACTCAGCATCAACCTCAAGGAGTGCTCTTGAAATACCATGTCTGATAGCTCCAGCCTGACCTGTAAAACCACCACCGTAAAGGTTTACTTTGATATCATATTTTTCAGCAGCCTCCAGCTTGTTCAAAGGCTGTTTTACTACATACTGAAGAATAGTTGATGGAAAGTACTGTGCAAGGTCTCTCTTGTTAATAGTAATCTTTCCTGTACCTTCGCTTACGAACACGCGTGCTACGGCGCGTTTACGTCTGCCTAATGCATTTACTACTTCCATTCTTTATTATTTAAGTGAGTTTATATCAATTGATTTCGGAGTCTGAGCTTCATGTTTGTGTTCACTACCAGCGTAAACATACAAATTGCCCAGCAACTGTGCTCCCAGACGATTTTTAGGAAGCATACCCTTTACTACTCTCTTCAACAGTTTTTCTTCACCGTTAGGTTTCTTCATCAACTGGGCAGGAGTCATTTCTCTCTGACCACCGGGATAACCTGTATAGCGCAAGTAAACCTTGTCGTTCCACTTGTTTCCGGTAAATTTCACTTTGTCTGCATTAATGATAATAACATTATCACCGCAGTCAGCATGAGGGGTAAAGTCTGGTTTGTACTTTCCTCTCAACAGTTTCGCAACTTTCGAACCGAGACGGCCTACGACCTGATCGGTTGCATCGACAACAACCCATTCTTTATGAGCTGTTTCTTTGTTTGCAGAAATGGTCTTGTAACTTAAAGTATCCACTCTTAAATTCTTTTTTAAATGTTAACTACTAAAAAACAATTCTTCCCAGCGTTTCTAACCGTTCCCGGACAAAGAACTATTAACACGCTAAGAATTAATTCTTTATAAACTTTTGATAATAATCGGCTTGCAAAGGTACGGCTTTTCTTTGAACTGACAAACAAATTAAGATATTTTTTCCTCCTGCTTTTTGCATACAAAAGGCTGATACAACCACATCTAGGCTTTGAATAACGGAGTAAAAACATAGGGAAGAAATTTTGATTCTTCCCTATACATATACAGTTATTCATATATTTTCAACGATTCCAGCCACTCTCCATCTCAGAGCAAGTACAAACAGCCACAGATGCCGCATTGTTTCCACCGGACTGACGAAGCTTTAAAAGTTCAGTTGCTGAGATCCGAACTACTTTTCCATCGGGACGACCATAACACAGTGTCCCTTCGCGCCGTGCAGTTTCCTCTATCAACCGCTGTTCCGCTAGTTCTAAACCATAACGCAACTTCGCACTTAATTCCTTATATTCTTCTTCAGTTGACATAACTTCTGATTTTAGTAAAAAGTTCTTGATTATAGATATGGACCTCATCTCCCAAACGGAAGGCGTCCGCCACAATAACACGCGGTGTGCAGCTATTGTCCGCAAGCATCCAATAATCCACGCAAGGCATATAAATACGGAAAAAGTTTTCCAACCCCGAACGATAACGACGACGGATAATGGGAGCAGGTACATCATGCCCTCCGTTGGCAACACGCTGTTTCACTCGCTCTATAGCCAGTTCAGGCGAATTCAGCCAAAAATAAATAAGGCTGACACTATATCCTTGATTTTGTGCCTGCTGGATAAGATTGATATAAGAACGGGTGGACAATGTAGTTTCAACAGAAAAACTGACTCCGGCTGACAACAGTTCTCCGATGCGTTTCAGCATCAGTCGTCCCGCTTCGATTGCTACACTTGAGGGGTTAAAAGGAGAAAGTCCCTTGGCGATTTCATCGGCATTGACAAATTCACGGCACTCTAAAATTTCGGGTAATACCGTATACGAAGCAGTCGTTTTACCAGCTCCATTACACCCCGCTATTATATAAAGTTTAGACATTAATCTCCTTTTCTATTTCTGTTATTGGCGACAAAGTTAACGATTATTTCCAATTTTTGTTCTCGAAAAGACATAAAAGTGATGAAGAATAGCACATTTTTTGAAATTCTGTGCAAATTAAAAAGAGATTACAGGAATTTTACCGTATATTTAAGCAACCTGCAAAGAGGTAACAGTTACTCACTACATCATTTTATTGGAAACAATTAATACATAGACACCTTTCATTTAAGTATCCAAACAAGTAATCATATAAACAAGACACATATCCCACCATATAGATAGGGACCACACTTTCAAAAAATGAAAGAGCAGCCCCTCCCCAATGACTATCCTTTGTTTATAAACAAAGATTCAAACTTATCTGACCAAATCCTTTGGATAAACAGGAGGCATTTTCACCCGTTTCCAAGTTTCATAATACCAGGAATTGATTTCATTTCCATCCTTATCCGTTTTCACAAAAAACTTCAGTACCATGACATCGCCCCCCTTCATCTCAAATTCCAAAATGTTATCCACACCTACCAATTGTGGAAGATGCAGATTTTTCTCCACATGCTCTGTATAAGCATTAGGAGCAGTCTGCCGATAGGTACCGGAACCAATAATAATAGCTCCATGATTAGGAATCATGGTCATATTGGTAAACTTGCCGTCATCAGACAAAATTTTAAAAGAATTACTTGGTTTCAACTCACCCGGCACCTGAGGAGTACCTGATACATAAAAGCACATCTGCCAAATCCCTTTCAAATTGACAGGGGCTGCATCCGATTTTTCCTGTCCCACTACACGCGAAGTACCGATTAGCAAGAATGCTATCATCAGTAGGAATAATTTTTTCCGTTTCATAGCTGTATATATTTAGTTAACAAATTGCGTTATGTGGATACAACAAAATTAGAAAAATTTTTCAAACTTTCTGCTTTTCAAATAACTTTTTTACAGTTAAACACAAAAAAAATCCTGCTCTATGTTATAGGGCAGGATTTTTTGAATTATTATTTCCTACAATTAGAATTCAGCATTGCGCGGAGTACGTGGGAAAGGTATCACATCACGAATATTGGTCATACCGGTAACAAACAGCAACAACCGTTCAAAACCAAGTCCAAAACCAGAATGAGGACATGAACCAAACTTGCGGGTATCCAGATACCACCACATATCCTTCATCGGAATTCCCAGTTCCTGAATGCGGGTCATCAATTTGTCATAATCAGCCTCACGTTCAGAACCACCTATTATTTCGCCAATCTTCGGGAATAATACATCCATTGCACGCACCGTCTTGCCATCCTCATTCTGCTTCATATAGAATGCCTTGATTTCTTTCGGATAGTCTGTCAGGATTACAGGACGTTTAAAGTGCTCTTCCACCAAATAACGTTCATGTTCAGAGGCTAAGTCTACTCCCCAATATACCGGGAATTCAAATTTATGACCTTTTACTACAGCTTCCTCCAGTATCTTGATACCTTCCGTATAAGGCAGACGGACAAATTCTTCCTTCAGCACGCCCTGCAAACGTTCTATCAATCCTTTATCGAACATATCGTTCAAGAACTTCACATCATCATAGCAGTTGTCAAGCGCCCACTGTACACAATATTTAATAAAGTCTTCGGCCAAATCCATATTATCAGTAATATCATTGAACGCAACCTCAGGTTCAATCATCCAAAACTCGGCCAAGTGACGCGGCGTATTGGAGTTCTCCGCACGGAATGTAGGTCCAAATGTATAAATAGCCCCCAAAGCAGTAGCAGCCAATTCACCTTCCAACTGTCCGGAAACCGTCAAACTGGCTTGTTTGCCAAAGAAATCATCATCATAAATAATCGATCCGTTTTCATCTTTCTTCAAATCATAAAGATTCTTGGTAGTAACCTGGAACATCTGTCCCGCACCTTCACAATCGGATGCTGTGATAATAGGTGTATGAAAATAGAAGAAACCACGTTCATGGAAGAACTTATGGATAGCGATAGCCATGTTGTGGCGGATGCGGAATACAGCTCCAAATGTATTGGTACGGGGACGCAAATGAGCGATCTCACGAAGAAACTCCATCGTATGACCTTTCTTCTGTAACGGATAAGTATTATCACAAGTACCTAATACTTCGATTCCACGCGCTTGAACTTCGGCAGCCTGACCAGAGCCAATGGATTCGGTCAACTCACCGTTCACACTGATACATGCACCGGTGGTGATCTGCTTCAACATTTCTTCGTCAAAGTTTGCCAAATCAACAACAATCTGCACATTATTTATTGTAGAACCGTCATTCAGGGCGATAAAATTTACCTGTTTGCTACCGCGGCGGGTACGAACCCAACCTTTTACATTGACCATCGCACCAAAATCACGGCGCTTCAGCAAGTCAACAATCTTTGTTCTACTAATTTTTTCCATTGTTTTGTCTCTTTATTGTTTATTATTCAAATGAGCCCATGCGGAGCATGTTCACTTCTTGTTCCGTCAGGTAACGCCAGTCACCGCGACGCAAACCTTTTTTAGTCAGGCCAGCAAAATAAACGCGGTCCAGCTTGATTACCTTATATCCCAAGGATTCAAAAATACGACGCACAATACGGTTCTTTCCGGAATGGATTTCAATACCGACTTGTGACTTGTCTGTTTCCGATGCATAGCTGATGGCATCTGCATGGATCTCTCCATCATCCAATGTCACACCTGCTGCAATCTGGTCAAGATCTGCCTTGGTTACATTCTTATCACAATATACATGATAAATCTTCTTCTTCAAATACTTAGGATGAGTCAGCTTGGAAGCCAAATCACCATCGTTAGTTAACAGTAATACACCGGTAGTATTACGATCCAAACGCCCAACTGGATAAATGCGCTCCTTACAAGCACCTTTCACAAAATCCATTACAGTCTTACGTTCCTGAGGATCATCAGAAGTAGTCACACAATCCTTCGGTTTATTCAACAAAATATAAGTTTTGCGTTCAATACTTACCGGTTCGTCATGGAACTTCACTTCGTCAGTACGCTTGATCTTAGTACCTAATTCGGTTACCACTTCACCATTTACACTGACTACACCTGCTGTAATAAACTCATCAGCCTCACGACGGGAACATATACCTGCATTAGCCAAGAACTTGTTCAGACGAATCGGCTCATTTGGATCGGTCAATATATCTTTATATTCAATCTGTTTCTTCAGACTATACTTTGCATTCGGGTTATAATCAGCCGTACGGGGGCGATAGGGACGATTGTATCCACCACCTTGATAACCACCGGTACGAGGACGATAAGGACGGTCGCCGCCTTGATTATAACCGCCGGTACGAGGACGCGGAGTGTAAGAACGCTGTTCACCACCTTCACCGCTATTAAAACGGGGACGCGGAGTATATGGACGCTGCTCGCCACCTTCGCGATTATATCCTCCGGTGCGGGGACGCGGAGTATAAGGACGCTGCTCACCACCTTCGCGATTATAGTTTGTACGGGGACGGTATTGACGGTCACCACCTTCCTCACCATTATTGAAACGAGGGCGCGGAGTATATGGACGCTGCTCACCACCTTCACGATTATAATTTGTACGAGGACGGTATGAACGTTGTTCTCCTCCATCCTCACTGTTAGGATTAAAGCGGGGACGTTGCGGACGGTCACCATTATTATTATAGCGATTATAGGAAGGACGGTCACCGTTGTTATAAGAAGAACGGTAAGGACGGTCGCCACCTTCGCGATTATAGCTGTTCGTACGAGGACGATAAGGACGCTGTTCGCCGTCGTTGTTGTATCTGTTGTAATTACTGTCTCTGTTATAAGACTTATAACCACCATCACGGCTTACATTCTGGTTTTCTTCGTTTGCAGCACCTTCTTGTCTGCTTTCATTTTCTGTACTCATGGTTTTCCTTTTGTTTATTAATTAATGTATAACGCCCTCTCGGGCTTTTTTGATTAAAATCCAACTAACTATTTTTTAAATACCTGTATAATTATGCGGTGTAATCACTCGCAGTTCCTTTTTAATATCTTCGCTTACATTTAGTGTTTCTATGAATTCTTTAATAGCCCCTTCTGTGATAGCTTGGTTTGTACGGGTCAAAGCTTTCAATGCCTCATACGGATGAGGATAGGCTTCGCGGCGCAAAATAGTCTGGATAGCTTCCGCCACCACACTCCAACAATTATCCAAGTCGGCATAGATTGCTTTCTCATTCAGCAACAGTTTACGCAGACCTTTCAACGAACTTTGGATAGCAATCACAATGTGACCGAAAGGTACACCGACGTTACGCAACACAGTAGAGTCTGTCAAGTCACGTTGCAAGCGGGAAACAGGCAACTTAGAAGAAAGGTGCTCCAAAATAGCGTTTGCCATACCTAGATTACCTTCAGCATTTTCGAAGTCGATGGGGTTTACTTTGTGCGGCATAGCGCTGGAACCGACTTCGCCCGCTTTAATCTTCTGTTTGAAGTACTCCATAGAGATGTACTGCCAGAAGTCGCGGTTCATGTCAATCATAATGGTATTGATGCGCTTCATGGCATCAAAGATGGCTCCCAGATTATCATAATTAGAAATCTGAGTGGTATATTCCTCACGTTCCAACCCCAGCTTCTCTGCCACGAACTGATTTCCGAATGCTTTCCAGTCATACTCGGGATAAGCTACATGATGTGCATTGTAATTACCCGTCGCACCACCGAATTTAGCCGTGACAGGACAAGCTTTCAATACAGCCAGCTGACGATTCAGACGATAAACGAAAACCATGATTTCTTTACCCAGGCGAGTCGGAGAAGCAGGCTGCCCATGTGTTTTTGCCAACATAGGGATATTTGCCCATTCTTCAGCGTATGTAGTCAACTGAGCAATCAGCTCTTCAATTTGCGGATAGTACACTTGTTCCAATGCCTCCTTTATAGACAACGGTACAGAAGTATTGTTTATGTCCTGTGATGTCAATCCGAAATGAATGAATTCCTTGTATTCCTCCATTCCGCCCAACTTATCGAATTCTTCTTTGATGAAATATTCTACAGCCTTTACATCGTGGTTTGTTACACTTTCTATCTCTTTAATACGCTGTGCATCAGCTTCTGAAAAATTCTTATAAATAGCGCGCAATGCATCAAAACGTGCATGATCAAAGCTTTTCAGCTGTGGCAACGGTAGTTCACACAGAGTGATAAAGTATTCAATTTCTACCTGCACACGGTACTTGATGAGTGCAAATTCAGAAAAATAAGAGGCCAAAGCTCCCGCTTTTCCTCTGTATCGACCGTCAATAGGTGATATTGCCGTGAGTAAATCGAGCTCCATATTATATTCTTTGATAATTATCAGACTGCAAAATTAATTCTTTTTCTTGAGTTTAACGGCCTGAAGATGCATAAAGTTTGCGAAAATGAAGATTTATTTCACAAATCCCTTTTTAGTCCATTTCAGACTGTTCCAACGCTGTACAAAGATAATACCACGAAGATTTTCATCCAGCACAAACGCACACCACATACCTACCAATCCCCATCCCCAATGAATGCCGAACAAGAAACCACAACCTACGGCAACACTCCACTGAACAACAAATCCTACATAAAACGGATAATTTACATCACCCGTTGCACGTAAAGCATTCGTCGCATAAATATTAATAGCCCGTCCCACTTCCAAAATCACATCAATAAACAGGATAATAGTACCCAGACGGATAATTTCCGGATTATCTGTCAACCAGCTAAACAAGGTATGCCCCATCAAAGCCCAGATACAGGATAAAACCAAAGAAACCAAAATAGAAATACGCATCACATATTTGCCTAACAGATAGGCTGCATGAATTTTCCTTTCACCTACCAGATGTCCGATACAGATGGCTCCGCCTTGTGCCATGGCAATAGCAAACAAATAAACGAACATCACTATATTCACCACATAGGTACGGGTAGCCAGCGCTTCATTCCCCAACATATTAATAAAATAGGTCAATACTACCTGAGAGAAACTGTAGGACATATTTTCTCCGGCCGAGGGGACTCCGATTTTCAACAGGTTTTTCAGCTCGACAAACGGGAAGGGGCAAAAATAGGATAACGGAAATCTGGGAATATGCTTGCGGAAAAGAATTACAAAAAGTATCACCATAGATACCCCTCGGGCAAATGCTGTAGAGATAGCCGCACCTTCCACTCCCAAAGCCGGCATGCCGAACTTACCGAAAATCAGCGAATAGTTACCGATGATATTCAGAATATTCACAACTACCGTTACCATCATGGGATAAACCGCTTTGTTAGCACTACGCAAAGAGGCAGAAATAGTCAGAGATATGGCTTGAAAAAAAGCGAATGCCCCTACTATCTTCATGTAACTCACTCCATATTCCATCAGTTCGGGACGAAGTCCCATCATAGATAGCAGAGAAGTGGCTCCATAGTGCAAAATGGCACTGACAAACAGACCGAACGCCAAATTGAGTATCAATGATACTCCCACCACCTGCACCATATTCTTGTGCATTCTTGCTCCCAAATATTGCGAACAGAGTACGGAAGTTCCTATATTAATCACCTCGAATATCAGGAAAGCAAACATGATGAGCTGGTTGACCACCCCGACGGCAGCCACACTATTGTCTGAATACTGACTCAGCATCACGGTATCTACCGCGCCCAGCATCATAATCAGCAATGTTTCAATGAAAATAGGAACCGCCAGTCTGGCAAGGTTCTTTCGTACACTTCTCGGTTCTTGAATTACGTCCACTTGTTACCCTTGATTTTCGGGGTGCAAAGGTACGGACTTTTCACGATGTAACGGTTTGATTTATATCAAGAAATACGAACTTAAGATTTTTACAAGGAGATAAACAGGAATCTGATCTTTTCTTTTTATCTTTAGAACCGAATCTTAAATCAACATATTAACATGAAAAAAGGACTCCTCTTGTTATCTGCAATTCTTGCATTGGGCTCCCTGTCTTCATCCGCCCAAAGAAGAACGGCTACCATGACTGATGAAGAAATGTACCTTGATGCCATGCATCGTAACATCACTACCGAAAAGATTTTCGGTTATGTAAAGCAACTTTCAGACCCGGCCTTGGAGGGACGACTCGCAGGTTCGCCCGGAATGGCTAAAGCTGTAGATATCGTAAAAGGATATTTTAAAGAGTGGAAACTAATACCTCGTGGTGAGAATGGTTCCTACATACAGCTATTCCCCCACCCTTGTGTAGAGATACAACCGGGAAGCACTATGGATATCCTATTTCCTGTCACCCAAGACAAGAAAAAAACTGTATGGATCTCCAAGACATACCCTTGGGCAGATGGTTGGTTTGCCGGAGGAATGACCAGTAACGGAGAAGTGACAGCCGATGTGGTATATGCCGGATTTGGCGTTACAGCACCCGAATTAGGATATGATGATTACAAAGACATAGATGTAAAAGGCAAGATTGTGCTGGTAGAGGGAGAAACACCCAATATAAGCCGTAACCCCGATTCACTGGCCATGTGGTACAAACATACTTTGCACCAAACCAAGCTGAACAACGCTGCAGCCCATGGTGCGGCAGGCTTGTTATACAAATGGGTTCCCGGTCCGAATGCCCCCTATAATCCGGGATTTGTCTATTGTCATGTTACAGACACTGTGGTCAATGATATTTTCAGGGGAACAGGCAAGACCTATAAAGAAACCATCCGGCAGATTTATAAGACTCAGAAGCCTGCCTCTTTCCATACCGGAAAGAGAGCCCACATCAAAATGAATGCTACCTATAATCCCAATGCTACTGGAAAAAATATTTTGGGCATGATCAAAGGCAGTGATCCTATACTATGCAATGAATATGTAATCATTTCCGCCCATCTGGACCACTTAGGAATGATTCCTTTCCTAATTGAAGGAGCGAATGACAACAATTCTTCCTCCGCTGCCATGCTGGGAGTAGCCGAAGCACTGGCAAAATCAAAGATAAAACCGAAACGCAGCATCATCTTTATGAGTGTGGACGGCGAGGAAGCCGGACTCACCGGAAGTACCTACTACACCAACCATCCCCTTGTGCCCCAAAACAAAGTGGTAGCAATCCTGAATCTGGAACAAGTGGGTGTAGGTGAGATGCTAGGAGCGAATTATCACTATAAATACCCCGAACTGGCTGAGCTATCAGAGAAAGCCAATGATAGGTATGTACATCGACGTCTGTTCACTAGTGAGACTCATTTCCTGACCCGCCCTCGCACAGACGGTGCAGTCTTTATGAAAGCCGGTTATCCATGTATAGACTTATGGGCCTTGGGAGGCGGTTATTACCATCATCCCAAAGATAACACCCAATCTATCAATCCCGATATCCTCCGAGCTGCAACCGAATGGTTATACTGGACTACAATTTTTATAGCAGACAAGTAACCGGATATAAGAAATCCCGGCGAGTCATCGCTCTGCCGGGATTTCTTTATCTAACCGATGTTGTGTATGTGTTGTCGTAGATGTGCTTGGTGTTGTGTCATTGTTGAGTCAGATATTCCTTATACATTTTTTCTATCTCCTTCATGGGAATATCCAATGTCTTCACTTGTCTGAAAAACTCAGGCAGGTCTTCATGCAGGAATG
>OMAB01000129.1_pt1 | contig 10602 bp, 10 predicted proteins | sample 1644541 | NCBI WGS metagenome assembly OMAB01 (sample SAMEA103958167, study PRJEB25191) | human gut metagenome
CGTAAGATACGACGCCCCGGAAAAGGCAGCGCCTATCTCTGCGACCACTCTCACCTCACTGGTGGACTACATCAAAGAAAACCGCGAAGAATTGCGCGATCGTATGATTATTCAGGTAGTGAACGAAACAAAGGTGCTTTTATACTCTGGCCTGCTTGCTGAGCGCGACCGTGAGACGCTTTTTGAGGTCAACGCCCTGCTGCCTCGTTTTGAATATGGCAGAGAATACGATCAGGAGAGCTTTCTCATTTCTATGCAGTCATGCTTCAAGGAAAGCGACGACCGCGAAGCTGTCACCATGCTGGCAAGCAATATCGTGAACACTCAGGAGGCTACTTTCTCAGATAACGGCACAACCCAGCAGGCAGTTATGAAAACCGGAATAACCACGAAGGACAACGTGCTTGTGCCGAACCCGGTGAACCTGATCCCGTACCGCACATTTTTAGAGGTTGAGCAGCCGGCCAGCGACTTTGTTTTCAGAGTAAGCGAAGGCAGAGGCGGCGCTCCGGTATTCAAGCTCGTGGCTGCTGACGGCGGCGTCTGGAAGTCTCAGGCGGTAGCAAATGTCAAGGCGTACCTCGTGGAAGCGCTCAAAGACATACCGGACAGAGACAAGATCACAATCATTGCATAATGTCACCGACATAAATGTCGGAATCATCAAGGGAGGGCCCTGCTGCCCTCCCACATATTGCAGGAGGTTATTCATGGAATTATTAAAAAGCCCATTCTTAAACGATCCGAGCAGCCTAGTGGCTCAGGCTTTTGCTGAAATTTACCCGGGTACGGAATACGAGGCCATACTGGTTGATAAAATCACTACAGAGGACGGCACTCTCCCGCTCATAGAGGTGGCCGGACATATCCCAGCAGAGGCAGTCCCAGAGATACTGGCGCATGAGCTGGCTCACATCGTAACCGTAGGCGACGAACACGGGCCGGAATGGAAAAAAGCCTTCGAGGCTATTTACAGCAAATACAACGAGCTCGCGATCGCTCGTTTTGGAACTCAGGAACCGGAAGAAAATCAGAAGGGAGGCGATTAAGTGGCGAAATCAAAGAAAACGCTCGAAATCACCCAGACAAAGACGAAGGCCAACCGTCAGGAGATACAGATCAACGACATGGACTACACAACCAGCGCTGAGCCGAAAGCGTTCGCAGACGGTCGGCCGGTTTTTTGCGCACATGATAAAATTGTGCCGATAAAGGAACTCAGAGAAAACCCTCTAAACCCGAATAAGCACCCGGACGATCAGATCAGAGCCCTCGCTGCTATCATCAAGGCAACCGGCTGGAGGCAGCCGATCACCGTGAGCACCCGATCGGGCCTGATCGTAAAGGGCCACGGCAGACTCGCGGCGGCAAAGTATGGAAAATTCAAAGAGGCTCCAGTCGACTATCAGAACTATGCCAGCGAGGAGGAGGAACTGGCCGACCTCATGGCAGACAACCGGATCGCGGAGCTTGCGGAAATCGACAGCGTGAAACTGGCCGAGGCTTTTGAGGCGGTAGACACCGGGGCGATCCCGTTTGAAATGACCGGCTACGAGGAGTCATTCTATCAGGAACTTGCGACAGCTCTATGCGAAGCAGACCACGACAAAGAGGAGGCAGACGACGACACCGTACTCCCACCACCGGAGGAACCAGTCAGCAAGCTGGGGGACGTGTGGATCCTCGGCCGCCATAGACTCATGTGCGGAAACTCCACCAACACAAAGGACCGTGAGGAGCTACTGGCGGGAGCAGAACCGGAGCTCATGCTCACAGATCCACCGTATTGCAGCGGCGGCCACCAAGAGAGCGGAAAGCCTACCGGAAGTATCGGAACCGTAAGAAAAGGCCAGACAGACGCGCCAAAGATTGCAAACGACATACTCAGCACCCGTGGTTATATTAAATTATTAACCGCAGCCTTCGAGGGTATCACTCCTCTATTTGCTTATGTGTTCACCGACTGGCGCATGTGGATCTATTTGTATGACATAATCGAGAAATCGGGCTTCGGAGTCCGTTCGATGATCGTATGGGATAAAGAAACACCCGGCATGGGCGTCGGCTGGAGGAGCCAGCACGAGCTCTGTCTGTTCGGCAGCAGAGGCAAGGCGAAATTTGACGGCCACAAAGGCTACGGCAATGTTTTGAGGTGCAGCAGGTCCGGGAATGAGTTACACCCGACACAGAAGCCCGTCGAGCTTATGGAAATGATACTCGACAACATGGATTTTGTAAAAACGGTTTACGATCCGTTCGGAGGCAGCGGGACTACTCTCGCGGCAGCAGAAAAGACCGGCCACACCGCCTACCTCATGGAATTAACGCCCGGCTATACCGATGTAATTGTAAAGCGGTATTTCAGGATCACCGGCAACAAGGCCCAGATCCAGCTCATAAGAGACGGAGCCCCGGCAGATCCGGCAGTATACGCCGAGATTTTCGACGATGTAGGCATAAGCTCAGAATACAAGGAAGGAGAATATGAATAAATGGCAAAACAGAAAAAACCAAGCATACCGCCAGAGATCAAAAGCTACATAGACGAGGTAGCGAAGAAAACCGCGGCAGCAGTCTCGGACGCATACAACCCGTTGCAGCAGCCGCAGAACGCAAAGGCAGCGTTCAAAAACACCGAGGCTCGTCTCTATGCCCTCCCGGTGCTGAAGGTCAAGATTAAGGATGACAAGGAAAAGATCGAGGAGCTGAGAACCTACGGAACCCCAGCGAGAAGCAAGTCGATCACCAGATTTTCAAAGAGCAGCACCCGCATGGATCCAGAGGAGGCTCTCGAGGCCATTATCAAAGACAAGCAGGCCTGCATTGAGTCGGACCAGCACGAAGTCGATATTCTCGAGGAGGCTCTCGAAATCATCAAACCAGATCCGTATTATGAGTCAGTAAGTGGCCGCTACTTCGAGGGGCTTGACAACGAGGCCATTGCTGAGTCACTGGGCTGCGACGCGACAACCGTCTGGAGGAACCGCCAACGCCTTATTAAGAGCCTCTCCGTCCGTTTATATGGCACGGCCGCCATTGATTAGCCGCCGCCGGCAGCAGGCTGAGCGTGCAATTTACCGGTGCAAAAAAGATGCAATTTACTTTGAAATTGAGCCGTGTTATAATTTTTACAATGCAATAAATGGGTAAAGAAACCGCGCGAGAAAATCGGGCGGTTTTTTGCTGCCGTTTTCAGGCTGAGAGGAGGCGATCACACATGGCAGCCACCAGAGGAACAACCACTTGTATGCTGTCAAATTATGAGGAGCTCGTCAAAACGCTGGACAATATTGCAGGGGTAGACGCTGAAAAGGTAATAAAGAAATGCACCTCAGACGCAAAGAGCCGAGCGCAGGCGTGGGTATCTGCTGCCGTGTGCGAGGTTTACGCTATCAAGAAGGCTGACGTAAAGGCGGCGCTTGACGGCAAAGGAAAAGGCGGCGGCCAGCTCAAAGTCGAGGGCAACCTCGTCAAGTCCGTTGTATTAACATACAAGGGTCGAGTTCTGACTCCGACGCATTTCAAAATGAAGCCCACCCAGCGGAAGCCGAAGCCATACCGAGTAAGTCAGGAAGTATTCAAGGGCCAGCGGAAGAACCTGCCGGCCGGCGTATTCCTTGCCAGCTCAGGAGGCGAGGGCTCTACACAGATACCATTCCAGAGGGAAAGCGAAAGCCGCTACCCTATCAAGAGCATAAAGACATTGAGTGTGCCGCAGATGATTGAAAACGAAAAGGTGCAGCCACTCATACAGCAGAACATTGACGAGGGCCTCAGCAAGCGACTGGAGAACCACGTCAAGCAAATGCTCGCCAAAGCTCAGGGGTGAGCTCTACGGGGCACACACGCAGCCACACGGGCACCATACACCACCAGAGAACCAGAGGCCACCACTCCACACCATGCGAGCGGCTGGCCTCTTTCTATATGCTCAGCACTCTAAGACTGAGCCACCACATCAGGCGCGGCAAGCTGGCCCGGACATGGACCACACCCAAAGGCCACGCCACACCAGAGGCGCAGCCCCGGCAGCAGGCCCGGGCAAGCTGAGGCAAGTCACCACTCGCGCGCCGAGTCGGCGCACCAACACCGCAGAGAAACGCAAGCGAAAAAAGAACACGAACGCCGGGCACCCGGCAAAAGAAAATAAAAAAATTTTCACGGGTCCTTTCGAGCTTAATTTTTCCCTGCGGTGCTTGCGAGCCCAAAAACTTGCTAGACTCATAGAAAAATTTTAGGCCGTTTCGTTACGCCGGGAAGGAGGCAAGGCATGGCAACACCACGAAAAGAAAAACCGGCCGAGACTCCGGGCTACTGGCCGACAACAAAAATGGCCGAACTGTTTGAGCTGACCGCCCGGAGGATCCAGCAGCTCACGCAAGACGGAGTTCTGAAAACTCACGACACGCCAGCGGGCCGCCGGTACAATGTCGGCGAGGCAACAAAGGACTACATCAGATACCTGCGCACGCAGCTCGATCGCAAAGCGTCAGCTCAAAACGATAAGCTGGAGACCGACAAGCTGCAGGCTGAGGTAGATATAAAAAGCGCAAAGGCCAGAGTTGCAGAACTCCAGCTCGCAGAACTCGAGGGCACAATGCACAGAGCTGAGGACGTCGAAGCTATCACGACGGACCTCGTTTTTAATATCCGCAGCATGTTAATGGCTATGCCGGGACGGCTTGCGGTTGATACCGCAGAGCTTGCAAGTCCGGCCGAAACTTCTGCCAGAATACAAGAGGAGGTAAACGAGATCCTTCTGTCACTCTCCCAGTACCACTACGATCCAGAGGAGTATAAAAAGCGGGTAAAGGATCGGCAAGGCTGGGCCATGATCGAGGACGATGAGCAGGCAGAATGAAATTGACAGCTTAAACAATACGTTCGTTCGAGCTGTTAAGAATTTCAAACCACCCGAGCGCCTCACAGTGTCCCAGTGGGCTGAGAAAAACCGCCGCTTATCTCCTGAAAGCTCAGCAGAGGCAGGCCCGTGGAGGAATGAGCGAACACCGTACCTTGTCGACATAATGGACGCCTTCACGGATCCCAAAGTCAACAAGCTAACCGTTGTAGCTGCCTCTCAGGTTGGAAAATCTGAGGTAGAGCTCAATATAATCGGCTACATAATAGATCAGGATCCGGGATCTACGATTTATGTGCAGCCCACTCTCGACGACGCCCGGAAATTCTCGCGCTTGCGTATCGCTCCGATGATAAGAGACTCGAAGCCGCTGAGGAAAAAGGTCTCAGACGTCAAAACGAGAGACTCCGGCAATACAATATTGCAGAAATCTTTCCCGGGCGGCATGTTGACGATCACCGGTTCCAACAGTCCGAGCGCCCTCGCTTCTACTCCGGCCCGCTACATCATCGGAGACGAGCGCGACCGCTGGGCGTCCAGCGCAGGAACTGAGGGCGATCCGTGGGCTCTGGCAGAGGCAAGACAGACAACCTTCTACAACGCGAAGTCGATCGAGGTATCAACCCCGACAATTAAGGGAGCCAGCAACATTGAAAACGGATTTTTTGCCGGCACTCAGGAGCGCTGGTGCCATAAATGCCCGGATTGCGGGGAGTATCACAATATTGTTTTCGACAATATCCATTTTGAGCATGAAGTCAAGAAGGTACGAAATAAAAAGGCCTACAAGGTCAAGTCGATAACATGGGTGTGCCCGAGCTGCGGCTGTATTCAGACAGAAGCAACCATGAAAAAGCAGCCGGCGAAATGGATCGCCGAGAACCCAGACGCATACCTAAAAGGGCACCGCTCTTTCTGGCTTAATGCTTTTTCGTCTCCGTGGACTCCGTGGGAGAAAATCGTCACGAAGTTCCTCGAGGCTCAGGGCGATCCTGAAAAATTGAAGGTTGTATTCAACACCCTACTCGGTGAGTTGTGGGAGGATCGCGGAGATTTAGAGGACGAGGACGCAATGCTCAGCCGGCGCGAACAATACGACGCCGAGCTCCCTGACGACGTTCTGGTGCTGACCGTCGGAGTTGATACTCAGGACAACCGCCTCGAGTATGAAGTAGTCGGGCATGGGCTCTACGGCGAAACGTGGGGCATAAAAAAGGGAATTATCAACGGCCGGCCTGATACCTCAGAGGTATGGGCTCGACTCGACGATGTGATCGACCATGTTTACCGCTTCAAGAATGGCAAGGGCCTGAAGGTATCATTCACATGCGTGGACTCCGGCGGCCACTTTACGCAGGAGGTATACGCCGAGTGCAAGGCCCGACAAAACAAGCGTGTTTTTGCCATAAAAGGAAAAGGCGGCGACGGCATACCATACACCGCCCCACCTTCAAAGGTGAAGATCGTCATAGACGGCAAGCTGATCGGCAAGTGCTGGCTCTACACTCTGGGAGTAGACGCTGGAAAAAGTAAAATAATGAACGCCATTAAAGTGCAAGAAAAGGGAGCCAAATACTGCCACTTTCCACTCGGAGAGGATCGCGGTTATGACTCTCTTTTCTTTTCTGGCTTGCTATCTGAAAAGCTGTCGCTCGTCCGAACCAGACGCGGCGACAAATGGCAATGGGAGAAGCTGCCGGGACATAACCGCAACGAGGCTCTCGACTGCCGCAACTATGCAATGGCAGCCTTCAGAATACTGGATCCAGATCTCACGGCAGTAGAAAGGCGCCTCAAAGGCCAACCGCTGAAAACCGTCGAGAAAAAAGAAAAGAAAAAACGCTCCAGCGGCTCGAAGCTGTACGACGACTGGTAAGGAGGTGAACCATGAGACAGCAACAAAAGGCTGAAAAAATCAGCAAATTAAAGACTCGCCTCGAGCTTTACTATAAGCGCGAGGAGGAAATGCTCAGCGGCGGCGTTCAGTCCTATGGTATAGGAACACGAAACGCCACCAGATACCAGACAGATCTCTCAGCTATCCGCAAAGCAATCAAGGAAATGGAGGACGAGATCGCGTCGCTCGAAAACAAATCACAGCGCAGGGCCGTCGGAGTCGTCCCTCGCGACTGGTAAGGAGGCGAAAACCATGCAGCAAATAACTCCAAGCAAAACACAAGGGCCACCTGCTCAGGCGGCAACACCCGAAGCCCGTCCGGGATCAGCAGCCCCGCGAGCTTCAAACTATGGATATTCAGAGGCCGGCGCAAGCTGGAAGAAAAAGGCGCTGAAAAGTTTCAAGGCCAGCAGCTCCTCCCCTCAATGGGATATAGACCACAACAATGACACGCTAAGGCAGCGCGCTCGTATGCTGTATATGGCCGCGCCGGTTGCTACTTCTGCCATTAAGGCCAACCGCACAAACGTCATAGGCTGCGGCCTGAAATTAAATAGCCGCATAGACGCCGAGCGTCTGGGAATGTCTCAGGAAGCTGCAAAAGAATGGCAGAAAAAAACAGAGGCCGAGTTCAAAATCTGGGCCGAAAAGAAAAATGCCTGCGACGCTACCGGAGTAAATGACTATTACGCAATGCAGCAGCTCGCGCTTATGAGCTGGCTAATGAGCGGCGACGTGTTCGGGCTCATTAAGCGAGTCGATCCGACTCCTATGTGTCCGTACTCTCTCAGAATCCAGCTCGTAGAGGCTGACCGTTGCAGCACCCCGCTGATTAACTCGGGGTACTACTGCTTTTCCACCGAAGGCAAAGCCAAAAACGGGAACCGGATCTTTGACGGCGTAGAGATTAACGACAACGGAATGATACAAGCGTATTATTTCCGCAACACCTACCCGCATATTATCGCGGCGGCCGAAACTGAATGGACCAGAGTCGAGGCATACGGTGAAAAAACCGGGCTCCCTAATGTCCTGCATGTCATGGAGTCCGAAAGACCTGAGCAATACAGAGGCGTCACATATCTGGCGCAGATCATTGAACCGCTCCTGCAAATGAGACGCTACACAGAGGGCGAGCTCATGGCCGCCCTTGTCGAGAGCTTTTTCACGGCTTTTGTCACAACCGACACCGGCGCCGCTGAAATGCCGTTCAATGAAGTAAACGGCTCAGAGATAGAGCCTTCGGATCCTGACGATTACGAAATGGGCCCCGGAACAATTAACGTAATGAAGCCGGGAGAAGATATCAAGTTCGCGGCACCGACAAGACCGGCAAGCGGTTTTTCTGCTTTTATTAGAGCACTCTGCGAACAATGCGGCGCCGCGCTGGAGATCCCTGCCGATCTGCTCCTGAAATCGTTCAACGCCTCGTACTCAGCAAGTAGAGCCGCGCTGCTGGAAGCATGGAAAGCGTTCAAAATGCGCCGAGAGTGGTTTGCTAATGACTTTTGCAAACCCATTTACGAGATCTGGCTCTCTGAGGCCGTAGCTCTCGGACGTATTCAGGCGCCCGGCTTTTTCAGTGATCCGCTCATTCGTGCAGCATGGCTCGGGAGTGACTGGATCGGACCGTCTCAGGGACAGCTCGATCCTACGAAAGAAATCAGCGCCGAGATCCTTGCAAACCAGCACGGGTACAGCACCCACGAACAGAGTACAATCCGCTTGAATGGCGGCCAGTGGGAAGCCAACATGAACCAGTTAAAACGCGAAAACGAAATGATCGCGGAAGCTAACGGCACCACCCCGGAGGCTCAGGCTGAGGCTACTCAGGCTATCGCCTCTCTTATACTTCAAAATTCATTAAAGGAGGATCAACAACATGCAAAAGCAGACAATCCCGCTGCGAGTTCTTAATGGCCCCGCAGCTCCACCCGCCGGCGCAGCCCAGAAGTTCTGGAACATTGTCGACGTAAGCGACGAGGAGGCTGAGATCACCATGTACGGTGAAGTTGTGAGCCAGAGACCGACAGACTGGTGGACCGGTGAGCCGGTCGAGGGCTTATACATCACACCGGAAGGCTTTCTCGAGGATCTGGCTCAGGTCAAGGACAAGGCAAAAATCACCGTGCGAATTAACTCCGTAGGCGGCGACTTATACACCGCACTCGGAATTTGCAACAGACTCAAAGAGTTAAACGGTGACACCGTTGCAGTTATCGACGGAATTGCGGCCAGCGCCGCCACTATCATTGTTATGGGCTGCAAAACTCGCGAAATCGCTGAGGGCGCCCTTTTCATGGTACACGAGGCCCTGCTCACACTCGTGGGAAATTACAACCACAAGGCCCTGCTCGAGGTAAATAAGAGACTCGAAGCAGCCAACAAGGCAGCAGCCGAAACATACGACGCCGCAACCGGCCTCGGAACCGAGAAGATCCGACAGATCATGGCGAAGGAAACATGGTACACCGGCCGCGAAGCTGTCGAAAATGGTTTTTGTACTTCGATCCGCGAGGGCTGCGAGACAAGCATGTGCATGAGCTCAGAAAAAGACGAGATTATCGTCAACGGAGTGCTGCACTCTCTCAAAGGTTTTCGTAATTTCCCGGGCAATGTGCCAATTATTAACAGCGTTAAAACGCCTACATCGAAGCCAGCAGCTCCGACTCAGAGCGTTTCAACAAATAAACCAAAAGGAGGTAACACCAAAATGACACCAGAAGAATTAAGACAGCAGTACCCTGACGTCGTAACACAGATTGAGAACGCAGCCCGCGAGGCAGCGGCAAGCGAAGCCGTAACCGCCGAGCGTTCCAGACTGCAGGAAATCGAGACGATCGAGGCAACAGTCGGAGATCCTGAGCTTATCAAAGAAGCCAAGTACGGACCGACAGCCTGCTCAGCTCAGGAGCTTGCTTTTAAGGCTATGAAAAAGCAGGCCCAGCTCGGAGCTCAGCACATTCAGAACAGCGCCGACGACTTTACCGCCTCTGGAGCAGCCGGAGTCGGCACAACACCGAACTCAGGAGCGCCTGCACCAAAGGATCAGGCAGCCGACGAAAACGCTCAGGTAGCCCAGCTCGCTGCTATGATCGCTAACGGTGGCGCAGTTCCGGCAGCTACAACACCAACAAAATAAGGAGGGTATCACAATGAGAGCAGATCAGAAAATTGGAGCTTGCGACGCTGACAATCTTTTTATTGACGGCAAGTTCCCGGTTGACGCCGTGGGCGTCACAATCGCGAGCGGAGAAGGAGTTCTCGCGCGCGGCACAGTCGTTGCAATGAGCAGCAAAACAAAAAAATGCGTTATTCTCGGCACAGCAGCCGGAGAAAGTGAGACGCTCACACCGTTCGGCGTTCTCTGCGACGAGATAGACGCAACAAGCGCCGACGCATTTACAACAGCGTACAGATCCGGCCATTTCAACAGAGAGGCCCTTATCGTTGACGACGACTACACTATCACAGAAGCAGACGAGGCAGCGCTCCGCAACGGTGGCATTTTCCTCGACTCTGCTATGTAAGAAAAGGAGGACAATCGAAATGCCTACACCGTTAATTTACAGAACCGTCACTATGCTGGCGGCAATTCAGGCAATGCCTACACACAGAACATTTTTAAGAGATCGCTACTTCCCTACTACCGCCCCAGTCAACGGAGTGTCTGAGGACATTTTCCCGGGTGAGGAGGTCCTCGTCGAGTACAGAAACGGCAGCAAGAAGATCGCGCCCTGCGTAATGCCTCGAAAGGGCGGTATCACTATCGAGCGCGAGGGTTACAAGACATTCAGTTATGTGCCGCCGTTTATCGCTCCGCAGAGACCGCTCACCATTGACG
>OMAB01000151.1_pt1 | contig 9922 bp, 9 predicted proteins | sample 1644541 | NCBI WGS metagenome assembly OMAB01 (sample SAMEA103958167, study PRJEB25191) | human gut metagenome
TTTGTTCACAGAGTCTTAATTAATATAATAAAGAAAGTACCCTTACTATAGACAAAAAAGGAGCTTCTGTCAAATTCTATTTAAACCACAAAAAGAGCTGATAAAAAAATCAGCCCTTTTTTGTGTAACCTGTATCTTTTAACAAGCGGACAGCTTGCGTAAATAATAAGATTGAAGGGAAATTTTTTTGAGTTTACATTAGCGTAAATGACTAAAAAATTTCCCCCGAACAATCTGTATTAGTTACCAGCTGGACAGTTATTTTTCAAGGTCTTCGCCGTTTTCCTGATTAACCCTTTTTGCGGAGAGTTTGATTTTACCGCGGTTATCGGTGCCCAAACACTTGACCCAAATGGAGTCGCCTTCTTTGTAGAAGTCGGAAACCGAAGCAATACGTTCGTTCTTGACCTCGGAAATATGAACCAGACCTTCGGTTGTTCCCAGGAAGCGGACGAAAGCGCCGAAATCCATAATTTTGGTAATCACGCCATGATAGATTTTGCCTTCTTCCGGTTCGGCAACAATACCCATAATCCATTCCAAAGCGGCCTCGCCGTCTTCTTTTTTAACCGAAGCGATTTTAATAACGCCGTCGTCGGCAATATCGATTTTGGTATTGGTCTTCTCGGTAATTTCACGGATAACCTTACCGCCGGAACCGATGACTTCGCGGATTTTGTCAACCGGAATCTTAATTGCGATAATGCGCGGCGCACGGTCAGAAACATGCGGACGCGGTTCGGCAATAGCCTTGGCCATCTCGCCCAGAATATGAATGCGTCCTTCATGCGCCTGAGCCAAAGCCGTCTGCATAATTTCCTTGGTAATGGAAGTAATTTTAATATCCATCTGTAAAGCGGTAACGCCATCTTTAGTACCGGCAACCTTGAAGTCCATATCGCCGAGATGGTCTTCGTCGCCGAGAATATCGGTCAAAACCGCAACTCGGCCGTCGTCTTCCTTAATCAGCCCCATGGCAATACCGGCAACCGGTTTTTCCATCGGCACGCCGGCGGCCATCAAAGACATGGTTGTACCGCAAACCGTTGCCATCGAAGAAGAACCGTTCGATTCCATAATTTCCGAAACGACACGGATGGTATAGGGAAAAGTATCCTTGTTTTTCGGCAGCATCGGATGAATGGCGCGCCATGCCAGCTTGCCGTGACCGATTTCGCGGCGTCCCGGGCTGCCCATTCTGCCGCATTCGCCAACCGAAAACGGCGGAAAATTATAGTTCAGCATAAAGTCTTCTTTATACTCGTTCATCAAACCGTCGACAATCTGAGCGTCTTCGCCGGTACCCAGCGTCGTAACCACCATTGCCTGGGTTTCGCCGCGCGTGAACAGCGCCGAACCATGGGCACATGGCAAGACATCGACTTCGCACTGTATCGGACGAACGGTTTTGGTGTCACGTCCGTCAATACGGTGACCGGTAGTCAAAACCTTTTCGCGGACAACTTTGTGCATCAGCTTTTCAATCGCATCGCCGACATAACGCATTTCCAGTTCATTTTCCGGATCAATGGTTGCCTTGACTTCCTCGGAAGCCTTGCCGACCAACTCGCCTCTCTTCAGTTTGTCGGTTTCTTTGAAAGCTTCTTCATATTTGCCGATAAACTCTTTTTCAATACGGGCATACAAAGCGTCAAACTCCGGCGGAAACGCGGGAGCTTCCCAAGCCGGCTTACCGGCTTCAGCCTTCAGCTCGTTAATCATCTTGATAACCGGCTGGAAGCTTTCAAAACCGAACATAACCGCATTCAGCATGGTTTCTTCGGAAAGCTCATTCGCTTCAGATTCAACCATCAAAACGCCTTCGGATGTACCGGCAACGGAAAGTTCAAGCTGCGTGTCCGGCATCTGTTCAAGCGTCGGATTCAAAACGAACTGACCGTCGATATAACCTACTTTGGCAGCACCGATGGGACCCAGGAACGGAATCCCTGAAATCGTCAGCGCAGCCGAAGCGGCAATCATTGCCGGAATGTCGGAATCCGTATTCTGATCATGTGACAGAACCGTGCAGATAACCTGAACTTCATTTTTGAAGGCATCCGGAAACAACGGGCGTATCGGACGGTCAATCAGACGCGAAATCAGAACTTCGCGCTCCGAAGGCTTGCCTTCCCTTTTCATAAAGCCGCCGGGCACCTTGCCGGTTGCATAATATTTTTCCTGATAGTTGACGGTCAAAGGGAAGAAATCCTGATCTGCCTTTACCTCTTTCGCGGCGCAAACGGTCGCCAGCACCTCGGTTTCACCATAAGTAACCAATACGGCGCCCTCGGCCTGTCTTGCTACCTTTCCTGTTTCTAAAACTAACTTGCGTCCGCCCCATTCCATTTCCTTGCGGCACACTTTAAAATCGATCATAAAATCTTCCTTTCATCTATTCTCTTACAATCCTCACCCGATTCCCCATGAACCGGGATTTTCTACCGATTGCCGGTATCCCCGGCAATAAAAGCAATGCGGAGCACCATTGCCCCGCATGCCCGAATTCATCGCACCCCGGCGCAGCCGCCGACAAAAATACGGTGCAAAGCATCGGCCTCATGCCGATAAACGAAACGGAAAAAAAGAACAGAAAAAGCTGCCGCGAACAAACCCGCGCAAACCTTTCCGTTTCTTATTTTCCGCTCCGAATACCGCATAAAACCAGTTTTTACTTACGCAGATTCAGTTTTTCAATAATGCTCTGATATCTCTCTTCGCTCTTGGATTTCAAATGATCCAAAAGATGGCGGCGTTTACCGACCATTTTCATCAGACCCAGACGGGAGTGCAGGTCTTTCTTGTGCGTATTGAAATGTTCAATCAGATTGTTGATTCTGGTCGTCCAGATGGCAATCTGCACCTCGGCCGAACCGGTATCGCCCGGTTTGGTGGCATAAGCTTTGATAATTTCCTGTTTCTGTTCATTCGTAATCGACATCATATTTTCCTTATATTTAAAGATTAAACACGCGAACCGGCGCAATTTTTCTATTGTCGATTCGCACTATCGCAACCATCTTCCCGCCGCAGACCGCCACAGCGTCATACGCGTCGGCGTTTTCGATTCCGTAGGCGCGGGGCGAAAGCCCCTGTCCCAGCTTAAGTTTGGCTGCATCCGCTTCCGAAACGGCAATAACCGCGATGTCGCGCAGATATGTTTCTATCGGAAGCAAAACTTCGGTTAGGGTGTCAATATGCACCATATTTTTCAAAGTTTCAAGTTTTATTGCATCTTTCAGGTCAAATTTGCCGCATTTTGTCCGCCGCAGTTCTCTCAGATGTCCGACGGTTCCCAGCCGCAGGGCAATATCCTGTCCGAGCGTGCGCACATACGTCCCCTTGGAACAGCTTGCCCGAAACTTCGCACGGTTCCCTGAAAGCTCCTCCAGCAGCTCCAAAGCATATATTTCAACCATACGCGAAGGCATTTCCACGGCCTCGCCTTTCCGGGCCAGAGTATAAGCGCGCTGTCCGTTGATTTTTATGGCCGAATAAACCGGCGGTATCTGCTCAATCCTGCCGATAAAAGACGGCAGCACCGCCAGAATTTCTTCCCGGGACGGGATTTTTTCGCTTGCCGCAATCACATCGCCTTCGGGATCGCCGGTCGAAGTCGCTTCGCCCCACTGCAACACAAACTCATATTCCTTATCAGCGTCGGTCACATACGGTATCAGCTTCGTCGCCTCGCCGAAAGCCACCGGCAACACACCGGTCGCAAACGGATCCAATGTGCCGCAGTGGCCGTTTTTACGGGCATTAAAAAACCGCCGCGTAAAATTAACCACGTCGGTTGAACCCGTTCCGCGCGGCTTGTCCACAATCAGCCAGCCGTTGACGTCCTCTCCTCTTTTATGCCGTCCCATAACTCGTCTTCCCTAAAATTTCCTAGAGCTTACGCATAAATCGGCCTGTTGTCAAAAAGAAAAGCTCCGTATCCAAAGATACGAAGCTTTTTAATTCAAAACTTCCAGAAAGGCCAAAACCAGTGCCTGCTCGGACGATGCTTATAAAACATCACGCTCAGCCGATATGGCTTTTCCTTAATAACAACCCGATAAACGGCGGTTTCGTTTTCAAAATACCAGTTGCCGTTTTTCTTATAACCGGCATCAAATAACTTTCGCCCGGTTATCTTTCCGTCGGAATTGAAAAAATAAACCACAACGCCCTGCGCATATTCGTAAACCTCAAAGAAAAAAGCTCCCGCATAATCGATTCGCGCCGCCGGTTTAATCTGCAAATAGGAACCGTTACAACGGATAAAAGTCCACACGCGGTTTCCGTCGCTGGCCGTAATAAAATGCCCTTTCTGCCAAAACTCGTCAATATCGGCAGCTTTTTTCCAGTCTCCCAGATAAAGTGCCAGAGTACTGATATCATTCTGCCGGTCAACTTTCAAACCGTCATAGCGTTCAATGACCTCCCAACCGAAAGACCTGGGTTGAAACTTTCTCACTTCGCAAACCTTACTTCCTTCGGATTTGCTTTCTTTTAATAACTCTTCCATAATTTGTATTTTTTTATAATAATCTCAAAAAAACGAACTTTTTATATAACATATTTTTCCGGCTTTGACCAGACAAAAAAAATCCGTAACTTTCCGAGACCCGGAAACAAAAAGGACAACCTGCCGGTCGTCCTTTTTCAATCATGATTTCTTCAAATCCTGCGCTACTCGCGGATCACGCAGCAGACGTTCCATTTTGTCAACCTCAGCAAAACTGGTGTCTATGCGAAAATTCAACTCCGGCACATAACGAAGCTCCATCTTTGCACCGACGATTTTGCGAAAATGGTTGGCCGCCAGCTGCAAAGCTTCGCGAACTTCCTCGTTTTTCTCATTAACCGAAGTAATGAAATAAACATTGGCATATTTCAAATCAGGCGAAACCCTGACTTCCATAATCGTAACCATGACGTCAATCCCTTCCAGATTGCGCACCAGTCCGCGCTCGATTTCTCCGGCCAGAATCTTTTTAATTTCCTGTCCCACTCTCAACTGTCTTTGTGACGGTTCTTTCTCTGCCATATCCTTATCCTTTCTGTACAACAATCCAAGCCTGACGCAAAACGGAACGCCGACCGTATCCAAAGCCGGCCCATGCCCCTTCGGCACATGGATCCGCCTTTGGCAATCGGCGCCGGCTCCACGGTCTTTCTACAGCTTTGCCGCAATAGATTCGATTTCGTAACACTCGATAAAATCGCCGACCTGAATGTCATTGTAGTTTTCAAAACTCATACCGCATTCATAGCCTTCCTTGACTTCCTTAACATCGTCTTTAAAGCGCTTAAGCTGTCCGAGCGAACCATCGTGAATAACCACGTTGTCACGCAGCAGACGAACCTTGGCGCCGCGCTTGACCATGCCTTCGGTAATCATGCAGCCGGCAACCTTGCCGACGCCGGTAATGTTAAAGACATTGCGGATTTCGGCATAACCCAAAATCTTTTCTTTCAGTTCGGGCGACAACATGCCTTCCAGCGCTTTCTTAATATCATCGGCAACGTCATAGATAATCGAATAATAACGAATGTCAACGCCGTCCTGACGGGCCATGTCGCGGGCATGCGGAATGGCGCGGACGTTAAAGCCGATAATAAAGGCGTTGGAAGCCTTGGCCAGCGTTACGTCGGAATCCGAAATCGGACCGACGGCCGAATGCAGAATCTGAACGCTGACTTCATCGTTTGAAAGCTTGGTAATCGTGCCTTCAATCGCCTCAATAGATCCCTGAACGTCAGCCTTGATGATGACCGGCAGATGTTTGACCTCGCCGGATTTAATCTTGTCAAGCATCTGTTCCATAGCCGATTTCGCGCTTTTGACCAGCTTGGCGTCGCGTTCTTTGCGAATACGGTAACCGGTAACTTCCTTGGCCTGGTTTTCATCGGCAACGACAATAAAATCATCGCCGGCGGCAGGCGTACCCTGCAAACCAAGAACTTCTACCGGCGCCGCCGGACCAGCCTCGTTCATCTTTTTGCCCATTTCGTTAAACATGGCGCGGACACGGCCCCACTCCTTGCCGGCAATAACGATGTCCCCGATATGCAGCGTGCCCTTCTGAACCAGAACCGTTGCAACGGAACCGCGGCCTTTTTCCATCTTGGCTTCAATAACCGCACCCTCGGCTTTACGATTCGGATTGGCTTTCAAATCCAGAATTTCGGCCTGCAGCAAAATTGCCTCAACCAGCTTGTCGATGTTAATCCGCTTTTTGGCGGAAACCTCGGCACACAGGCTTTCACCGCCCAGTTCCTCAACGGCAATGCCGTGCTGCAGCAAAGCGGTCTTGACCTTCATCGGATCGGCGCCGGGCAGGTCTATTTTGTTAATCGCTACCACAATCGGCACTTCCGCAGCCTGCGCATGACGGATAGCTTCAACCGTCTGCGGCATAATACCGTCATTGGCGGCCACGACCAGCACGACAATATCGGTCACTTTGGCGCCGCGGGCGCGCATTTCCGAAAAAGCTTCATGTCCAGGCGTATCAATAAACGTAATTTTGTCGCCGGTTTTGACCGTAATCTGATAAGCGCCGATATGCTGGGTAATGCCGCCGGCCTCATGCGACGCCACGTTGGTTTCGCGCAGAGCATCCAGCAGCGAAGTCTTACCGTGGTCAACGTGTCCCATAACCGTTACCACCGGCGCTCTCGGCTGCATCTCTTCAGGCCTGTCTTCTTCGCCTTTAAGGCCAAGTTCGACATCGCTGTCGGAAACGCGTTTGACGCGGTGTCCCATTTCTTCGACGACAATCTGCGCCGTATCGCCGTCAATCGGCTGGTTAATTGTTGCCATCACACCCAAAGCCATAAGTTTTTTAATAACGTCGGCACCTTTTTCGGCCATGCGGTTTGCCAGTTCCTGAACGGTAATAATTTCGGGAACAACTACGTCCTTAATGATTTTCTCCTGCGGCTGCTGAGGCTGAACCGGTTTCGGTTGTTTCTTCTTGAAGCGGCGCCGGGGACCGCCGAAACCATAATCGTCGTCATCGTCGTCAACCGAACCGATGCTGTGCAGATTGACCTTGCCGCCGCGGCGTTGCGGTTCGAAACTGCGCTTCATGATTTTCTTGCGTTCCTGTTCGAAAGCCTCTTCACGGCTCAGCGACTTCTCTGCCACTACCGGTTTCTTAAACTTCTTACTGTGATAGTCGTCTTCATCGTCCTCTTCGTCATCGTCATAATCTTTGGACTTTTTAACTTTGAACTTATCTTCGGCAGCCGGCTCTTCTTTTCTTTCCGGCTTAACCGGCACGGAAGCTTCCGCGGCTTTGCGCTCAGCTTCCTCCTGCTCGCGTTTCAGGCGTTCCTGTTCTTCAAGTTCTCTCTGGCGGGCACGTTCCTTTTCGCGTTCCTCCTCTTCCTGACGGCGGCGGGCTTCGTGCTCCTTGGCTTCGGCAATCAGCTTAAGCTTCTGCGCCGTCACTTCGTCGATCTCAACCTTCGGCTCGGCAGCAGTAGCCGGATTGATTATTCTTTTCTTGCGAACTTCGACCTGCACGAATTTTTTGCCGTCATGGCTGTGCGACCTGGAAGCGTCGCCGATATTCTTAAGTGTAAGTGTAGATTTGCCCGATAATGTGAGTTTATTGTTTGCATTATCTTGTGTCATTCTGTTTGTATCTCCGTACTCTTTTCAAAATTTATGAATTCAAAAACCTTTGCAGCCGAACCAAATCGGTATGAACCAGTTTTGCCATATCGCCTTTCAGCAGCGTCGCATGAACCGTATTAACCCTGTCTAATGCCTTATCCAACTCCTCAACACTGTATAAAGCGAAAATTTCCAGACCGTTGGCCAAAGCCGTAATTTTCTGATGTCCGTCGGCGCCGGCGTCCGCAGCTTCAAGCAGAAAGGCCGCCTTGCCGTGTCTGATTTTTTCGCCCACTTTTTCAAAACCGGTAACTAAATCCCCGGCTTTCTTTGCCAAACAAATTGATTCCAAACCTTTTTTTCTCAGAATATTTTCCACGGTCTGAACCAATTCCGCACTAACTTTAGCGTTTTTTTTCACAGCTTTTGCAAACAAATTCTTTTCCACTGCCTTCTGCAACGCTGTTTTGGAAACCGAAACATAAATTCCTTTCCCCGGCAGTTTTTTCTTAAAGTCGGGAACGACCTGATTGTCCGGTGCCAGCGTAAAGCGCAAAAGCAGCTCCTTTTCTTTGACCTCGCCGCAGACAATACATTTGCGATTTTCCGTTTCCTGTTTCATTTTCATTTCAACCCAACAACAAAAAAGCATGAAGAACTGAGATTAAAGGAACCGATGAAGTGATTCCCGGGGGCGGAAAAATCAGCGCAGAAAAACCACATGAATTTTTACCGACCCCGTAAAATCGCTCCGGATGCCTTATAAGCTCGTTTCTTCCGAGAACCAGTGCTCTCTGGCTTTCATAATAACTTTGTTCGCTTCGACTTCGGAAAGAACGTTTTCACCGAGCATTTCCATCAGTTCGTCGGCAGCCAGATCAGCCAGGTCGTCAAGCGTCTTGACACCTTTGCCGGCCAGCGTCAGGATCATGTCCTGATCCAGTCCATCAACGGTTTTCAACTGCTCGTCAATACCCAGCGTCTTGCTCTTTTCGGCAAATTCTTCGTTGCGCTTGGCAATAAAGTCTTTGGCACGTTTCTGAAGCTCGGCGGCAACGTCTTCGTCAAAACCTTCGATCTCGGCCAGTTCGTTCAACGGAACCAGCGCAATCTCGTCAACGGTTGAAAAACCTTCGGCAATCAGCAGATGCGCAATCATCTCGTCAACATCCAAAGCTTCGATAAAGCGCTGCGAACGAACCTTGTTTTCATTGGAGCGGCGTTCCTGTTCCTGCTCTTCGGTCAGAACGTCAATGTCGCAGCCCAGCAGCTGGGAAGCCAACTTGACATTCTGGCCGCGGCGGCCGATTGCCAGCGAAAACTGTTCCTGCGGAACAACCGCCTCAATACGGTTGTTTTCCTCGTCCAGAACCACCTTGGTGACTTCGGCCGGCGACAAGGCGCTGACAATGTACTGCGCCTTGTCCTCGGAATAAGGAACAATATCGATTTTCTCACCCTGCAGTTCCGTAACCACCGCCTGTACGCGAATACCGCGCAAACCGACGCAGGCGCCGACCGGATCAATCGTCATATCGTCGGTTTTAACGGCGATTTTGGCTTTTGATCCCGGATCGCGGGCAACGCCCATAATTTTGACAATGCCGTCATAAATTTCCGGAACTTCCTGCGTGAACAGCTTGGCCATAAATTCCGGACAGGTACGGGACAGAAAAACCTGCGGACCCTTGTTTTCGCGCCGAACGTCCAGAACATATGCGCGGACGCGGTCGCCGTTCTTAAACTTTTCCCGCGGAATGATTTCGTCGCGGCGCAAAATGGCTTCGGTTTTGCCGATGTCCAAAATAACGTTGCCGAACTCGATTCTCTTAATCGTGCCGTTGACAATCGTGCCGATTTTTTCCTTGTATTCCTCAAACTGCTTGTTGCGTTCGGCATCGCGGACTTTCTGCACAATTACCTGCTTGGCGGTCTGAGCGGCAATGCGGCCGAAATCAATCGGCGGCAGCTGGTCAATGATAAAATCGCCGACTTTGGCATTGGCATCATACATTTTGGCATCTTCCAGCGTCAGCTGCGTAACTTCGTTTTCAACATTTTCCAGACCCTCGACAACCTCACGGTAACGGGCCAGCGAAATAGCGCCGGTCTTGCGGTCGATATTGGCGCGGATGTCATGTTCAAAACCGTATTTGGAACGGCCGGCCTTTTGAATGGCCACTTCCATGGCGGTAAACACGTCTTCCTTGTCAATGTTCTTTTCTCTGGCTACGGTATCGGCCACAAGAATAATTTCGGGTCTGGGCATACTTTCGATATTTTGCATTTTGTCCTCTTAATTAAGTC
>OMAB01000154.1_pt1 | contig 9835 bp, 10 predicted proteins | sample 1644541 | NCBI WGS metagenome assembly OMAB01 (sample SAMEA103958167, study PRJEB25191) | human gut metagenome
GCCTGGTTTCGGTATTACCGTAGGTAATGCACTGCGCCGCATCCTGCTTTCTTCATTGGAAGGTTTTGCTATCACTACTATCAAGATAGACGGTGTTGAGCATGAATTTTCCAGTGTTCCGGGGGCAAAAGAGGATGTTACTAACATTATCTTGAATCTGAAACAAGTGAGATTCAAGCAAGTAGTTGAAGAATTCGAGAGCGAGAAAGTAAGTATTACAATCGAGAATTCAAGTGAATTTAAAGCAGGTGACATAGGTAAGTATTTGACTGGATTTGAAGTGTTAAATCCTGAATTAGTTATTTGTCATTTAGATTCAAAATCAACTATGCAGATAGATATTACGATCAACAAAGGTCGTGGTTATGTTCCTGCTGACGAAAACCGCGAATATTGCACCGATGTGAACGTAATTCCTATCGATTCTATTTATACTCCGATACGTAATGTTAAGTATCAGGTAGAGAACTTCCGTGTTGAGCAGAAGACCGACTACGAGAAACTGGTACTTGAGATTACTACCGACGGTTCCATTCATCCGAAAGAAGCCCTGAAAGAAGCTGCAAAGATTCTGATTTATCACTTCATGCTTTTCTCTGACGAGAAGATCACGCTGGAAACAAATGATGTTGACGGCAATGAAGAGTTTGATGAAGAAGTATTGCACATGCGTCAGTTGCTGAAGACCAAGCTTGTTGATATGGATCTCTCGGTTCGTGCTCTCAACTGTTTGAAGGCTGCCGATGTAGAGACTTTGGGCGACTTGGTACAGTTCAACAAGACCGATTTGCTGAAGTTCAGAAATTTCGGAAAGAAATCGCTTACCGAGCTTGATGATTTGCTGGAAAGTCTGAATCTGTCGTTTGGAACTGATATTTCTAAATATAAATTAGATAAAGAATAAAAAATGAGACATAATAAGAAATTCAACCATTTGGGTCGTACTGCCTCTCATAGAAACGCTATGTTGGCTAATATGGCGTGTTCTTTGATTAAGCACAAAAGAATCACTACGACCGTTGCAAAGGCTAAAGCTTTGAAGAAATTCGTTGAGCCTTTAATTACAAAATCTAAAGACGACACAACTAATTCACGTCGTGTTGTATTTAGCAACTTGCAAGATAAGTTTGCTGTAACGGAGTTGTTCAAAGAAATCTCTGTAAAAGTAGCAGATCGTCCGGGTGGTTATACTCGTATCATCAAAACAGGTCATCGTTTGGGTGATAATGCTGAAATGTGCTTTATCGAATTGGTAGATTACGATGAAAACATGGCTAAGACTGCAACTGCTAAGAAAGCAACTCGTACTCGTCGTTCTAAGAAGAGTGCAGCCGCTACAGAAGCTCCTGCAGCACCGGCAGCTGAAACTACAGAGGAAGCCCCTAAAGCTGAATAATCTGTAATCATCATATATATAAAAGCCATAGCTATAAAAGCTGTGGCTTTTTTTATTTTATGCCCTGACCGGCAGTAATGAGAAAACAAGCTGTGAGACTTCTGTCCACATGCATATTACTTGTTCTGTTTACAAAAGTTTTGATACGGACGAGGCATGCAGAACAAGAACAGCTTTTAATTTAAAGTCGGAATTAGAAACATCGAATAATTCCTTCAAAACCGTCATAGATAGGTAACCTGTTGCTTTTCAGGAAGAAACCATGAAGGAATTGAGAACCGATCCTTCATAATTTTGGATAATCCTTCATAGCTCCCTTAAAACAAAATACCTTTGATATGTGTTAATTATTGTATGAAATGAAACCTAAAACGCTATTTATGTTATCTTTGTAAACCAAACAGTAAGCAATGAAAGGATTTGTTACAGTCATATTATTTTTTCTGTTTGCCTTGGCTTTTGCCGGAACAGAATATGTAGATGCAGTTCCAGCTGCATCAATGACGGTATGTACTGTACAGCATACGGATACTACTCCGCAGCACTCCATCAATGAAGATCGTGTCATTCCCTTGGATAGCAATAAGGGAATAGCAGATATGGAGTTTGGGGACGCTCATACTTTAGCACATCGTGTCAGTGCCTCTGCAGAGCGCATGTACCGTTTTTCCTCCATGGAGACTACCCAATTTATCAAAATTTTGTTGCGTAAGATGGCCGCCCGGATGGCCAGTCTTGCAAGCTGTCATACCCATGTGTATGCCTCTTCCCATTCCCTTCCCTGGGATAGTGCTTGCGAGCACTATATCTTTGGTATGAGGCGCATTCTTATTTAGCTTTTATTCTTTTACCAATTTGTTTTTCATGGTTCTGTCTTGCCGGGTGATTGGCGAGATGTGACCTTGGTATGAATTATTGTATTTTTAATTAGTAAAGAATAAAATTTAAATTATTATGAGTAATACAGTTTCTACTGAAGCAACCTTGTTTTCAACAACACACCCTGATGTCGTAAAACGTACTAGTGTTTCTTCTATTATCATATCCGCTATCCTTTGTGTGATAGGTGCGGGTGCATTTGCAACCTCTTTAAAGATGGGGGATTCCTCATCCACCATGAGCATGGTGCTTATGGCTGGTGGAACCATTTTGTTTCTGTGGGCCGTATTCCGCTTTTTCTGGCGAGGCAAGGAATGGGTGTATGCACCTACCGGCAGCGTAGCTAAAGAAGGGACCTGCTTCTTTGATGTATGCGATTTACAGGCTTTGACGGACGCGTTGGAGAAAAAAGGTTTTGAAACCAGGAATGACGTGAAAGTAAAGACAAACGGAAACGTACGTATGGACTATATGATTTCTCAGGACAAGAAATTCGTTGCGGCCCAGCTGTTCCGTTTCATCCCCTATACATACGAACCTGCATCTTCTGTGTTTTATTTCACGGGAGATGATGCAAGTGCGTTTGTACATTGCTTGGAAACAAGTGAATTTTGATTTTCTATGACTCTTTATGTTATGAAATAAGGTGTGCCTGTGAAGGTCTGCTTTATTTGCTTAAGACGTTAATGTGATAAATTGTCGGGTGGGGTTAGTCGTTGATGATTAGCCCCATCTTTTTCATCAGGAAGCAGGCATTCATATTTTGTGCGATGCCTTCACGGAGTTTGTATGAAAAAGTCAGTTCATCGTTGGTAATATCAGCTTCAAAGCAATAATTCCGTATCTCTTTGGGGAAATATTCTATTAGTTTCCCTAATAGCAGGTCGTGTGTGGCAATGATGCCATTCGTCTTCAGTTCCATCAGTTGGCGTACCAGGGCGAATGAGCCTTTCTGCTTGTCCATCGAGTTGGTCCCTTTTAAAATCTCATCCAGAATGATGAACAACTCCTCTCCCTTATTCAGGCGGTCTATAATTTGTTTCAATCGTTTTAGTTCGGCAAAGAAGTAAGATTCGTTGTCTGTCAACGAATCGGAAGTCCGCAAGCTTGTCACTAGTTTGGCAGGATATATTTCAAGGGAGGAACAGCATACGGGGCAGCCGGTACATGCCAATACATAATTCACTCCGATTGTACGCAGATAAGTACTTTTTCCTGCCATGTTGGCTCCTGTGATGATGACAAAGAACGGTCTTGAGGGGATATCGGCATCATTGGTCACACATTGCCGTGCAGGCATCAGGGGATGTCCCATATCCTTTGCAAGGAATACAAAAGGCTTGCCGGCAATGGTCGGATAGGTGTATGCGGGATGGTTGCCGGCAAATGTCGCCAGAGAACAAAGAGCATCAATGTCACCCAATACGTCCAGCCAGTGGAGCAGATATTTTCCATATTTGTGCCTCCATTGCTCAATGCGCATTACCTGCCGGAGTTGCCAGAACATGGAACCTTCCAGCAAGACATATAGCAGTTGGTTGTTGCGCAAGTCCAGTTTGTCCAGTTCCCGTGAAAGCTCTTTCAAGATATGGGTGGTGGATTTCCCGTTCATGCCGAATTCAGCTTTCAGGTGTCTGAGTAGCGGAGCGTTCATTTCCCGGTTTTCTATCAGGCTGATCAGTTCGGCGTAGATAGACAGGATACGTAATTTCTTGTCATACACTCTTTGCAGGTTGCTGACAGGCTTTATCAGTCCGAAACTACCTATCACGAACAGTCCGAAGGCCAGTCCGAACCATGTCATCGGAATGACCCCCGCCACTCCCAGCATAGCCAGTACGATGTTGACTCCGGGAACGATTCCCAATAACGGGCGGCTCCACCATTTCTTGCTGAAATAGGCAGGTGCTTCCGTCCACTCTTTAATTTCTTCGCGGTCGCTTGTCGCCCCTTTGTAGAGCAGGCCGGTGATCCGGAATGTTTCCCGGAAATCGGAATAAGCAGCCAGTTCCTTTGTCGCCTCCTGCCGTTGGATTATCTCTTCCTTTATCTCCAGATGATTTTGCAACCATTCTGCCAGTTTTTCCTTTCCGAATGAAGTGCAGGTACGGTTCAAGGCCTGGAACAAGGAGTGCCTTCCGAACAAGTCCAGGTCAAAAGAATACCTGTGGGCCGGGTTTGTGAATTCCTTTCCGTCCTCAAAAGGCTCATAGTTGTCCGCCAGTGCGGAAAGCTCGTCACTATTCACCCGTATGCAGGTTTCCAGCCAGTCTTTGCGGAAAAACAACCGGTTGTGATACTTCACCAATGCCAGAAAAGGAACGAAAGTGACCGCTATGGTGAGACATATAATGGGTGTCCCTGCCTGATAGAAGTAGATTGTTCCTATAATCCCTGCTGCAAATAACAAGACCCTCAGCGTGCTGATGCGGAGAATCTTATTTTTTACCTGGCGGAGTTCTGCCTCAGCCTGTTCAATGCGCTGTTCGTATTTTGCTTTCAATTCCATAATGATAGGTTATAAATATTTCCTTGCCATACCGGGCGCGGTTTTGCAGCGGAGAGGGGGAAGCCTTCTGCGGCGATGCAAGGGTATGGCGAAGAACTTTTCATTTGTTTTCCGGCAAATATATAGAAAAAAAAACGTCTCCTTCTGTTTCTTGTGTTATTTAGACTTATCTTTTCATTTTAGGAAGAAGAGCCTTCCATCCGGAATGATGGCGGTTAGACCGATGAGGATGCATGACAGGAAATGAAATTTTAACATAGCCGATGAACCCATTGTCAATAGGAAAAAGTATATTTGTCTGTCTGATAAAGATTATAAACTACTTGGGGTATGAGAAAAATGATATTCATTTTATGCATTCCGACCGTTTTGCTTTCGGCTTGCTCACCATCCGGAATGCAAGGCAATCCGGCGGCAGTACAAGCCGGTGCGGCCATCGGCGGAGTATTAGGCGCTATTGTGGGTGACAGGGCCGGCGGATACAACGGTTCGCAATTCGGCGCCCTGCTGGGAACTGTAACGGGGGCTGCTGTGGGAAATGCCATAACTACACCTCGGGAGGAAACTTATCAGGTGGAGGAGTATTACGTAAAGACTTATCCTTCTTCTTCGCAGTATGAGCACACTTCCTCTTATGAGCCTTCATCGGGATTGAGGATTATTAACCTGCGTTTTATCGATGATAACCGTAACCATGTTATTGATGCGGAAGAAGACAGCAAACTGGTGTTCGATGTGGTGAATGATGGTGATGTGCCCGCTTACAATGTTACTCCGGTAATAGAGGAAATGAGCGGCATGAAACATATTTTGATTTCACCTTCGGCTCAGATTGCCTATATGCCTGTCGGGAATCAGATAAGGTACACGGCCACCATTCGTGGAGGCAGGAAGTTGAAAACAGGCCAGGCGCAATTCCGTGTTTTTGCAACAGAGAGCAACGGGGCGGTGACCGAAGCGCATGAGTTTACTTTGCCTACCCAAAAACGGATAAAGAAATAAGTTCCTTCATTGGCGGGGCTTCTACGGGCGGATAACCCTTTTCCGGAGACAACGTAAGCATTCGCAGCCCTATTGTTAAGCCTTTCCGACCGTCCGGTTACTATCTCCAAAGCCTGCGGAGTTATCTCCATAGCCTTTGGAGTTAACTCCGCAAGCTTTGGAGATAACTCCATAGTGCTATGGAGATAGTATATATCCTTTCTTCAGACCTTAGCAGGCGGGAGAAAAGGCCTTAGGGTGGGGGATGTGTGGAGTTACTCCTTGTTGATGATGCCTTGTATCTCTTGCAGGGTCAGATTTCCTGTGATGGCGATGATGGTAAATTCATTTTTTTCCTGACTCATCAATACAAATTCCTTTTCTTTGTTTTTGTTCCGTTTCAGATAAATGATGGTCTTTTCGCCTTCATCGTTTATGCGCATCAGTTCCTCGTAGCCGTTCTTGGGACTGATGAAAGCTGTCTCTTTTTTCAGCTTGGCGATAATGTCGGGTTTTTCACAACTTAGAATCTGGATGTTATCCAGTTTGGAGGCTACTTCGCCTATATTTACCCCTTCCGTTTTCATGTCGGGCATCAGGCTGAGCATGGCTTTTGAGATATAGACAGAGGTTACCCCGTCCATATCAGCGAACTTGTCGAAAAAACTGTCCTGTGCGTAGGTGAACAGTGAGCACAGAGAGAGCAATAAGGTAATGATATATGTACGTTTCATTGTTTTATGTTATTTAATCGGTTTAATTGTTCGTTTACGTTCTCTTGAATTTTTCCGGTGGCTTCCTGCACCGATTCCACTTTTTCTATTCCTTTATTCAGGCTGCTGGAAAGCATGATAAGTGCCTTCTGGGCCTGTACGTATGCTTCTTCGGGGGTGGCGCAGGTATCTTGCGGTGCCGGATAGGGCTTGTATAGGTACAGTCCTACGGAGAGCAGGATGAGCAGGCTGGCGGCTATGCTCCCTATCCATTGCAAGCGGAGGGTCCGTGTATGTTTTTTTATTTTCAGCGTGCGTTTTTCGCCTGTGTCCCATTGGTCTATCTTGCGGCTCAGCCTGCTTTCCAGTCCTTCCGGTATTTCGGGAGCGGGCTGTGCTGCCAGTTGCATGAAGATTTCCTTCTCGGCAAGTAAATGAGCCGGAACGTCCTCTTCGGTAAAAAAGCGTTTCAGTTCCTTTTCTTCGGTTTCGTTGGTTTCTCCATCGTAATACCGGGCCAATAGTCTTTCTATTTCATTTACTTTCATAGTTCATTATTGCATTATATTGTTCACGTATCTTTTTGCGGGCGCGGCTCAGCAACACACGTATGTTGATGGCATTCAGTCCTGTGGCTTGCTCTATCTCCTCAAAGGAGCAGTCATTGACATCACGGAGCAGAATCACCCGCTTTTGTTGCTCTGGCAGTCTGCCGATGAGCCGGCGTACCTGGTTCACCTCATCCCGTTGTTCCACTTCCCGCGCTATGTTGGTGTCCGTAGGGAGGTTCAGCTCTTCGGGTGCATGTCCGTCTTCATCGGGCCGGCTCCTGCGGAGGGCGTCGTAGCACAGGTTCTTGACAAGGGTGACGCAGTAGGCTTCGGTGTTCAGCACGCCCGCCAGCTCATCGCGCTTGTTCCACAATTTCAGATACGCCTCCTGCACCATATCTTCCGCCTCCTGAGGGTTTTCTGTCAGCCGGAAGGCTGTCCGGTAGAGTTTGCGGTGGTAAGGCAGGAATTGTTGTTTAAACTCAGCGGCGTCCATGCTTCTTCTTTGTTTCCTGATTTACTAATTTGTCTATATCTTCCTTTGTGAATTTTCCGTTTATCTGTACCAGTGTACAATCCTCTTTTCCCGTGCATACGAATAGCAGTTCGCGGATAGTTTCCTTTTTGGCTTTCATCAGCACGCGGACTTTCTCGCCTTCATCGTTTACACGCATCAGCTCATCGTATCCCTTCAGACTCAGCCTGTTCACTTTCTTACTGAACCGTTCTTTTACGCTTTGGGTACAGGATTCCAAGTCCAGTACTTTTATTGACTTTATTTTTCTTATTATCTCAGCGTCTTCATCGTGTCCGGCGAACATTTTTCCAAGAGACATCATGAAAGAAGATACTTTGACACAATCGGCATTTTTTTCGCTGCCGAATTCATTGAAAAGACCGTTGATGCTTTGGGCGTATCCCAGATGGCAGACGAAGACTAGCAATAGAGTAAATACAAACTTTTTCATGGTTTTATTTTGTTTTTGTTCATAACTGAATTTGTTTTTGAAAGCGCTTTCAATCAGATAGACGGGGGAAGCGGGAAAGTTGTTACAAAGGGAAAAGAATTTTTTTAAGTTTCTATGTTTGTAAAGTGGTTCCGCTTTACAAAGAAAGCATCATTCAATAGCCTGTTTGATCTTTCATCAGCATGATCACAGGCTGTGCCGGTTCCCTTGACCGATTCCTTTCATTCAGGTAATTCCAGGGGGGAACGAAGAAACCCTTGCCTTGTTTACAAATCTTTCACAAGTTCAGGATGAGAACAAGAGGCTTTCTTATGAAATGATATGGGTTGGAGGATTATTGGTTCCGCACAGGCAGCCTCACCCATAGCCATCCGGGAATCAGTTTCCAGAAAAACACCAGCATCTGATAACGCCGGTCTATGACAGCTACTCTTTTCCTTCGGGAGATGGCTCTTACAATTTGTGATGCCACGTAGGGAGCATGCATCAGCAGCGGGTATTTGTCATCTTTCAACAGAGGGGTGGCGACAAATCCGGGACGGATGTCGGTGAAGGAAATGTGTAGCTTGTTCATGTGCGCCAATTGGTCCAAAGCATCCAGATAGGTGTTTTGAAACCGTTTGGTCGCTGAATAGGCAGGGGCGGATCCCAGTCCCTTGGTGCCTGCTATGGAACTGATCACCGCTATATGTCCTTTGCCTTGCTGTTCGAAATAGTGATAGGCGGCATTGACCATCCGTATGAATCCCGAAACATTGGTGGCTGCGGTCTGTAATTCTATATCGGGGTAGAGTGAAAGATTTTGTTTGCCTATGCCCGAACTGAGCAGGAACACATCCATGCCGCCGGTTTTCATAATCAGTTGCTCCAATAAGGCAGGGGCATCCTCGCGGGTGACATCTATCCGCTGGGTACATACCTGTCCGGGAGCGGACTGCCGGAGCTTTTCCAGTTCTTCCTCTCTACGTCCTGCCACGCCTACCTGCCAGCCGGTTTTCAGATAGCATCGCGCCACTTCCAGTCCGATGCCGGAAGTGGCGCCAATGATAATGATTCTTTTCATCCGCTTCGCCTTATTGTAAAGCTTGTTCAATATCGGCAATGATGTCGCTTACATTCTCAATACCTACCGACAAACGGATCAGGTCCGGAGCGACTCCCGCTTCGCGCAACTGCTCGCCGGTGAGCTGGCGGTGAGTATGGCTGGCGGGATGCAGTACGCAGGTACGTGCGTCGGCCACATGGGTTACGATGCAGATGAATTTCAGCCTGTCCATAAATTCTATCGCTTCCTCACGGGTTCCGTTCAAGCCGAAAGCGATGACACCGCACGAGCCGTTTGGCATGTATTTCTGTGCCAGATCATAGTATTTGCTGCTTTTCAGTCCGCAATAATTCACCCATTTCACTTTCGGGTTGGCTTCCAGCCATTCGGCCACTTTCTGTGCGTTTTCGCAATGACGGGGCACGCGCAGGTGCAATGTTTCCAATCCCAGATTCAGCAGGAACGCATTTTGCGGAGACTGGATGGAGCCGAGGTCACGCATCAGTTGGGCGGTTGCTTTCGTCATGTAAGCCATTTTGCCGAACGCTTTGGTATAAGTCAGTCCGTGATAAGATTCGTCGGGCTGGGTCAGACCGGGGAATTTGTCCGCATGGGCTTCCCAGTCAAAGTTGCCGCTGTCCACAATGGCGCCTCCTACACTGGTGGCATGACCGTCCATGTATTTGGTTGTGGAATGGGTGACGATATCCGCTCCCCATTCAAACGGGCGGCAGTTGATGGGAGTGGCGAAGGTGTTGTCCACAATCAAAGGCACACCGTGTTTGTGTGCGAT
>OMAB01000160.1_pt1 | contig 9750 bp, 7 predicted proteins | sample 1644541 | NCBI WGS metagenome assembly OMAB01 (sample SAMEA103958167, study PRJEB25191) | human gut metagenome
GCGGGAGGCATTCTCCGGGCAGACATCAACGGTCTTCGCCCATTCCTTGAGGGGCTGCGGAATGCGCCCGTCAAAGTCTTTCTGCTGAATGGTGTTTGCGAGGACATACCGGACGCGCTCCGGAGAGAACTGCTCAAGGACGCTTTTCACGGCAGCATCCGCATCCAGCCGGTTGTCTCCGTAGTTGGTGCTGATCGCCGCTTCAATCGCACGGCGGCATTCCACGTTTGCGGCGAGAGAAGCACGATATGAATCCAGCTCACCAGCTTCATAGGCGTAATTCGCCGTCTCGCGGTAAATAGCGGCTTCCGGCATCGGCTCTGCGGGCATTTCGCTTTCCTTCTCTGCGGACTGTGCTTTCTCCGCCAGCAGCACCTTGAGCTTGGCGTCAATGCCCTCGATCATTTCAGCCGCCGTCTTGCGGATGGTGTCCAGAGAGCTTTTCAGTTCCTTGGTTTCCTTGCCGGATGACCAACCGGCGATGTAGCCGAAGGAGTAGTCCGAGGTTTCAATGCCGTACCGTTGGCAGACGGTGTAGGCAACGCTTTCCGCTTCAACCTCCTTGGTGTGCCGATCCTTCTTATCTTCTGGCGCGGCTTTCTCGTCCGGCTTGACGGCGTGGAGCTTTGCGTGGGCGATCTCGTGAATGGCGGTTTTGACCGTCTGGATTTCGCTCATGCCTTCCTGAATGGCAATGCGGCTTTCAACCGGAGAGAAGAATCCCTTTGCGCCGCCCGGAATATCCTCAAAGGATATGGGGACGGGAGATTCCTGCTTGAGCGCATCGAAGAATGCCTCGTAGTTTTCGACGGTGCCTTTCAGCTCATCGACGATGATGTCCGGAAGCTCCTTGCCGTCCGTCTGGGAAACATCAAAGACACTCACCACCTTGAAGGCAGGACGCAGGACCTCAACCGTTTCCGTGACAGCCTTCCCATCTGCGCCGATCACCGGCTTCTGCGTTACGGGGTCAATCTTCTCACGCTCTTCCTGCGCCTTGTACGGCGCGGGTGCAAGAATCTTGATGCCCTTTTCGCCCTTCATGACCTGACGGTCAAAGTTGCGCTGCCACGAGGTATAACCGGCAACATAGGTTGCCTCCGGCTTCTGCATCGCAATGAGCAGCGTGTTGTTGAAGGAATAGTTGTAGAACTTGGACATCGTGCGGAGATATTCCTTGAACCGCTCGGATTCAAAAAGCTCCTTGATGCCCTGTTCCAGCTTGTCCGTGATTTCGCGGACTTGCTGTGCATTTTTGTTTTCAGCCATCTCAAACCTCCATTTCTTATTTGCTTTTGGGCGAAGAAAACCCCGTCTGGGATTTGCTCAGTAAACGAGCCTTTACCTCAGACGGGGTTTCTCTGCGCGTCATCCGACGATGGAAGATGTTATCCTCGTTCTCCCATTCAATCAGCCGGTCAAACATATCCGGGTGCTTTGTGACCATGTGCAGCAGCTCCGAGTCACTGGCGTTGGGACAGAACCAGCAGCCGTTTCTCCGGCAGTGAGTGTAGATTGGGGAAAGCAGCCCGTGTTCCTGACAGAGCTTGTAGGCGTCAACCTCGGTCATGCCGTACTTGGCAAGCAGACTGACCTTCGTTATTCCATCCAGACGAGCAAGGCGTTTTGGCTCATCCTCCGCGATGCCGACATAGCTCACAGTGTCCGGCGAGAGTGCGGCATTGTACTTGCGGACTGGCGGGATTTTGCAGTCACGATTGACTGCACACATACCAGCCCATGCAAAGCCGCGAACCTCGCCCTTGTGCGGTCCGCGGGTGATGACATGATGGAACACCTCATCGTAGGTCTTGTCCGCGTGGAGAATGGTGAACTTGATGCCCAGCTCCTTTTCGCAGAAGGGCTTGAGCCGGTCATAAATGAAGTCCCGGTGTTCCGGGACTTCGCCGCTTGTGTCTTTGTCGAACATGACCTCACTGAAAACCGCCTCGTCAAGCGGCTCATTGTGCTGTGCAGCCAGCAGGAGCGTCGCTACGCTGTCTTTGCCTCCGCTGCAAGAGGCAACATACTTCGGGCGGATCATCGGTCAAACTCCATCTTGAAGCTGACGTATTTGCCACCGCTGTCATCCAGACGGATCACCGCATCATAGAGCTGAGGCTTCTTTGGCGTGTAAAGCCCGGTCACGCGGCACCAGCCCTTATCCAGCAGCTCCTTTGCAATCTTCTTGGTCAGCTTCTTTTTCTTGCTGGAAAAGAACTTGTTGTCTTCCCACAGGCAGAAGGAGCATTCCTTGTTCGAGCAGTAGAAATTGCCCTTGCCGACATAGACCGGAGATCCACAACGAGGACATTTGCCGATTTCCTCCTTGCCCGTGCCGAAACGCTGGGCTTCGGCATCGGAGAGAAACGGGTAGGCTTTCACGAGATCCCCGGTCATCTGGACAATGCCGCTGAGGAAGGCGTCTGCATCCGCATTGCCGCGCTCAATCTCCATGAGCGTGTTTTCCCATTCCGCCGTCATTGCGGGAGAGGTGATCTGTTCCGGCAGGACGCAGACAAGGTTGCAGCCGTCCTTCGTTGGAATGAGGGACTTTCCTTTACGCTCTGCAAAGCCGGATTTCACCAGCTTTTCAATGATACCGGCGCGGGTCGCGGGTGTGCCGAGACCTTTCTTCTCGGTGTCATCGTCGAACTGATCGTTTCCGGCAGTCTCCATCGCAGACAGGAGCGTGTCTTCCGTGTACTGCTTCGGGGGTGTCGTAAAGTGTTCGGTGACGCTGGCGGACACACCATCCAGAACATCGCCCTCATGGACTTCGGGCAGGGACTTCATGGGATCGTCCTTTTCCTTCGTCTTGAGGGATGCCTTGAACAGCTCTTCGATGGCTTTCCATCCGTTTTGAACGACGGTCTTCCCCTTGGTCTTGAACTCGTAGCCCTCGCAGGAGAGCGAGATCTGCGTTTCTGCGTAGGTGTGCTTCTCGCCGGTCGCACACAGAAGGCGCATCCCGACAAGATTGAGGATTTTCTGCTCCGACTGAGGGAGCGCGAAAACATCCTGCTTTTCAAGCTGGACGGTTGGGAGAATAGCGTGGTGATCTGTGACCTTGCTGTTGTCGGTTACGCGGGCAATGTCCGGCGTAATCGAAACGCCGGAGAAAAGCGGAAGCTGGCGGCAGACGATGGAAATGACCTGACGGGCGGTGTCCTCCATATCGTCCGTGATGAACTGACTGTCCGTGCGCGGATAGGTCAGGAGCTTCTTTTCGTAGAGTGTTTGTACGAGATCGAGCGTCTGCTGGGCGGTGAAGCCGTAGTATCGGTTTGCCTCGCGCTGCAAGGTGGTCAGATCATAGAGCTTCGGAGGATTGACGGTTTTCGTCTCCCGCTTGAGAGAAGAAACGACGGCTTGCTTTTTCTCGCAAGCCGCCGCAATTCTTTTTGCTTCCTCTTCGGTTTTGACCTTTTCCAGATCGGCAGTCAGATCGCCCTTGCCGACGTGGACGTTGAAATACTTCTCCTTCTGGAACGTGGAGATTTTCCCGTCGCGCTCCACCAGCATTGCAAGGGTTGGCGTCTGGACGCGCCCGACCACCAGCTTCTTGTGATAGAGCGTGGTGAAAAGGCGGGTGCCGTTGATGCCGACAATCCAGTCCGCCTTCGAGCGGCTGAGTGCCGCTTCATAGAGACGGTCATATTCCTTGCCGTCCCGGAGATGATTGAAGCCTTCGCGGATGGCGGAGTCCTCCAACGAGCTGATCCACAGACGCTTGAAGGGCTTGACGCATCCGGCTTTGTTGTAGACCAGCCGAAAGATCAGCTCTCCCTCGCGTCCTGCATCGGTTGCACAGACAAGCTCGGTGACGCGCTTGTCCTTCATGAGAGAGGACAGCACCTTGAACTGCTGTGCTTTGTCCTTCGTGACCTCAAACATCCAGCTTTCCGGAACAATGGGCAGATCGTCATACCGCCACTTGGCATACCGCTCATCGTAGGAGCTGGCGTCTGCCAGCTCCACCAGATGACCGAAACACCACGAAACGATGTAATTGCCGCCCTCCATGTAGCCGTCCTTGCGTGACGTCGCGCCCAATACCTTTGCGATGGACTGGGCAACGCTGGGCTTTTCAGCAATGACTAAGATCAATCTTCATCACCATCCGTTTCAGCATCCTCCGCAATCTGCGGCTCATCATCCTCGTTGATGTACGGCTCTTCCTCGTAGCCTTCATCATCAAAGAAGTCCATGTCCTCATCCTTGGGCTTTCTGCCCTTGACGAACTTGATGTAGTAATAAGCTGCACCCGCAGCACCGGCAAGGGCAAAGATGACGAGGATCACGCCAATGTTGGATTTCTTTTCGGGTTTAGGGGCGGGAGCATCGGTTTCTGCATCCTTATCCGGCTCAGGTGTAGCGGGGGCTGTGCCGGTGCATTCGCTCATGTTGGTCTTGCAGACCGGGCAGTCGGTGTTGACCTGACCGGCAGCGCATTTTTCCTTGCAGTTACAGGTGGTCAGAGCAGCCGCAGTATCATCATCCAGCAGTGCAAGCAGGTCGCTCTCATCGACCATGTTGAGGAAGTATGTCTGATACTGTTCCTCGTCTTCGTTGATCGGCGCATCGTAGTCGATGACAATGAAGAAGGTGTTGCCGTTCTTCGTCTGGACAGTGATGAACTGCTTGTTGGTTGCCTTGTCATAGAGCAAGTCGCGGGTGTAGGCGTTGCCCTCATCGTCAATCGGCTCACCCTTCGGCTTTTCCGGCGCGGGTGTGGTTTCAGGCTGCTGTTCCGGCTGGGTTGTCTCAGTGACCGGAAGGTTATGATCGGTATCATCGGCATAGGCAAACGCCGTCACCGAGAAGCAGGACAGAACCATGACGCAGACCGCAAGGACGGTCAGAAAACGAAACTTCTTACGCATTGTCGATTACCTCCGTATTTTCAGCGGGCTTGGTGCCGCCCTTCATGGAAGACAGGAACGCCATGATCTGATCCTTGTCCATCACCATAGAGCGCACGGTATTGATGATTTCAAGGTTTTCCAGCTCTGTCTTCTTGTCATACAGCTCCTTGAGCTGACCTTCGATTTCGGATTTCTTCTTTTCAGCCTTCTCGATGTCGGAGAGGACTTTCTGATACTTGGGATTCATGCAAAACTCCTTTCTTTTAATAGGCGGGTCTTCCGAAGGCGTAGAAATGCTGCTGCCAGTAGGAAGAGTTGATGGATGTGTACTGAATGGGATCGCCGCAGTGGATCATGACCCCATCACCAACATAAATGCCGACGTGAGACACGCCGGGGGTGTCATACGTTCCGACGAAAAAGATAAGATCACCGGGCTGTGCATTCGCCTTTGAAACCGGCGTACAGACGTTGTAAAGCCCCTGTGCGCCCAGCCGCCCGGTATTTACAAGCCCGCTGTTCGTGAGAACGTAGCTGACGAAGCCGGAGCAGTCAAAGGACGTGTCGGGATTGGAGCCGCCCCACACATACGGATAGCCGAGATACTTTTCCGCCTCGGTAATCAGCGTTGCAAACCTCTCGTCGTTCAGGTATTCCGGGTTGACATCGTAGTCGGCGGGCGGATTTGTGATGTACTTGTCCACATAGGGAGAGTCACCGAACAGATCCTCGCGGTTTCCCAGCACCGACATATACGTTGCGTACATGGAGAGCTGTTCCTGAGACATGATGTAGACCGGGACATGGGAGAGATTGAAGTTTTCGAGCTTCACATTGCAGATGTAGTAGTCATACGGGACGCGGTAGGTTTCCGTGTGCGTGTTGCCGTCTGCATCCGTCCATGTGTCGGTTTCCGTGCGGTATCTGGTTTCGACGATGACCTCTTCGGTGAGGATGTACTGCTTTTCAAACAGCATTTGGAGCGTACCCTGCACCTCATCCAGCGTGAACTCGCCCTCGTGGAGAGCCGAGAGAATGGAGATCAGCACATAGGGGTCATGCTCAATATCGTCCAGATCGAAGTGGTATTCATCATAGTTGTGAGTGCTTTCGTAGGTGTCGAGATAGCTTTGCAGCTCTTGCTCCATCCGGCAATACTGCGCCTCCGCACCGAGCATCGCGTCATCCTCGCTGAGATAAGAGGAAGCGATAACCGACGAGCCGGTAGAGGTGAGCATCGAACACGAGCTGATACCGGCACCGAGCAAAACGAGAAGGGCAACTCCGACGCCGATCCAGATGAAGACCTTCTTGTTGTTCTCAAAGAACTCCTTGATCTTGTCGGACGCCTTCTCACCGAGCTTCTTGCCGGTATTCTTTGTGGCAGTCCCGGCAGTCTGAGAACCGGCATTTCGAGCGGCGGCATATTCCTTCTTGATGTTCTGCTTCTGGTAGTGCTTGTTCATGTTCTGCTTCTTCATCTCAGGATGCTCCTGCTGATTTCTCTCATATTGGAGCTTGGCGTCAGCTACATCCGCCTTGTGTTCCAGCTTGGAGACCTTCTCATAAGGCTTGTTGACGCTGCTTTCCCGATGATGACGGAAATGCCTCGCAGCGGTCTCAGCGGCAATCTCTGTTTTATGCGCCGCCTCAACCGCCGAGTTTTCCTGTTCGACCTCATGGATTTTGCCGTGAATGCCGGAAGCGAGGGTGTCACCGACCTTGCGGACGGTTTTCTCTGTCTCAAATTGCAGCTTGCCTTTGCCCTTGGGCTTTTTCAGCTCATCCTCAAAATGAAGGCGGGTTTTGCCCTTGCCGGTCTCTTCATCAAAGACACGCTCTTTCTTGAGAACCTTGTGCGTGGGCAGCTTTTCACGGGCAGCATCCAGACGCTCATGTGCCTTCTCAGACTTCCTTTCGAGCTTCTGCATCCGCTTCGTGGGCGGGACGGCATCGTCCGAGAGCGGCTTTGCAGAGGCAGTCTCCGCCGCTTGAGTGAGAACGGCATCTGCATCAACGGCTTCAACCGCAGAGGTCTTGCGCAGCTTGTGGGTGACAACCGTTTCGGCAATCACCGTGCCGGTATGAGAAGAAACGCCGTGCTGCTCCAAAACAGGAGGCTTGAACGGCGTTTCCGAGGGCAGCGGTTCAGGTGCATTCTGGGGTGGATTTTCTGCCCTTTTCTCTTCTGTGACGGACGTTTCCGAGGGCGGCTGTGTGTCGTTATCCTCGGCGTGTTCCGCCTGAAACTGACGCTGCTGACGGCGCATCTGCACCTTTTTCTGTTCCTCCGCAGAAAGAGCTTCGGAAAGCGCGACTGTCTCAGCGGACTTCACCAACTCTGCTTCTTCCAGCCGCTTTGACACACGCTGCTCGGTGCCAGCCGTCAGGTTTTTCTCGACCGCGCCGTCTCGCGTCATCCGCAGAACTACCTTGTCGCGGGCTTTGAGTTCCGGTTCCTTGGACATCAGATTTCACCTCCAATCCGCTTGTAGGCAAGCTCGGTGTATTCAGGGTTCAGCTCGATGCCCACGAAATGACGCCCCATCTGTGAGGCAACCATGCCGGTTGTGCCGCTTCCCATGAAGGGATCAAGCACAATGCCGCCTTCGGGACAACCGGCGAGAAGACAGGTCTCAACCAGCTTCGGAGGGTAGGCGGCATAGTGACCGCCCTTGAAGGGAACGGTGTTGATCTTCCAGACATCGCGCTTATTGCGGAGCGGATTGATGTCTGCGTCCTTGATCTCGCCATGCTCACGGGGGCGGTTGATGGACTGCGGCTGAGGCTGACCGGGAACGGGCTTACCGTACTTGTTGCCGCCCTTCATGCCGCGCTTGAGGCGTTCTGCCGTTGCGGGAGCAATCGGCTCTGAGATCGCCTTGTAGTCAAAGAAATACTTCTTCGACTTGGAGAACAGGAAAATATGCTCGTAGCAGCGGGCGCAGCGGTCTTTGACGCTCTCCGGCATGGGGTTATCCTTCATCCAGATGATGTCGTTGCGCAGATACCAGCCGGTATCGCGGAGGGCAAAAGCCAGCATCCACGGAATGCCGATCATGTCCTTCGGCTTGCAGCCCTCAACCTTGTTGTTGAGAGCCACAGCCTGACCGTTTCTGCCGCTGGGGTTCTTCGGATCAACGAAATCACCCTGATTGCCTTTCCCTGCGTAGGTGTCCGAGATGTTCAGCCAGAGCGTTCCATCCGGACGCAAAACGCGCCTGACTTCGGTAAACACTTCCGTCAGGCGCGAAATATATTCCTTCGGCGTTGTCTCTCTGCCGATCTGGGCATCCATGCCGTAATCGCGGAGCGCGTAATACGGAGGGGACGTCACACAGCAATGAACGCTGTCATCGGGCAGAGTTTTCAGGATTTCAAGGCAATCGCCGGTATGAATGATGTCAAGCTCTATGGGTATCAGCTCCTTCCTTTGAGAGCCGGACGGCTCAATCAGAGAAGAACTCGTCCGGCTCGTAGTCCTCATCGAGATCGTCAATCTCGTCCGCCCAACGGTCGAAGATTTCCTCGGCTTCCTTCGCCGCCTCACGATAGAGGCTCAGGCGGTTCTTCTCAAAGGCGGCAAAGGCGGGGACGAACTTGCCGAACTCGCGGATTGCCTTCACATCCTGCGTGCGCATATCTGCGACGCACTGAATGATTTCGGACATCGTGAGCAGATCGTCGATCATCAGCTCATACTTGTCCTTGGGGATAGATACGGCTTCATCATCCGCCGCGTCAGCGAACGGGGTATTCTCGTCGCTGTTGCTGCTTTCGGGAACATCAACCTTGAAGTAGAAACCGATCATATCCACAGATACCTTGGTCATAATCTGACGCGCCTCCTTGACCTTTTCGTCGATGTCCTCCCTCACATGGAGGTAGGCGCGGTGATGCTTCTTGAGGTCGCTTTCCAGTCGGATCAGATCGGTCAGCTCCCACAGAGCCTTAAACAGCGCGGAGGTGTTCTCTCCGTATTCGATAGCGTCCGCATAGGGAATGGTAATCATCTTGTTGTTCATATTCAAAAATCCTCCTTAGTTCTGTACGGTTTCTTCTAAGCGGGTGGTCATGATGCGGTAGAGCTGGGTGTCCTTCGGGAAATCGTCCTTGAAGGGAACGATGGTCGAGCCATAGAAGATCAGCCCCTCACCGGCATTGGAATTGGTGATGTAGTTCTGCTGGCTGGGCGAGATGTTCAGCGCCTTCGAGAGAATCTGCCGGTCTCCGGACGCCTGATTCAGAAGGTAGACAAAATCCGAGTTTTCAAAGATGTTCTCTACCTCGCGGGACGCAAGCAGATCCTTGACGTTCTGCGTGATTCCGGTCGGGATGCCGCCCCATTTTCTGAAACGCTTCCAGATTTCCACGCTGTACGCGGCGGTCTGTTCCTCTTTCAGCAAAAGGTGGAACTCGTCCATGTAGTAGCGCGTTGCCTTGTGCTGGGCGCGGTTGATGGTAACTCTGTTCCACACCTGATCCTGCACGATCAGCATACCGAGCTTCTTGAGCTGCTTGCCGAGTTCGCGGATGTCATAGCAGACGAAGCGGTTGTTGACATCCACATTCGTTCTGTGATTGAAGACGTTCAGAGAGCCGTGAACATAGATTTCAAGGGCAGTTGCGATGCGCTGTGCCTCCGGCTCCTTCTGATTTCTCAGAATGTTGTAGAGGTCTTCGAGGATCGGCATTTTCTCCGGCTTGGGGTCTGCAAGAAACTCCTGATAGACCATGCGAACACTGCGGTCAATGATGGTCTTCTCAACCGGCTGCAAGCCGTCCTTGCCGCCGACAATCAGCTCACACATGGAGAGGATGAAGTCGGATTTCAGCGTCAGCGGGTTTTCCTCTTCGGAGTAGTTCGTGTTGATGTCCAGCG
>OMAB01000162.1_pt1 | contig 9690 bp, 10 predicted proteins | sample 1644541 | NCBI WGS metagenome assembly OMAB01 (sample SAMEA103958167, study PRJEB25191) | human gut metagenome
GTCTTATTGCTATTTTCTACCGCTTGATGCAGTCTGTTTAATAAGTTCTCGGATTTACCAAGCTTATATCCTCTTGATTTCTTGGCTTTCAGGGATTGTTTCGTTCTTTGGCTGATCAATCCCGCCTCATACTCTGCTATACTGCTGATGATATGTAGCACAAGTTTATTGGCCTCAGGAAAATCACAAAATACGATCTCGACATCACTCTCCAACAATTTACTGGTGAAAGCCACATTCCGACTTAATCTATCCAATTTTGCTACAATCAGGATAGAATTCGTTTTTCTGCATAACTCCAAAGCTTCAGCAAGTTTAGGTCTGTTGGATTTTCTCCCGCTTTCCGTTTCAATATATTCAGCAATCGTTTTTTTATCCTTCAGGTAATTCCGTATTATTTCTCTCTGTGCCTCTACCCCAAGTCCTGAGATTTCCTGTTTCATCGTGGACTGTCGTAGATAGGCTACATAATTTTTCCGTTTCATAATTAACACTTATTTAACGCTCTTCCCGGTTACTAAACGACCGTTCAATAACCTTTAAGCTGATTTATAAAAAAGGCTTTCCATGAGATTTCGAGTTTTTATAAAACCTACTCCCTCACAGAAAGCCTATTATCACATATTCCGATTTCTCAGAGAACCGCCGATATCTTATGTATCATATGTATCAGAAACTCTCTTCTCATACTCATCGGTTTTCTCCACTTTCGAGTCTATCAGATCTACAAGTCCGTCAAGGGCGACATTATTATAAATCCGGACTTCCTCAGGAGAACCATCCCTGTGGAAAGTTACGTCGAAATAATCCGTCCCTTCATTATAGACTATCACTACATTTCCGGTCAGAAGAAAACCCTGCACATGGAACTGCAAGCCCCTGTCTATCACTTTTATCGTATCAAGATCCACTCCCCAAGACATCAGTACGGGAGGTTTGGATTTCAGGATTGACCAGATATACTTAGCCAATTCCACATTATAATCTTTGTCTCTTTCCATGACTCTTTGTTTTTAAATCCATCATTCTTTTCTGCTTTTTTGTAAGGACTTCAAACCTATAGAAATCCTCGTCACAGTTCATACACTGGAATGCATAGCCTTTAATCCTTGATTTTAAAAGCATACGTCCGCATTTAGGACAGAATCTTCTCGTTTTCATATCCGCTGCCGTTTATCAGTTTGTATTCTTCATATTCCTTCCAAAGCATCCGGTAATCCCTGCATATCCTCTTGTAATCATCCGGTCTCAAGTGTGGAAAGTCTGTGGAATACATTTCATAAAGGTCTTCGGGAGTTAAAGTCGGATCATTGTTCAGTATATCATAAATCTCATCCTCGAACTCATAGGGGCTGAAATATGAATCACTTTGCGTATGGGGATAGGTGTTGGTACAGTCTTCTATGATATGCTCTACAAACAGCAGGCTTTTCATCAGGTCTTTCTTTACCGTTATCTCCTCATCGGTATGGGCATTGTAATAGCCACATGAGACGTTGAGACAGGAAACTTCCAATCCTTTTTCTTTCAAGGTCAGAATATCGGTCATCAAGCCGTTCTCCTCCATGTAACCCCATTTCTCAGGTTCTATAGCTTCCATGAATTTTTCGGAACACAAGTCAGAATATCCGATACTTGTAATCAGGTCCGAATTCCCCTTTCTGTCAGGCTGGATAACGAATCTCACATCATCAAAGAAAGACATCACCGCTTCAGAACTTCCCCTGCATCCCGTTTCCTCCTCTCTGAAAAAGACTACTTTAACAGCATCATACTTCTTCAGGCATTCAAGGCAGATGAACACTCCGTTCTTGTCATCGGCTCCCAAATTCTCAAACCTTTTATGTTTGGGTGAATAACCGAATATGACTTCCCTTGTCTCTACCGCCTTGAAATCCTTTGAATGGTTGCAGTGTGATACCTGGTCGATATGGCTCACCAGACAGGGATAGGTCTCAGCTTCTCCCTTTACCACATACAGGTTCCCGAATTCATCCTTTGACACGGATATGTTTCCGGGAAGTTGTCTTATGTAGGAACAGAGGAACTTCACCATCTTCTGTTCCTTTCCGCTCGGGCTGTAGATACTATACAGCCTCTTCAACAATTGCATATTCATGATTCATTTCTTTTTTAAGTTTATAACCGTATGGAAGGTTGGTGCTCGGATTTACTTTATCAAATACATCCTCACCGAACTCCCATACATCTTCATTCTCAATCAATCCATCCAATGTGTCTATACTAATGGACTTCTCCTCATAGATACCTTCCGATTCATTCCAAATATGAATACAGGTTATATCATCAAGGCTTTCATACCATTCATCATCATACTCGGAATAATACCAGTTCTTCCGCTTGAATTCATCCTCCGCTTTCTCCATACACTTCTTGCAGCAATAGTATTCCTCCGTCACTTCCGAATACATGGCGTCATCTTCCAGAATATCCGTTCCGCACTCATCACAGCAGACACAATCGTTTTCATGGTGATATTCCTGCCTGGATTCTATCCATACGAAATCATCCAGGTTGTCTGAATCCACCCGGATTTCTATTCCATTCCGATAACAGAGCCTTGTATCATCACAATAGTATTGATGATAACTATCCCATTCTCCATCATCTTCATTATCATCCCCGTAAAGATTAAGGTCCGTTGTATCAAGGTTGTATGAGGTCCCGGAGTTTTCGTAGTTATAGGCTTTGTTCTGATTATAACTATACCATTTGAAAGAATCCTGATAGGAAAGCGTGTCTTCCAGTTCCAGTTCACAATCTATTTCAAATTTTCTGTCAGACAACGAGTTGCCACAAACATCCACAAAGGAATTTGCATCATGACAGGAAGCACCGATCACCTTGTAGCCGTCAATATAATCTTCCTGAATAAGTTTATCCACAAGCAGGCGTTTCAATACATCATCACCTTCCGAGGAATACTGCCTTTCAAGCAGCCTCCATTTCTTGCCGTCCTGATCCGTAACATCGGTAAAAAGAATTGCCCTTGCTACAATCAGCCCCGTCTTGTCTATTATGTATGCAGCCTTGGCTTTTACAGAATCACGATAGAATGAAGTACGCTCCCTATCCACCATGCATGAACCGAAATCACCCTTGCAACAGTCACTGTCATAGATGCTCCTGAAATCATCGTTGACATGCAATTCTATATCAGGAGTATAACCATAAGTATAAGTACACCATTGCTGAGTGAAAACATCTCCTGCAATCCAGTTTACTACACTGGGTGAGAGTAGCTTTCCTATTTCTGTTTCAAGGATAAGCTCTCTCATGAATTTTCCGGCCCTCATCTTGAAGACCCGGTTACGTTCAACATTGATATAGCGGACTGAACCTTTATCCAAGTCCTCACATACACCTTGGCTTTCGTCAGTCTGATATCTGGAAGAGTGGTATGTCTTGCCTATCAGTTCCACCCTATAAGGCAGCTTTTTATCACCTTTTCCTGATTCAATGACAGCATCCATTACTTTTTTCTGTAGGTCAGCCATATCATATATATGTAACAAGGCATAATCGTTATGTTCCCTGCAATACCGGAGCAGTGCAGGATTCTTCAGATGGTTCAGCAGTATCCTGTTCTTTCTTACCACTGTACCGTTATCTCTCTTTTCAAGTCCGAAACAGGCCTTGAATCTTTCGTAACCATAAAAATCATAGTATAACATAATCTTCTGAATTTTAAATTGTCGGTAAATAAAAAAGGAGGGATACTTCCTTTTAATCGGAAATACCCCTCCCCGGAATATTAATTTCGGTATGTCTCAACCGTTTCAGATGAATGGTATCGTATCCTCTTCCAGAACTCCCGATTCCACTATCTTCTTACATAGCTCATGGGAAGCCTTGTTCCTCAGGTCATATCCGTAACCTTCACTTCCCATAATCTTAATCACTTCAACCATACTTCTGAATAAAGTCTGTTGTAGGGTCCTGTGGAATGTAGTCACCGCCGAAGCGAACCTTTTCTCATTCCACCCATAATCGTTCAGGGCATGTTCAAGTTCTTTTGCAGCCTTGAATTCCCTGCTGTTTTCCTGTTCATATCTTTCCATGATGTCTTTCTATTTTTTTATTTGTCTGTTTATTGATGCATTGAGTGGGTTATACACCCGGGCAAACCTCTTTCTCTGTTCTGTATTCGGTAATGGAACTTACAAACTTATGCATGACTATCCCTTTCTTGTCATCCCATATAATACGTGCTTTATCCACACCTTCCACAAACATGATATGGGGATATTTACCCCATTGTTTTAAAGTACCATCATTGATCAGTTCTTGAATTTCTTCGGGCATTGAACTTCTGTTGCAGTCAATACATCTTATTCTGCTTTCTTCACGTTCAATCGCTGTCTGAGTTTTTTCAATCTCTTTCTGTATTTTGGAAAGAGTGTCATTCTGTCTGTCCCAACGCTTCATGGTTGAATATCCGTCTCTCTTGTCGTTAAGAGGTTGTCCGTTGCTACTCTTCACATCAGCAAAGTGCTCATTCAGTTTTCTGTCGAATTTAGCCTGCTTCTTTTCCAAGGAGGCTTTAAGTATATCCAATCTGCTCATGTTATTTATTTTTTAAAGGGTTCAACAAAAAAGGGAGAAAGACCATGTTTGTTATTTCAGATCTTTCTCCCTTGTGAGTTAATTTATTTTCCGGTCTAACTCAAAAACCAGCCATAATTCTCCGTATCCTCACCGTTCAAGGCTTTCTGGATACCAACCGCAAAATCAGTGCAGTTCTGGTTTCTCTCCAGGAACTTGTCTATGTAGGATTGTTTGGCGGCATCATTAAGGAGCTGCATCAAATCCCAACAGGTAATATTCTCTCTGCCACGTAACCCGAAATTAGGGTTTTCTATATAGCCTTTCGTAGCTGCATTGACATTGGAATCACCTAAGATAACCTTGGGCAATTCTTTAAGTTGTGAAGCGGGTAAAGCTTGATATAATCTGAGCCTACCAATTATCTGACAGAACTGTTCCTGTGAAATATTCGTCCTTCCCAGATTTTCAAGTAGCCTGAGATTCTGTTCGGGGTTAAAGTCTTGAAATAGTCTGAGTGCTGAACTGTATATATCTGCATCACTCATCACTTCCAGTCGTCCGGTCAGACCATCGTTCAGTAACATAAGGTTCGAGCAAACTTTCACTCTAAACCCTATGAACATCTTAAATTTCTCGGGGGATTTTCGGGCGTATAGGTTTTCCTCGTTCAGACTTCTTACACCTCCGATACATAAATGTACTTCTTCTCCGTTCATCATTCTGCTCATAGACCTGATATGAAAACAGAAAGCCATACGTTGATAATAGATAGTCTCGTCCTCAGGTCTAAGTTCTTCCTTCTTTTTGGTTAATGCTCCCGGAACCCTGCCCAGAATTTTATGTGAAACTCTGATCTCTGTGTTACCAAAGCTTTCACCCGTAAAATAGCTCCTTGCAGCCTCCTCGATCCGGTGTATGAATGTCTGGTGGCTGATTGTAAGCTGATTGTCTCCAAAACTGGGTACAATGCAGTTTCTCTCAAGTTCTTCAAGTGTAATGCCTGAAGTATTCGATTCTATGAAATTGGGATGTTCTTCCTGCTCTTCTTCAGATACGATTACAGCATCTTCAATATTCTCGGTATTAATCACATCCATCATTCTTGTCATCATTCCGATTGTTCTTGGAATGACAGTAAGTTCATTAGTCATTGTTTCCATACTCTTGTTATTTTTTAGTCGGTTAATAAAATGCGATGAAAAAACAAAAAGCCAAGAGGTGTTATTTCTTTGCTTTTATGAATATACCTCTTAGCTTCTTTATCCCTTTGAGTATTGAAGTTGCTACCTCCAATACGGTTATTATTACGTCTGCTTTCTTGTCATAATCCATTCATCAGACGTTCTATCAGTTTTCAGTCGCAGCGTCAACGGCCTTGACTTCACCCGTGGCAATCTTCTTTTTTCTGAATTTGCCACTATACTTCTCCGCAAGCTCGACTACTACGGAACCTGCCACGATAATCTCGGCCACATAAGCTGCGACCTTCAATCCTTTAATTAAATTTCCCATGTCTCTTTGTTGTTTTAAATTGTTAGTTATTATTTCTATTCTCTTATATACATATTTCTCATATATAAGGCTTTGAGGGGAAATCAAGGAAGGGGAGAAGAAAAAAATAAACCAATCTTTCGACTGGTTGTGATAGTTGAACCGTTGTAAACAGCTCCTCGCATTTACTTGGCCTATCATGCGGCATACATTCTTTCGTGGGGAACTTTATGTCTTGTCCACATACTGAAATTGCTACGCATCATCGAATCGCCATCTTATTCATCGTCTGAAAATAAGCGTGACCCGGTAAATTATTTTATTGTTATACTTGAAGCTCGCACCTTGTCATTAATGGTGCTGAATTACACTCCAAGTTATTTCATATATAAGGGTTTGAAGGGATTTAAAGAGGAAATAAAAGCAATAATCCCTATTACTCAATAAAATTAGAGCATAGGGATTATTATGTTATAAAGGGATATGCTTTAGTAATCAGAATCTCCTGTAAACGTATCCATGAGTTTATCCATCTGTTCACCTATGCACTTGTCTATTAGCTTTGCATAGTGGGCAGTCATTCGTGTATTGGTATGTCCTAACATCTTAGAAACAACTTCCAGAGATATGTTATTGGCTAAAGTAACTGTACTTGCAAATGTATGCCTACTTGTGTGGAAGCAAATTCGTTTATTAATTCCACAAAGTATAGCTATATCCTTTAGATATTTGTTGATGTCCGCAGGGTCTTGAATAGGGAGTAATTTCTCTCCACCTTTGTACTTATCCAATATCAGTTTGGCGATGGGGAGTAGGGGAATGCGTGATAGAACCCCTGTCTTGACCCTACGTTTCTTAATCCATATTCTGCCAGTGTTATCTTTCTCAAAGTGTTCTGGTGTCAAGGTCTTAATGTCAATGTAGCTAAGCCCTGTGAAGCACCCAAAGAGAAACATATCTTTAGCTCGTTCCAATCTTGGCAAGGGAGTATCAAAGTTAATAATCTTCCTCAATTCTTCTTCATCCAAGAAATCCACTTCTACGGGTTCGCGTTCTACTTTATAAGTAGAGAATGGATTGAACGCCATATAGGAGTTGGCTACTGATAGATTGATAATCTTCTTCAATAGCTTTAAATGTTTAGTGGATGAGTTCTGTGCCATGCCCTTATCGATTCTTAGGAATGAATGAAAAGATTGGATGAAGTTTAGATTCAGTTCACGTAAGTATAAATCTTCTCGTTTGTACTTCTGCTGAACAAATTCCCTTAATAATCTGATGGTATAGACAGATACCCAAAGAGTGGCTTTAGAAACTCCATTGCCAACAAGTTTTTCTTGTTCTTTGTTGTGTTCTTCAAAGACTTCAAATAGGCTTTTCTCTTTTAGAGATTCTACTTTATCAAAATAAGCGTCATAGAGAATTTGGGAAGTTATGATAAAGCCTCTATCTAATAATTCTGCTTCTTTCTGATATAGTTTAGCCTTAATAGCTTTTAGGCAGTTGTTGAGATTTTGAGTTTCTTCGTCTTTGCCTTTTACTTGCTGTTTGTTTTTGTCCCATTTGTCAATAGATACTTGCTTGCCTGTGGAGAAAGAGTTTCTTTCACCATTTACGGTAATCATAACCTCAATAGGAACATTACCATTCTTTCTTGCTTTACTTTCTCTTATAAAAAAGAGAATCGAAAATGAACTTCTTTCCATTGTTTAATTTTTTAAAATTAGACATTTGGAAGTTCTTTTAAAACGATATATCTTTCTGTATATTAGATGATTAAAGCAGCATTTGTGACCACTTGTTGAAAAATAGAAAAATGGTCACAAATTGGTCACAAAATAGCTTCAACTTAGCCTACTTTTAAGGATAATCAGCCACGTTTACCCTTAGAGATTCAAGTTCCATTTAAGCTATAATTTGCTTCAATTCCATTATCCAATCACAGCTAATTATAAGAAGAATAGCAAGAGGAAATGAGTATTAGATAGGGGATAAGCATTGCGGTACAACTAAAATAAAAATCCCCATAACCATTACGGCTACAGGGATTTATATATTAGCAATGTATTATATTACTTGCTCAAAGCAGTAGCCACGTCAACCGCACAAGCCACTGTACATCCTACCATCGGGTTGTTACCGATACCCAGGAAGCCCATCATTTCCACGTGAGCGGGAACGGATGAAGAACCGGCGAACTGAGCGTCTGAGTGCATACGGCCCATAGTGTCTGTCATACTATGGTAAGTAATAGTATCGCATCCCCATAACCACTTACTAATCTATTATAGACCGTTGTGTTACAGTTAGATATTCAAGTATATTAAAGAACTCTCCAGTTTATTAGTTACTGTTATATTGTTAAGTGGTCGTGAATAAGTCACAAACCTTATGAATTTAGCAATGCAATGACTTCATTTTTTAGTTTTGATAAATGATTAATAACCATACTCCAAAGTATATCTTCAATGGCTGTCAGTATGTCTTACAAATGTTTTTTGGTTAAATCATCCATATATCAATGCTTTTGTTGCATCCACATTTTTTTTCAAATACGTATTCTTTATGGTTTGCTCTTCTAATAAATCAACCTCTCTTCCGAATAAATCTTCCAATGAATATTTAAAATCGAAGTAGTTATCAAAGTAGTCTTCCACTTCTGCTTTTTTGAAATCGACTACCAAGTCCACATCGCTGTCGTCATTGAATCGATTGGTAAGGATAGAACCGAACACAAACAACTTGTTTACCTTGTGTTTCTTACACAAAGCGATAATTGTCTGTATGTTGTTTTCTATCAGCTTCATAAAGCGTTTTTTGATATAACAAAGGTAGTGATTTCTGTTCGTATTAGCAAAAAGAAGTTGTTAAATAGTTTATTAGTAGAGTTATTTGTGATTTCTTTTTAGGATCTTTGATAATTCAAACGTACGACTTTCAGAACCGGAATATCCTTGGCGATTTAGTGAAACGCTGTACTTATCAATCTATTATAAATCTCTGATAATGCTGATTAATCAACAATGAAAGATACCATTTTTTTCTTACCATACTCTTTTCAATTTTCCTTTTAAAAAACTTTTAGAACACACAAAGGCTATAACCTAAAATTAATAGCTATATTTGGAGCAACATCCGATAATTCTTCGAATATTGTTTAAACTTAAGATAAAATTATAAGGATTATGACGAAAAACTTTTCCGATTGTATCATGCGAACACATCTCTATACTCTTTCAGGTGGAAAGAGCAAAACAGAGATAATATCAAAGATTATATACGTTGGTCTTGATATAGCCACAAAATTTGTTGAAAGAAAAAACAGGGTTCCCTACATTCCTGTAAGAGGCATAGATGATACTATACCTGAAAAACAATACGTACGTTTGGATAAGATCGAACCAGAAAATAACAATCTCAATATAGAGAAGTTGCAGACTTATGATGTGCCGGATGTGGAAGAAGAACCTGAAGAAAAGCCAACACAGCCCATCAATGATACAACTTCTCAATCCGTATCGCAGGAAGTTGGAAATAAAGCAATTATGAAAACTACTAGTGATACGACAATGGAGTTGAATCACTCCATCATGTCAAAACCGATTCCACTTCAATACCCACCTTTGTTTA
>OMAB01000169.1_pt1 | contig 9621 bp, 10 predicted proteins | sample 1644541 | NCBI WGS metagenome assembly OMAB01 (sample SAMEA103958167, study PRJEB25191) | human gut metagenome
TCCAGTGAAGCTGCGAGCCGGCTGCGGTGCAGTCCTGTTGGCGAGCGGTTGAGCGACAGCAAAAACCACGAGACTTACAGAACAAACTCGGCACGTATGGGGAGCAGCTCCGGTGAAGCCGAAGCATGACCGACTATTTAGCCAAAATTGTGCTTGCATTTCCGTCATCCTCGGGCAGCACATAGTGCCAACGCCGGGGATATATAGATTCCCTGCTCAAGTACTCGCTCTGTCATTGCCGGACTTGATCCGGCAATCTAAGGATTCCCAAGTCAAACCGGGAAATGACGAAAAAAACCGGCAATGACAGAACAAATATTTTATTTAAAGGAGTGAACCAACGACCCGGCCAACATATACCACCCGTCAACCAGAACAAAGAAAATAACCTTGAAAGGCAAAGCCAAAACCGTTGGCGGCAGCATCATCATACCCATCGACATCAGCACCGAAGCGATAACCATATCAATAATCAGAAACGGCACGAAAATCAAAAAGCCGATTTCAAACGCGCGGCGCAGTTCGCTGATCATAAACGCAGGAATGGCAACTTTCAACGGCGTTTCCGCAACCGTTTCGGCCGGTTTTTCCTTAGCCAGATCGGTAAACAGCAGCAAGTCTTTTTCCCGGGTGTTCCGAATCATAAATTCCTTAATCGGCTCCGCAGCCTTTTCCAGTCCCTCGATAATTTCGACTTTCTCTTCATACATCGGCTTAATGCCCTCTTCCCAGGACTTTTCAAACGTCGGCGCCATAATGAACATGGTCAGGAACAAAGCCAGCGAGAGCAGCACCATATTCGGCGGCGTCGAGTTGGTCGCCAGCGCGCTGCGCGTAATCGAAAAAACGACGACGATACGTGTAAACGACGTCATCATTACCAGCAGGCTCGGCGCAATCGACAACACCGTAATCAGCAGAATAAGGTTAAAAATCCTTGCCGTTGCCGAACCGCTCGGCTGATCCTGAATATTCAGGCTGAGCGTCTGCGCCTCTGCCGGAAAACTGAAATACAGCAGCGCCGCCGCAAGAACAAAACCAAAAAGAAAGAATTTCCTAGACATTATTTTTGAGCCTTCTTAAGCGGAACGGTTTCAATCAGCAAATTCTGCGCCGCACCGAGCAAAACCAAATGCTCGTCTTTGTCTTTTCGGAACAAAACAAGCGTATTCCGCGCGTCCAGACGGCGAACCTCCAGAACCTGCAATCGCTGCTGTTCGCCAAGTTTGCGCATAAAACGGCTTTTGGCGCCATGCAGCTGGCAGTACCTGACCGCCCACAGCGTCAGGAACATCAGTCCCAACACAAAAGCCAGCGAAAGCATGGCTTTCAAAATCATCATACCTTCCATATTATCGTCCGTCCGGTCGCTGTTATCCTTTCTGCGCTGATTATACGGGGCTTCGCCGCCAAAAGTCAATCGCCGCCGCCGTGTCTGTTGATATGTAAAGCGCGGGACTGGAAGAAGAAAAAACAATATGTTAGAGATAAACCTATGAAAGAGGAAAAAATCAAAATATCCGACGAACGCAAAACCATGGGGCTGTCGTCGCTGTCAAAAACCATTCTGCCTTTCGCCAGACAGATTTTGGGAAGCAGGGGCTTTGTCGAAGTCGACATCTTGGCCGGCTGGCACGAAATCGTCGGCGAAGAGCTGGCCGAATTCTGCCTGCCGCAGAAAATCGACTTTCCCCGCGGACAGAAAAGCAACGGCACCCTGTACTTAAACGTCGCTTCCGGCGCTTTTGCGCTCGAAATCCAGCACCGAGAAAAATTTATTCTTGAAAAAATCAACACCCGTTTCGGATATCAGGCGGTAGCCAAAATAAAAATTGTCCAAAACAACAGCCTGACGCTTGAAAAACTGGATAAAATAAAGAAAGAGGAACGTTCCGAAACTCTTGTAAGCCCCGAAGAGGAAAATTATATTAATAATCTGGCGGAAGACCTAAACCATTCCGAACTTAAGGAAATATTAGTAAAATTAGGTAAAAGTGTATTTAATGACAACAAAAGAGAGAATAAGAAAAAATGAAATTTGAAGATACGATAAAAAAAATCAGCGGCTTTGTTGCCGGACTGCTCATTTTTTTCATTGGCGCCGGAATGTATCTGAACCTCAAGGGCTTCATTATGAGTCCCGACGGACGCCCGGTTTTGGTTAAAGAAGCCCGCGCTGCCGCAAACCCGAAGGATGCCGACGGCCTGGCAGAGAAAATCGCGGCCAATGTCAACGTAATCCTTCCCAAGGGACACCCTGTCGGCAGCAAAGACGCGCCGATTTCAATTTACGAATATTCCTCTTTCGGCTGCTACCACTGCTCCGATTTTCATCTCGAAACCCTGCCCAAACTTCAAAAAGACTTTATTGACAGCGGCAAGGTCAAACTCGTCTTCGTCAACTTTCCGCTCGACAGCAAATCAATGATGGCCGCCATGATTGCCGACTGTATGCCGGAGAAAAACTATCATGAATTTATCAAACTCCTGTTCAAAAAACAACGCGACTGGGGACTTTCGCTCCGCACCGAAAAACTGTTGGCCGAATACGCGTCGCTGAACGGACTGAGCAAAGAAGAAGTCGCCAAATGTCTCAAAAACGAAAAACTGGCTCAGAACATAATTGAAGAACGCCAGCAGGCCATAGAAAAACTCAAGGTTCAGGGTACGCCGGCGCTGCTCGTTGTCAGCAAGGACGGCAAAGAAGTCATTCACGGCGCCCCAGACTATGAACTGCTCAAGGCTTTTTTGGAAAAAAAGCTTGCAAATAAATAACAAAGCCGCCTTTTTTTAATAAGTCGGTAACAATTTATGAGTATAGTAGGTACAGATGAAAAAGATTCCCGATGACCTGAAATCGTTGGAAGAACGCATAAACAAACAAAGAGCGGTTGAAAAAGCCGCGCGGAAAGACCGTCCGGAATCAGAGTTTGCCTATGCGACCAAAACCGGATTCCGGGTCGGAACTGAACTGGTTTCGGGCGTACTGGTCGGGGCCGCTCTGGGCTACTTTTTGGACAAACTGTTCGACACGCAGCCCGTTCTGCTCATTGTTTGCCTGTTTTTCGGCGGTGCCGCGGGATTCTTAAACGTATACCGTTTTGTCAAAAACGAGGACCGGAGCAAGGAGTAAGTCAGTCGTGTCTAACCCAATGGAACAATTTACGATTAAGCCGATTATTCCCATCGAAGTCGGCGGCGTGGACATCTCTTTTACCAACTCCAGCCTGTTTATGGTTTTGGCGGTTGTCGTTTCCACGCTCGTTTTCGGCCTCTGCCTGCGCAAAAGGACCATCGTTCCCTCGGTCGCCCAATCGGTACCGGAAACCGTTTACGAATTTGTCTCCTCACTGCTGAAAGAAAACGTCGGCGTCGAGGGGCTGAAATACTTTTCGTTTATCTTCACGGTTTTTCTGTTTGTCGCTTTCCGCAACCTGCTCGGCCTGTTCCCCTACGCCTTTACCTTTACATCGCATCTGGCCGCCGTCGGCGGACTGTCCGTCATCGCGCTGCTGTTCAATATCGGCATCGGCATCAGAAAAAAGAAATGGGGCTATCTCCGTACCTTTCTGCCCAAAGGAATTCCGGCCGCGCTGGCGCCTCTGATCGTCCCGATTGAAATGATATCTTTCCTTTCAAAACCGTTCAGCCTGACCGTCCGTCTTGTCGCCAACATGACCGTCGGCCACATTATGCTGAAAATCATCGCCGGCTTTATTGTCGCTCTCGGTATCGGCGGCATTGTCCCTCTGGCGTTCGACGGCTGCATTATCGTCTTTGAAATTTTCATTGCCCTGTTGCAGGCGTTTATTTATACGGTTCTGAGCTGTATTTATCTGGGCGACGCCCTGCACAGCCACTAAGGATTAAGTTTTGGCCATGTGCCGAATATAATTATGTCGAATAAAAAACACAACAACCGAAGTTTGGATATTGCGCCTAATACGCCGCAAGTTTTTTCCGCCGTGCATAACGAAGTACATAAGGAAAAAAGTTGCAAGCAATAAGCCAATAAACAAACTTCCCCGAACAAAAGGAAAAATAAATGGAACCTATGGCTTATATCGGCGCCGGTATGTGCGCTTTGTCAATGACTGTCGCTGCTTGGGGTGTGTCTCAGGTCTGGACAACGATTATTTCAACCGTCGGCCGCAACCCGCAGGTAAAAAAAGACGTAGACATCTACGGCTGGGCAGGTTTTGCAGCGGTTGAGGCTATTGCTTTCTACGCTTTGGTTATTGCTCTGGTAATGCTCACGGGTAACTAATAGGTTTCGTCTTGGTCAGAACCGGGACAGACAAATTTCCCGGTTCTGAAACAGACGGCTGCGTAAAGGATAAACCATGCCTCAGTTAGATACATCGACATTCACTTCCCAGCTGTTCTGGCTGATTGTCTGCTTTTTCAGCATGCTGTTCATCATGTCCCGTTTCATCGTGCCGCGAATTGCCGATATTCTGGAACAAAGACAGCGCAAAATTGACGGCTATCTGAACAAGGCTCACAACATCAGGCTGGAAGCCGAAGAGTCGCTGAAAAAATATCAGGACGCCCTGGCCGAAGCAACTGCCGAAGCCAACAGGTCGCTGGCCGCTACTCAGGCTGAGCTGAATGCCTATATGCAGGCCAAACAGGATGAACTGGCAGCAAAACTCCAAAAGAAAATTGCCGCCGGCGAAGCCGAAATCGCCAAAAGCAAAGAAGAAGCCATGGCCAGAGTCAAAGATATGTCCGAAGAACTGGCGCAGGCCGTTGTTGCCAAAATCGGCTTAACGTCGATTACCGCCAAACAACTTAAAGAAGCCGTAAAAACCGTCGAGGCAGAACAGAAATGACCACCGAAAACATTAATTCCGGCAAAGAAATCATCGACGCCGCACAAAACGCGGTTATGCAGGCTGCCGATGACGTTTCCGGCATAATTGAGAACACCGCCGAACAACTTCACGGTCACGAGGAAATCTTCTATCAAAGCGCCGAATTCTGGGTCGGCGTAGCTTTCGTTCTGGTCGTCCTGCTGCTGGCCGGACCGGTCGGCAGGCTGGTTCGCTCAATGCTGAACAAACGCATTGACAACATAACCAAACGCATCCACGACGCGGCCGAACTCCGCGACGAAGCGCAGAAACTGCTGGCCGATTATGAAAAAAAATTTCTTAACGCCGATAAGGAAGCACAGGCAATATTAAACAAATCGCAGAAAGAAATCGAATATCTCAAAAAAGAAAACCTCGCCAAACTTGAAGAAGAAATGAAAATTAAGGAAAAAGAGGCCGAAGACCGGATTACCGCATCTAAAGAAAAGGCGGCCAGAGAAATTTCCGATTTGACCAGTGAACTTACCATCAAAACGGTCAAAGCTGCCATTGTCAAAAATTTGGATGCCAAAACACAAAATAAGCTGATTGACGATTCCATCAGCCTGATAACCAGACTGTAAACGGTTTCAAAAACATTTTCATACAAAAAAAGACCGGACAATTCCGGTCTTTTTTATCACTCTCCGTTATTCCGCATTAAACGAACATCGTATCCAGCAAATCCTTTGCATAAGCCCGCATCTCCGGATTGCGCATCAATTTGAGCTTAAGGTCGGAATATGCCAAATCCTTGTTGGTGCCGCAGTCAAACCTCATAGCGTCACAAAGAACGCCGCTGAGTTTGACACCGCGCGCCGCCGCCAGATTCATGGCGTCGGTCAGATTGATTTCGCCGTTGGAACCTTTGCTGACCTCAGGCAGAATGTCCATAATCACGTTCGGCAGAATATACGGCCCCATGCTGGCGTAGTTTGACGGAACTTCTTCAAGCTTCGGCTTCTCGACCAGGCCTTTGGCATGAACGACCCGGCCGTCGCGAACCGCGCCGACCAGAGCACCGTAACGGGTCATCTGTTCGCGCGGAAATTCCATGATATTCTCAACCATGCCGCCGTATTCGTCATAAACTTTAAGCAGCTGTTTCAGAATACCGTCGCCGTGAATATTGATATATACGTCATCCGGCCACATTACGATAAAGTCACGGTCGCCGACGATCTCCCTGGCCATCAGAATGGCATGGCCATTGCCTTTGGGTTCCTTCTGCTCGGCAAAAGAAAACTTCATGCCGTGCGGAATAATGTCCTGAATGACTTTCAGAAGATCAAGCTTGTTTTTTTCTTTTAAATGGTTTTCCAGCCACGGATAAGGTTTGAAATAGGTTTCAAACAAATGTTTGCAGGACTGGTCACTGTAGATGAAAACAATTTCCTTAACCCCGATTTCCGCACAGGCATCAACCGCATACTGAATAATCGGCAGACTGTCGAGGGTAAGAAACCCTTTGTGAAGAGCTTTTGTTGCCGGAAGGTTTCTGGTTGAAAGTCCGGCTACGGGCAAAATACAAACTTCAGGTTTTTTTATCATGTAAAACTCCAATAATACATAATGTTACACAATGCCCAAAATCATATCATAAAAAAACGATTCGACAAGCCAAAAACAACCCTTGCACAACCCTTAAGTCAAAAGAGTCTGATTTTAATCGTCTACCCTGATTATTTTGCCCGAAGCTTTGGAAATTTCGCCCAGAGTCTGCTTCAGCAGAGGCTTTTCGGGCTCAGACGCCGGCTCTGCCGCAACCGTTTTTTCCGTTGTTTCGACCGGCGCCGAAACAACGTTTTCCTCTGCTTTCAAGACCTCCGGAAATGTTCGCCCGACCGGTTCGAGTTTCTGCCATATCCTGACGCTCCCCGAAGTCGCATTGTCAGTTTCCGCTGCTGTTTCGCCTTCCAGAATTATCGTCGGTTTCTTGACGATTCCGCTCGGCGTTTTGCCGCTGAAATCCAGAACCGGAATATCCTCTTTCATCTTGGCGGCTTCCATCTTTTCAATTTCTTCAATATCGCGCGTTACCGTAATGTCCTCTCCCCGCGCGCCTGAAATTTTGCCGGTGTTTTCCTCCAGCTTTTTCTTGATTTCCTCTTGCTTGAGCTTTTCGTCATAAGCTTTTTCTTCTGCCGACGTAATTTCCTCCGAATACTTGAACAGCGCTTCGATTTTTTCGTTCAGCAGTTTCAAATCCTCCGCCGACTGCACCTCCAGTCCGGCAATTTTGGCGGCATAATCCTCCAGCTGCCCGAGATCATGACTGTTCTGCATAAAGATATAGTCTTTGACGACCTGCGTATTGACCGCGTCCAGCGCCAGCAACCTGTCCTCAATTTCTTTTTTCATTTCGATGACCCGGTCGTCCTGTTCTATGTCCAGCATGGTCTTAATCATCGCCAGACGCCGGCCGAAAACGCCGTAGTTGTCGCGGTAAGTGTTGACATCCGCTTTCGAGCGGTTGTAATTGTCGACAATTTTGTTGTAGAAACCGTTAATTCTCTTTTTAACGTCCTGCTCATAAACGCCGAGTATTTCGTTTTTAAATCCGGCCGAGCGGTCGTCCAGCTGTGAATTTTTTTCGCCGAGCGCTTTCGGCAGACTTTCGTCGAACTCGGGAACCAGTCCCTGAACAATAACCTCGTCCAGCCCTTTGCTGACTTCTTTGACCCGGTCGTCAATCTCTTTGTATTTAGCCAGAATATCGGCGTCCGTCGTCATTTTGCGACGCGCTTCCAATTCCGGAATAACGTCTTTGAACAAACGCTGCTGAATGTTTTTGGCATAATTCTGCTGCTCGTCCATCAGAGCCTTCAGATGTGCCTTGCGGGCATCCTCCGCAGCCTTTTTGTCCGCGGCAACCTTTTCCCAGTGAGCGTCGTAGGTATCGGTAATTGCCTTGACGTCAACGGTTAAAACCGGCGAAATCATCGGACCGGTCATTGCAAAGCCGAACGGTTTAACCTTGCCGCCGGGGAAGGTTACCGTAAAGGCCGCATCCATGTCCCAGGTGTCCAGACTGCCTTTGTCGGTCATAGACACCGTCCAGCCCGGCGCCTCAAAGACCGCGTTTTCAAAAACATATTGCGCATTCGCGATTTTAACTTTGCCGGCAGCGCGCGCAAAAGCCGTTTCGCCTTTTTGCAGATTCTCCTGCACCAGTGCCGCCAGCCCGTCCGAACGGTCGCGTTTTTTCAGGTCTGCATCAACGACACTTAAATTCCAGCCCTTGACGACCGGCGCTTCAACCGTATAGCTGATGTCTGCGCCCAAACCGGTCAGCATTTCTTCTTCGGAAGCGGCGCCGGTATGAAAAGCGGCCTGTGCGGACAAAATTCCCGATTTTATGCCGTACATGCTGCCGCTCCAGCTTTTTTCCGCCATTTTCTGCCCTTGCAGATTAAGTTCGCCCTTCAGATACGGCACGTCGACCATACCGAGTTCGGCATTGCCCGAAACCTGTCCGCCGTTGTAGTCTGCGGCAAAATTGCCAAGCGTCAACGTCCCGTCTTTCAGAACGCCGTTCAGCGCCGCATTTCTGAAATCCTCGTTTTTATATGTCAGCGACGCAATTTTAAAGTTTCCGTTCAGATCAAACGTTTTGTAAAAATCATAATTGATTTTGCTCTTGTCCAAAAACGGACGGGCGACAAACGCGGCATTCTCGGCTTCGCCGGCGCGGAAAGTAACCTTATTCTCCTGATTCGGGGCATCGTTGTAAAAAAAGCGTTCCAGTTCAAACTTGTTAACATCCATCCGAGCCGTAATGTTCGGACGCCCCAGGCTGCGGTCAACAGTCAGCTCGCCTTTAAAATTGTTGGAACCGACAAAGGCATTCAGACCGGTAAGCCTAAATTTATCGGCGGTTCCCGAAACTTTGGACGCCAGTGTAAAAATCCCCAGCGAAAAAGCCTTGGGCTTGTAGTTAAAGTTAAAATCGTTAACCAGCTGAACAAAATCCGGTGCCTTCAGATCAACCTCTCCCGCAAAAACCCACTGCCCGTTCTGCTTTCCGGCCTGCCCGCCATAAATGAAATCAATGTTTTCCAAACGCGAGACCGTCTTCATTGCCATAAGTTCCGGACTGCCGGTCAAAATGCCCTTAGAACTGAAGTTTTTGAGTTTTTTCAAATCGGCATTCGGCAGCGGCAGCGCAAATTTGTTCAGAAAAGATGCCAAATCCTTGGTCTCCAGACTATACTTCAGATTTTCAAACTGCAGCGACTGCCCCATGCCCTTCAACACGCCGGAAACGTCGACCGCCGCATTGGCCACTGCCCCGACATTAAGTTTCGAAACCGTCAGCACGCCCTGCGCCGTATCCATGTCAAACTGCGTATTTTCAAACGGAATGTTCTCATAAATGCCCAGCCCGATTTTACCGAAAAGCCGCATGTCGAAATCATTCAGGAAACCAAGCCTGGCAAAACGGCGGTTGATTTTTTCGGCAAGGGTACCGCCCTGCTCTTCGGCCGGCAGCGGCGGAATATAATTGTCAAAGTTAACGCTGTCGGCATTAACCTCAAGAAAGACATTCGGCCTCTCGCCGGTAATAATGCCCATATTGCCGGAAAAAGAACTCTTGTCGACACTGATTTCGTACGGCGAAATCTTTACCGTTTTCAGCGTTCCTTCCACGGTTGCGTCGCCGGTGCTGCGCTTATAGGTCGCCTGCGTTACCTGATTAACCTGATATCCCAGCCAGCCCAGCAGTTTCTGCAAATCATTGGTCGTATATTCGGGCTGCAGCGAA
>OMAB01000191.1_pt1 | contig 9167 bp, 8 predicted proteins | sample 1644541 | NCBI WGS metagenome assembly OMAB01 (sample SAMEA103958167, study PRJEB25191) | human gut metagenome
GGCCGGGCGCGGTGTTCTGGATGTGGTGTTCCGCCCTGCTGGGCATGTGCACCAAATTTTCGGAGGTCACGCTGGCGGTACACTTCCGGGAGCGCAATGCCAATGGCGAGCTGGTGGGCGGCCCGATGTATTACATCAAAAATGGCCTTGCCAAACACTGGCGCTGGCTGGCCGCCATTTATGCTCTGTTCGGCGTGCTGACGGTGTTCGGCACCGGTAACGCCACGCAGGTCAACACCATTATCACCGCCATTGATGCCGCCCTGAACCAGTATGCCGTTGTGAGCGATAAAGCTATGGCAACCGTCAACCTGGTCATCGGCATTGTAGTGGCCATGCTGGTGGCGCTGGTGCTGCTGGGCGGCGTGAAGCGCATTGGCAGTGTCAGCGAAAAGCTGGTGCCCTTTATGGCGCTGTTCTATGTGGTGCTGGCGCTGGGCGTTGTCATCCTGAACATCCGGCGCTTCCCGGCGGTGCTGGCCTCCATCGTGGGCGGGGCGTTTGACCCACGGGCCTTCACGGGCGGTGCCATCGGCAGCGTTTTCCTCAGTATGCAGAAGGGCGTTTCCCGCGGCATCTTCTCCAATGAGGCCGGTTTGGGCACCGGCTCCATCGCCCACGCCTGTGCCGACACCCGCAAGCCGGTCAAGCAGGGGATGTTCGGTATCTTCGAAGTCTTTGCCGATACCATCGTCATCTGCACCCTGACCGCGCTGGTCATCCTGTGCAGCGGCACCCCGGTCGGCTACGGCGCAGCTGCGGGTGCTGAGCTGACCATCTCCGGCTTTACCACCACCTACGGCGGCTGGGCGTCTATCTTTACTGCCGTGGCGCTGTGCTGCTTTGCCTTTTCTACCATCATCGGCTGGGGTCTGTACGGCTCCCGCTTTCTGGTGTTCCTGTGCAAGAGCAACAAGGTGGCGCGCCCCTTCTTTGTGGTGTATGCTCTGGTAGCCATTCTGGGCGCTACCATGGATCTTGGTCTGCTGTGGAGCATTGCCGACACCTTCAACGGCCTGATGAGCATCCCCAACCTCATTGCATTGCTGCTGCTTTCCGGTACGGTGGTGCAGCTGACCCGCGCCTTTTTTAAATCAGAAGGGTGAGCGGCAGCTCTGCCCATAGTGGACAGAAACGCCGGAACGCGGTATACTGAGAAAAAACAACGGTGGCTATGCACCACAGGAGGTTCTAACGTGGAAAACTTTAACGAATTGCTGCAGAAGTATGCAGATTTTATCGTCCGGGTGGGTGTGAACCCGCAGCCGGGACAGACCCTGATCATCAACTGCCCGCTGGAAGGTGCCCCGCTGGCACGGCTGTGCGTGCGCAGCGCCTACGAGGCCGGTGCGCGGGACGTGCAGGTGAACTGGCAGGATGACGCCGTTACCCGCATCCGCATGGAGCTGGGCAGCGAGGACGCCCTGACCGACCACAAGGGCTGGCAGCTGCGCCGCTATCTGGACTACGCCGAGAGCGAGGGCGGTGTGTGTGTGCTGCACCTCATCGCGGACGACCCGGAGTTGTTCGCCGGGCTGGATGGTGCCAAGATCAGCCGCGTGAACAGCGCGAACCGCAGCTTTATGCAGCCGTGGCGGGAGTACACCATGAACGACCGGGTGCAGTGGTCCATCGCCGCCCTGCCTGCCGCGCCGTGGGCAAAGAAGATGTTCCCGGAGCTGGACACTGCCGCCGCCATTGAGGCACAGTGGAAGCTGATCTTTGATACCTGCCGTGTGACCGGCGGCGATCCGGTAGGGGAGTGGCAGAAGCATCTGGACCGCCTGAACGAGCTGGGCGCAAAGATGAACGCCCTGGATCTGGAAAGCGTGCATTTTGAAAGCGCCAACGGCACCGACCTGACCGTGGGTCTGGCAGAACAGGCGGTGTGGGAGAGCGCCGGCAGCAAAAACGAGAAGGGCGTGCCCTTCCTGCCCAACATCCCCACCGAGGAGGTGTTTACCGCACCCCATAAGGATAAGGTGGACGGCATCGTTTACGGCACAAAGCCCTACGTCTTTAACGGTCAGCTCATCAAGAATTTCCACGTTACCTTCAAGGATGGCAAGGTGGTGGAGCACGGCGCAGACGAGGGCGCAGACCTGCTGGGCCAGCTGCTGGACACCGACGAGGGCGCACGCCACATCGGCGAGGTGGCACTGGTGCCCGCCTCCAGCCCCATCAACCGCAGCGGCAAGCTGTTCTACAACACCCTGTTTGACGAGAACGCTGCCTGCCACATCGCCTTTGGCGACAGCTACCCCGGCACCACCGTGGGCGGCACCGGCCTTTCAAAGGAAGAACTGGCAGCCCGCGGCATGAACCACTCCTCCCTGCACGAGGACGTGATGATTGGTGCAGAGGACAGCCGCATCACCGGTAAATGCCGCGATGGCCGCACCGTGCCGCTGTTTGAAAACGGCGTCTGGGTGCTGTAAAAAAGCCCCAAAGGGCGCACAACAGCAAAAAAATTGCGAAAATGCTTGCATAAATCGCAAGAGTATGATATATTCTAGTAGTACGATATAGTTTAACCTGAAACGTGGGCCGCAAGGTCCGCGTTTCTTGTTTGTTTGGAGGTTTTTTATGGCGAAGCAGTCTGGCGGCAATACCGCCCAGAGAGTCGAAGCACTTGTCCGCCCCACCGTGGAGGGCATGGGGCTGCGCCTATGGGATGTTGTGTTTGAGAAAGAAGGTCCGGACTGGTATCTTCGCGTCCTGATCGACAAGACGGACGGCACCACCATGGACACCGACACCTGCGCCGATGTCTCCCATGCGCTGGACCCCATCCTCGATGAGGCAGACCCCATCGACCAGAGCTATTATCTGGAAGTGGGCAGCCCCGGCCTTGGCCGCAAGCTGACCCGCCCGGAGCACTACGAGGCGCTCAAGGGCCAGAAGGTGCGGGCAAAGCTCATCCGCCCCAACGCTGACGGCGTGCGGGAGCTGTCCGGCATCCTGACCGGTCGCGAGGGCAGCACCGTGACGCTGGAGACCGAGAACGGCCCCGTGACCTTTGAGGTGAATGCAGCCTCCGGCGTGCAGCTGTGCGACGACGAGGATCTGTTCAACTGAGAAGAACCGTCTCTGATGGAGAAAAGAGAACAAAATATATAGGAGGAACCCGAAAAATGACAGCAGCGAATAAGGACTTTTTTGAAGCGCTCTCCATGCTGGAGCATGAGCGCGGCATCACCGCAGAGTACCTGATCGAGAAGATCAAGGCCGCCATCGTGATCGCCGTCAAAAAGAACTACGAGGTCGAGGACGACAATGTGATGGTCGAGATCGACCCCGCCACCGGCAAGTTCAATGTGGCCCTGCTGCAGAACGTCGTTGCCGATGAGGATTGGTACGACGAGCACGCCGAGATCGGCCTGACCGAGGCTCAGAAGCTCCGCAAGAGCTACGAGATCGGCGACCGCGTCGTGACCCCCCTCAAGACCAAGGACTTCGGCCGCATCGCTGCTCAGACTGCAAAGCACGTCATCCGTCAGGGCATCCGCGAGGCCGAACGCAGCCAGCAGCTCAGCGAGATCCAGTCCCGCGCACACGATATCATTCAGGCCACCGTTACCCGCGTGGACAACGAAAAGGGCATCGTGGCCCTTGATCTGGGCAAGGGCGGCGAGGCCATCCTGCCCCGCAACGAGCAGGTCCCCGGCGAGGTCTACACCGAAGGCCAGATGCTGCAGGTCTACATCGTGGATGTCGTGGCAAGCGAGCGCGGCCCCCGCGTCATGATCAGCCGCACCCACCCCGGCCTCGTCAAGCGCCTGTTCGAGCTGGAAGTGCCCGAGATCTATGACGGCACCGTTGAGGTCAAGGCCATCAGCCGCGAGGCCGGTGCCCGCACCAAGATGGCTGTCTGGAGCAAGGATGCCAACGTCAACCCCGTTTCTGCCTGCATCGGCCCCCACGGCGACCGTGTGGCCGCTGTGGTCGAGAAGCTGGGCGGCGAGAAGATCGACATCGTGAAGTGGAGTGAGGACATCTCCGAGTTCATCTCCGCAGCCCTGAGCCCCGCCAAGGTGGTCAAGGTGGAGCTGCTGCCCGGCGAGACCCGCTCCTGCCGCGTCACCGTGCCCGACCAGCAGCTGAGCCTTGCCATTGGCAACAAGGGCCAGAACGCCCGCCTGTGCGCCCGCCTGACCGGCTACAACATCGACATCCGCCCCGAAAGCGGCTACTACGGTGAGGAAGAGCCCAAGGCAGAACAGCCTAAGACCGAGGAGACTGCGGAATAATCCGCCGCCCCACGCCGAAGGAGGGAAATCGGATGGCACAAAAGAAGATCCCTGCCCGCCAGTGCATCGGCTGTATGACCAGCCGCCCCAAAAAGGAACTGGTGCGGGTGGTGCGTGCGCCCAGCGGCGAGATCAGCATCGACCTCGTGGGCAAAAAGCCCGGCCGCGGAGCCTACCTCTGCCCGGACCCGGCCTGTCTGGCCAAGGCAAAGAAGAAAAAGGCGCTGGAGCGCTGCTTTGAGCAGCCGGTTCCCGCCGAAGTGTATGACGCACTGGCCGCGCAGCTGGCCGGTGCTGCAAAGGAGGCAGAGCAGAATGGCGAAGCATAAGAACAACACCCCCGAAAAGCCCGCCCTGCCCCCGCAGGAAGCGCTGTATCAGGCCGTGAGCCTGTGCCGCAAGGCCGGTGCGCTGACCATGGGCTTTGATGCCGTGGAGGAAGCCTGCGTCAAAAGCAAGGCATGGCTGGTGATGACCGCATCGGACATCAGCCCCAAGACCTTGCAGCGTTTGAACTACGCTGTGGGGGACTTGGTGGACGTGTTCACCATGCCGCTGACACAGGATAAGCTGGCCGATATCAGCCACAAGCCCGTGGCTGTTTACGCGGTGACCGACCGCAACCTCGCAAAGCTCTGCTTTGACCGTCTTTCGGACTGCGGGGCAATCAAAAATGAGGAGGATATGAGCGAATGATCGTAAAATATAAAGTGAGTGACTTTGCAAAGGATCTGAACCTTTCTGCAAAGAAGGTACTGGACGAACTGGCCGCTATGGGCAGCACCGGCAAGAAGAACAGCTCCAATCTGGAGGAGAACGAGCTGAACTACCTGCTGGAGAAATTCAGCAAGGACAACAGCGTGGCCGACCTGACCGAGTACCTGAACAGCGCAAAGCAGCCGGTTCAGGAGAAGAAGGCCGAGAAGAAGGCCGAGAAGAAGGCCGAGAAAAAGGCCGAGCAGCCCAAGGCCGAAAAGCCCGCTCAGCCCGAAAAGAAGGCCGAACCCGCTGCCCAGAACAATAACAAGAAGCACGGCGAGAAGAAGAACGAGCAGCACAAGAAGCGCGAGGAAAAGACCGTTTCCTTCAGCGAACTGGCACGTGAGACCGGCGCAAAGGCTACCGCAGCCCCCGCACAGGCAGTTTCTGTCCGCCGCGAGGACAATCAGGTCACCGTGGATACCCGCACTGTGGATATGAACGTGGACCGCTTCGACGCCCGCTACGATGATCTGGCCTCTACCAAGAACACCGAGAACCGCCGCAAGCCCACTCCGCAGGGCAACAAGCAGAAGTTCACCCAGCGCGGCCAGCGCCAGCGCCAGCAGTTCCAGAAGGGCAAGCGCGAGACCGAGTTCGAGCGTCTGCAGCGCATCCAGCTGGAAAAGGCCCGCAATGCGCAGCTGAAGGTCCTCATCCCCGATGAGATCACCGTCGGTGAGCTGGCTGCCCGCCTGAAGCAGCAGGCCGGCAAGGTCATTGCCAAGTTCATGCAGATGGGCGAGATGCACGCCATCAACGACGTGATCGATTTCGACACCGCAGCTCTGCTGGCAGAGGAGTTCCACGCAAAGGTCGAGCACGAGGTGCACGTCACCATCGAGGAGCGCCTGTTCACGCAGGAAGAGGATGCACAGGAAGACCTCGTCGAGCGTCCCCCGGTCGTCTGCGTCATGGGCCACGTTGACCACGGCAAGACCAGCATCCTGGACGCCATCCGCAAGACCAACGTTACCGCAGGCGAGGCCGGCGGCATCACGCAGGCCATCGGTGCATATCAGGTCAAGGTCAACGACAGCCTCATCACCTTCCTGGATACCCCGGGCCACGAGGCGTTCACCTCCATGCGTGCCCGCGGCGCCAACATGACCGATATTGCAGTTCTGGTGGTTGCTGCCGACGACGGCATCATGCCCCAGACCATCGAGTCCATCAACCACGCCAAGGCTGCAAATGTCAAGCTCATCGTGGCAATGAACAAGATGGATAAGCCCACCGCAAACCCCGAGCGCGTGATGGAAGGCCTGACCAAGTACGGCATCATCACCGAGGACTGGGGCGGCGATGTCGCCTGCATCCCTGTCTCTGCTCTGACCGGCATGGGCATCAACGACCTGCTGGAGCGCATCGCGCTGGAAGCTGAGGTCATGGAGCTGAAGGCGAACCCCAACCGCCGCGCCAAGGGTGCGGTCGTCGAGGCCCGTCTGGACAAGGGCCAGGGCCCCATCGCCACCATTCTGGTGCAGAACGGCACCCTGCACTCCGGCGACGTCATCATTGCCGGTACCGCTGTGGGCCGCGTGCGTACCATGCGCAGCGACAAGGGTCAGCTGCTGACCGATGCCGGCCCCTCCACCCCTGTGGAGATCACCGGCCTGACCGCAGTGCCGGAAGCAGGCGACCTGTTCGAGGCTGTTGAGGACGAGCGTCTGGCCCGTGAGCTGGCTGAGCAGCGCATCGCTGCCGCCAAGGAGAAGCAGTTCTCCTCCTTCCAGAAGGTCACTCTGGATAACCTGTTCAGCCAGATGGCCCAGAACGATATGAAGGAGCTGGCCATCGTCGTCAAGGCGGATGTGCAGGGTTCTGCCGAGGCCGTCAAGCAGAGCCTCGAAAAGATCTCCAACGACGAGGTCCGCGTCCGCGTCATCCACGCCGGTGTCGGTGCCATCAGCAAGTCCGACGTTGACCTGGCCGATGCCTCCAACGCCATCATCATCGGCTTCAACGTCCGCCCGGACAACGTGGCCAAGGAAGAAGCCGCTGCCACCAAGGTGGAAATGCGTATGTACCGCGTCATTTACGACGCCATCAACGATGTCACCGACGCTATGAAGGGTATGCTGGCTCCCAAGTTCCGCGAGGTCTCTCTGGGCGAGCTGCAGGTCCGTCAGGTCTACAAGATCTCCAACGTCGGCACCGTTGCCGGCTGCCGTGTCACCAGCGGCAAGATCACCCGCGACAGCAAGGTGCGCGTGGTGCGTGACGGCATCGTCATCGCCGAGGACGAGATCGCATCCCTGAAGCGCTTCAAGGACGACGCCAAGGAAGTGGCCGAGGGCTACGAGTGCGGCGTTACGCTGGCGAAGTTCGCGGATGTCAAGGAGGGCGACGTGTACGAGGCCTTCAAGATGGAAGAATACCGCGACTAAGTGGTTTATTATGTTAGAGGAGAAACTGAATGTCTCAGAAAAATATGGGGCGTCTTGCCCAAGACATGAAGCGTGAGCTCATCGCCATCATCGGGCGGCTGAAGGACCCGCGCTTGGAGGGCGGTCTGCTGACCGTCACCCGTCTGGACGTGACGCCCGACCTCGATGTGGCAAAGGTCTACGTGAGCGTGATGGGCCGCCCGGACGGCCCCAAGCCCGCCATCGAAGCGCTGAACCGCGCGGCGGGCCATGTGCGCACCGAGGTCAGCAAGAAGATGCACATCCGCAAGGCCCCGCGCTTCATCTTCGTGGAGGATGACGGCGCCGCCTACGCAGCCCACATCAATGAGCTGCTCCGCGAGCTGAATGTGAACGGCGGCGAAGAGCCGTCGGAGACCGAGGAATAACAGCCTTGCGGAAAGGATGGAACATGGGATGACAGAACAGCTGAATGTACAGCAGATGGCAGAAAAGCTGCTTGCTGCAGATAACATCTTGATTCTGTGCCACAAAAACCCGGACGGTGACACCATCGGCTGCGGCAGCGCCCTGTACTATGCGCTCAAAGCGCTGGAAAAAACAACGGCGGTGCTCTGCTCCGATGACATTCCGTCCCGCTACGCCTTTACGAACCCACGGCTGTTCAAGGGCGAGTTCGAGCCCCGCACTGTGATCGCGGTGGATGTGGCCGGTTTGCAGCTGTTTGGCGAAAATAACGGTGTGCCGCAGTACGCACACCATGTGGACCTGTGCATCGACCACCACGCAGGCAACAACGGCTATGCCGATTTTACCCTTCTGGATGCCGGTGCCGCTGCGGCAGCGGAACTGCTGTATCAGGTCATCGTGGAGATGGGGGTGACTATCACCCCCCACATTGCCGACTGCCTGTACACCGGCATTGCCACCGACACCGGCTGCTTCAAGTTCTCCTCCACCACCGCCAACACCCACAAGGTGGCTGCAAAGCTCATTGAAGCCGGCTGTCATGTGGAGGAGCTGAACACCCTGCTCTTTGACACAAAGCCCCGTGCCCGCATGGAGGCCGAGCGCATCGCCCGCAACCATCTGGAGTACTATCTGGACGGCCGCTGTGCCCTGATCTACCTGACGAGGGACGAGATACGGCAGAGCGGGGTAGACCCCGCAGATCTGGAGGAACTGACCAGTCTGCCCATCAGCATCGAGGGAGTCAAGGTGGGTCTGACCCTGCGCCAGCAGCCCGGCGGCAGCTACCGCATCAGCGTGCGCACCGCAAAGGGAGTGGACGCCTGTGCCATCGCCCGGCGTCTGGGCGGCGGCGGCCACACCCGCGCAGCGGGCTGTGAACTGCTGGGCGACCTTGAAAACGCCAAAAACGCGATCCTTGCAGAGGTGGAAGCCGAGCTGGACGCACCGCAGGAGGAAGCATGATGCAGGGCATCCTGATCGTAGACAAGCCCATGGACTGGACCAGCTTTGACGTCATCGCCAAGCTGCGGGGCATCCTCGGCACCCGGAAGCTGGGCCACAGCGGCACGCTGGACCCCATGGCCACCGGGGTGCTGCCGGTGTTCTGCGGCGGGGCCAGCAAGGCCGTTGACCTGCAGCTCGACCACACCAAGGCCTACCGCGCCGTGCTCAAGCTGGGCGCGCGGACCGACACCGGCGACGTGACCGGCACCGTGCCGAGCATCCCGCTCATAGTCAGCAGCATCATGTCCAAGAAACTGGCTGCCGGTGCGGACGTCATCGTGCTGGACGTCAAGTGCGGCGATGGCTCATTCAT
>OMAB01000193.1_pt1 | contig 9124 bp, 7 predicted proteins | sample 1644541 | NCBI WGS metagenome assembly OMAB01 (sample SAMEA103958167, study PRJEB25191) | human gut metagenome
GGGGCATAGCCATATCCACATGCACCGGCATTGTTGACAAGTATCATGCCGGCAACAGTGATACCTCGCAAAACATCGAGAGAGAGAAGACGTTGGTGGGTGGATATAGGGGGATTCATGATTTATGGATTATGATTTATGAATTATTAGTCTGCAATGTACAATCATCTGCCTGGACAAGAACTTCCGCTCATCATTCTTCATTCGCAAGCACTCATCATTCTTACGAGTATTTTTTCGGATACCTTATTAATATGGCAAGTATGGCGCAGGTTCCCATACAGAACGGATAGTAGAGGTTGCCTATGATGCTAAGCGGTGAGATGCCTGCCAGTCCCGCGGCTATCAGCATTTGTGCGCCGTAAGGGATAATGCCCTGAATGAGACAGGAAAATGTATCCAGTATGCTTGCTGTTTTCCGGCGGTCCAGGTGAAAGCGTTTGGCTATGTCTTTGGCGATGGGACCGGTGGTGATGATGGCAATGGTGTTGTTGGCGGTGCAAAGATTGGCTACACTCACCAGTGCGGCTATACTGAATTCCGCACCCCGCTTGCCTGTGACGTGGCGGGTGAGGCGGGTGATGATAAAGTCGATACCGCCGTTGTAGCGGATTGTTTCCAGCATTCCGCCTGCCAGCAGGGTGATGATGATAAGTTCGCCCATACCGGTGATACCTGTTCCCATAGCGCCGAACCAATCGAAGAAAGCGGTGCTTGCATTCATGTTTTCGGCAGGAGTGACGCCGAAGACGCCCGTTGCCGTGCAAATGCCGATGATTCCCGTAGAGACGATGCCAAGTAGCAAAACCACCATCACATTGACTCCGGTTATTGCCGTACCCAGTACGATAAGGTAGGGGATTACCTTTATCCACTCGATGGTCTGCACTTGGGGCGGGGCAGAGACGGACAGTCCTTGAAAGATGTAGATGCCCAGCACGACAAGCGCTGCGGGGACTACAATCATGAAGTTGACGCGGAACTTGTCCCTCATCACGCAGTCCTGCGTCTTGGTCGATGCAATGGTGGTGTCGGATATGAAGGAAAGATTGTCTCCGAAGAACGAGCCTCCCACCACGATGGCGACCATGTAGGGCAGGTCGATGCCCGTCTTTTCCGCCAGTCCCACGGCTACGGGAGTCAGTGCGACGATAGTTCCTACGCTTGTTCCTATCGAGAGGGAGATGAAGCAGGCGGCAATGAAGATGCCCGCCAGCAGCAGGTTGTCCGGCAGTATATGTAGGGTCAGATTTACGGTCGCATCAATGGCGCCCATCTGCTTGGCGCTTTGGGCGAATGCTCCTGCAAGGATGAATATCCATACCATCAGCATGATGTTCTTGTTGGCTGCGCCGATGGAATATTGCAGCATTCGCTCATTCAGGCTCAGGCCTTTGGTGATGCATACCGCATAGACCGAGGATACCATGAAAGCAATCGTGATGGGGACTTTATAGAAGTCGTTTACAATGATGGAAGTCACCAGATACAGGCATAGAAATACCAGCAGTGGACTGAGTGCCCATAGACTGGGCTTATTGGTTATTGGAGTTAATTTTTCACCGTTCATGAATTTGTATTTTATAAAATGAGGTGCAAAGTTACAAAAAGACTTGCTGTATAACAATATATGGGGGAAAAAGGTCACAGCCCCACCTTCGTAACAGGGAAGGCAGGGCTGTAAGGGTATTGGGAAAGTTGGGGATAAAATTGGATTATAGTGTCACGCCTGTCTTGAAGATGGCGATTTCACGATAATTCTTCTTTTCATTGTTTACCGGTTCTCCGCTGGCAACACGGATGATATAGTCTATAAAGCGTTCGCAGGTCTTTTCCATCGGTTCGTTTTCTACGATGACTCCGGCATTGAAGTCAATCCATCCCGGTTTGTTTTTAGCCAGAGTGGAGTTGGTGGAAATCTTCATGGTAGGAACAAACGTACCGAACGGAGTACCGCGGCCGGTAGTGAAGAGCACCATGTGACAGCCGCAGGAGGCGAGGGCGGTGGCAGCTACCAAATCGTTGCCCGGTGCGGAAAGCAAGTTCAAACCTTTCACTTTCAGGCGGTCGCCATAGCCCATAACTCCGTCAACGTATGCTTTGCCGCATTTTTGGGTACATCCCAACGCTTTGTCTTCCAGGGTGGAGATACCACCTGCCTTGTTGCCCGGTGACGGATTTTCGCCCACTGGCTCGCCGTGTGACAGGAAATATTCCTTAAAGTCATTAATCAGGTGTACGGTCTGCTCGAACAGTTCCTTGGTGCGGCAACGGTTCATCAGGATGGTTTCCGCACCGAACATTTCGGGAACCTCCGTCAGTACGGAAGTACCGCCCTGTGCAATCAGGAAGTCGGAGAACATACCCAGCAACGGATTGGCGGTGATACCTGAGAAGCCATCCGAACCGCCGCATTTCAAGCCTACACGCAGCTCGGACAAAGGAACATCCTCGCGTACATCGGTCTTGGCTTTGGCGTACAGTTCACGCAGAATCTTCATACCCTCTTCAAATTCATCCCCCACTTTCTGAGTTACCATGAACTTTACGCGGTCTGTGTCGTAATCGCCCAGAAACTCGCGGAAAACATCCGGCTGGTTGTTCTCGCAGCCCAGACTGACAATCAGTACGGCTCCTGCATTAGGATGCAGAATCATGTCGCGGAGAATTTTCTTGGTATTCTCGTGGTCATCGCCCAGCTGTGAACAGCCATAGTTGTGAGGGAATGCCACGATAGCGTCCACACCTTCGCAGTTGGTTTCGCGGCGTAACGCTTCGGCCAGTTGTCCGATGATACCGTTTACACAACCCACGGTGGGGATAATCCATACCTCGTTACGGATACCTACATCACCGTTTTTGCGGCGGTATCCTTTGAACGTCAGGTCTTTCTTCGGGATATTGAGATCTACGCTGACCGGATTGTAGGTGTAATCCAACAGTCCGGCAAGGTTTGTCTTTATCTGGGTTTCATTGATCCAGCGTCCTTGTTCCACGGCAGTCACGGCATGGCCGATGGGGTAACCATACTTGATGATATTCTCGCCTTGGGCGAAATCTTTCAGTGTCACCTTATGGCCGGCAGGCACGTCTTCCTTCAACGTGATGGCATGACCGTCTACCGTGATGGTCTCGCCTGCTTTTAAGTCCGAGATAGCCACCACTACGTTATCAGCCGGATTGATTTTCAAATACTTTGTTTCCATTTCTATTTTTAGTTATCAGATTTACTTTTTATGCGCGTCCAGATAGAAATCCACGTTCTCCACCGCAAGCAGGGTGATGGGCATGTAATTGCATTGTTTCACCTCTTTCTTGAAGATCAGGTGATTGCACAGGCTCTCTACGCCGCTGTATCCTTGTGCGGTAGGTTGCTGAGCAATCAGGAAATCCACTGCGCCCTCTTTCAGACAAGAGACGTTCCGGTGTAATAAATCGTACCCAATCAGTTTGAAATTTTTCATGTTGTGCCCGATGAGATATTCTCCTATAATGTACACTTTCGAGTTGAAAGTGATGCCGCACGTAACCTGTGGGTTCTCTTGGAAAAAGCGGTTCATCAGCGCCTCGTCCTCGTCCGGACGCTTGGCGTAGAGGTTCAGTTCCACTATCTTGCAGTCGGGAAAATGCTCCTGCATATATTTTCTGAATCCTTTTTCACGGTTTTCCTGCTGGTTTGATCCCAGGCGGCCTTCGTTGATTTGTCTGAAGATAACGATTTCTTTGGGACATTCTCCCAACATCATGGCCATGCGGGCGGCAAAGTATCCGCTTTGGTCGGATTTCTGCCCGAAGAATGCCAGCGGGTTCAGACTGGCCACGTTGGAGTCTATAAATATATAAGGTATTTCCCGTTCTTGCAACTTGTCGGTGAATCTGGCCGTCATCTCAGGAATAGTGGGGGCGAGCAATACGCCGTCCGGCTCTTGTTTCAGTATTTCCTCACCGGCATTGATGAAGGAGGAATATTCATATTGGTCATAGTACATCACGGACAGGGTGATGTGGAAATCCGAAAAGGTTTCTACGGCTCTTTTCATCCCCAGTTCCACATCGGTCCAGTAATCGCCTTCCTTGTGCTGTGGCAGCAGGCAGACAAACAGATACTTTTTGTTGGATGCCAATGCGCTGGCATACATATTGGGCTGGTAATCCAGTTGCTTCAATATTTCTTCCACCCGTTTCCGGCTGGCTTCGGATACCCCTGTGCGGCCATGCAATACACGGTCTACTGTGCCGACTGACACATCTGCCAGGCGCGCGATATCCTTGATTCTGATTCTTTCGGGCAGTTTATTCATACCTTAATTATATATATTGTGCTCGTGCACACTGATAATTTATTTTTTTTCGATACAAATATATAACAATTTTTGGTTTTAAAAAAATAAATAGTACCTTTGTGCACGCACACGGATGAATTATTTGAGTGGTCTGTTGAGTACAAGGTTACGATGTGATTCGTCTATGGATATGTAAACCAGTATTTTAATTGGGTTGAAAGTTAAACGAATAAATATATAACAATTTAAAATCACGAAATTATGGGAAAAGTAGTAACCTTAGGTGAAATTATGTTGAGATTGTCAACTCCGGGAAACACACGTTTTGTACAGTCGGATTCATTTGATGTTGTTTATGGCGGTGGTGAAGCGAACGTAGCGGTGAGTTGCGCGAACTACGGTCACGAAGCTTATTTCGTAACTAAATTGCCGAAACACGAAATTGGACAGTCTGCTGTGAATGCATTGCGTAAATATGGTGTGAAGACCGATTTCATCTGTCGTGGTGGCGACCGCGTAGGTATCTATTATCTGGAAACAGGAGCTTCCATGCGTCCTAGCAAAGTAATTTATGACCGTGCCCACTCGGCTATCGCCGAAGCCGATCCTTGCGATTTCGACTTTGACGCTATCATGGAAGGTGCGGACTGGTTCCACTGGTCGGGTATCACTCCGGCTATTTCTGACAAGGCTGCCGAACTGACCAAACTGGCTTGTGAAGCTGCAAAACGTCATGGCGTTACGGTATCTGTAGACTTGAATTTCCGCAAGAAACTGTGGACAAAAGAAAAAGCACAGTCTATCATGAAACCGTTGATGCAGTATGTAGATGTATGTATAGGTAACGAAGAAGATGCCGAACTTTGTCTGGGCTTCAAACCGGAAGCGAATGTGGAAGCCGGTGAAACCAATGCGGAAGGTTACAAAGGAATCTTCAAGGCTATGGCAAAAGAATTCGGCTTTAAATATGTGGTTTCTACCTTGCGCGAATCATTCTCGGCTACTCACAACGGCTGGAAGGCTATGATTTACAACGGAGAAGAATTTTATGAATCAAAACGCTATGACATCAACCCGATTATTGACCGGGTAGGTGGTGGCGACTCATTCTCCGGAGGTATCATTCACGGTCTGCTGACCAAACCGAATCAGGGTGCCGCCCTTGAATTTGCTGTTGCCGCTTCTGCTTTGAAGCATACTATCAACGGTGACTTCAATTTGGTATCTGTAGACGAAGTGGAAGCATTGGCCGGTGGCGATGCCAGCGGACGTGTACAACGCTAAATTTGTTTTTTATAGGAACACGAATGACGCAAATAACGCAAATTTTTGATACATGTTTTATTTGTATCATTTGTGTTCCTATCTTTCATTTAAACTAAAATATAACATTATGGCTCGTTTTGATAAAATAGCAGTGTTGGACAAGATTGGTTCAACCGGTATGGTTCCTGTATTCTACCATAAAGATGCAGAAGTGGCAAAGAAAGTGGTGAAAGCTTGTTATGACGGCGGAGTTCGTGCATTCGAATTTACAAACCGTGGTGACTTTGCTCATGAGGTATTTGCGGAAGTTGTGAAATACGCGGCAAAGGAGTGTCCTGAAATGGCTATGGGAGTAGGTTCTATTGTTGATCCTGCTACTGCCGCTCTTTACTTGCAATTGGGTGCTTGCTTTGTGGTAGGTCCGTTGTTCAATCCTGAAATCGCTAAAGTGTGCAACCGTCGTTTGGTGGCTTATACTCCGGGATGCGGAAGCGTGTCCGAGGTGGGTTTCGCTCAGGAAGTAGGTTGCGATCTTTGCAAAATATTCCCGGGTGATGTATTGGGAGCAAAATTGGTTAAAGGTCTGCTGGCTCCGATGCCTTGGTCTAAACTGATGGTAACCGGTGGTGTGGAACCGACTCAGGAAAATCTGACTTCTTGGATTAAGGCAGGTGTGTTCTGTGTGGGTATGGGTTCTAAATTGTTCCCTGGCGACAAGGTAGCCGCGGAAGACTGGGCGTATGTAACGGCAAAATGTAAAGAAGCATTGGGCTACATTGCGGAAGCCCGTGCAAATAAATAAGAAAAAGATCAGCTCATGCCCGCAAGGGGTTAGTGAATTAGGGCGTGGGTATCATTTTGTTTAAAGGTGTATATAAAATGGGTAAGGGCCATCGCGAAGTGGATTCGCGATGGCTTTTCACTTTCCGGCGGGTGCTTGAGGCGGGGCGTTGGCAAAAATATTCTTGTAAAGATTGGTAGATAGAATAAAAATGTGTTCTTTTGTACCGTTTCTTAAGAAATAAAATGAAGCGTTTAATCTAAAACACACAAAAATGAAAAAAGCATTATTAAAGGTGGTCGTCATGCTGTTATGCTTGGCGGGGGTAACTCCTGCAATGGCCCAGTTTAATTTGAAGAAGGCAGTGGGGGGAGCCGTGAAGGCTGCAAAAGCGGTGACTTTGACCGATGAGCAGATGACAGAGTATGTAAAGGAGTACATTGACTGGATGGATAAGCATAATCAGGTTTGTGCAGACGATGATCCGTATACTGTCCGCTTGAAAAAACTGACTGAAGGGTTGACCGAAGTGGAAGGGATGCCGCTGAATTTCAAAGTATATTATGTGATTGATGTAAATGCGTTCGCCTGTGCAGACGGTAGTGTGCGGGTATTCTCTTCATTGATGGATATCATGACAGACGAAGAACTGTTGGGGGTAATAGGCCATGAGGTAGGCCATGTGGCACACAAGGACTCAAAGAACGGCTTCCGTACCGCATTGCTGACATCGGCATTGAAAGATGGTATTTCATCACAAGGAGGAAAAGCGGCTGCTCTGACAGATTCCCAGTTGGGTGACTTGGGAGAGGCATTGGTCAATGCTACTTATTCACAAAAACAGGAACGCGCCGCCGATGATTACGGTTACGAATTTCTGAAGAAAGCAGGTAAGAATCCTTGGGCGATGGCATTGTCATTCCAGAAATTGAAAAAATTGCAAGAAGAGGCAGGAGCAAAGAAAAGCAGCAAGCTGAATCAGTTGTTCTCTACTCATCCCGATCTTGACGCACGTATCCAGCGTATGGAAGAACGTGCTACAAGCGAAGGTATTGAAAAACCTGCAAACACGATGGGGGAAACAGGGAAATAAATGGTTTCCGGCAATGTGGATATACACATAATAGAGGGTGTCCGTTTCAATGGCGGACACCCTCTTCTTTTTTTGGGAGATTTTTTTGCATGACCTTATCTTGCCTCCCGGCGGGATAAAATCTGAATTTATTATGAGAGAAATCCTTATTGGGAGAAAATCAAAGTCCAAAGTTCAGGTTAAAAGAATCAAGTGTTCTTTTTCGTCTAGATTATAGAAGGAAATCTCTTGGCACAAAGATACGCTTATTTTAATGGTTGACGAATTCCCTGTAGGGTTATATCATAGCTAGATTTCCTAAAATGATGGCAAAAATTCCTTTTTTCTTTCTGATACTTTGCCTCCTCTTTACATTGTGATATGTGCTATGCGTTGTAAATCAGATTGTTAATTATGTGTATTGCTTCTGGACTGTGCAATAACAGGGTGGTTTAATATAAGTGAAAATCACTATCTTTGTATAAACCAACAGAAAGAAATGCACAAAACAGTTTAGCCATGATGAATTACGCATACGATACATCTTTGCAGGAAACGATGATACTGACTGAAGCGTTTCACACAGACAGGGTCATCTGTGACAATGGTAGTCTGTATAAGTTTATATGGGTCCAGGAAGGCAAACTGACATTGATAGTAGACCATGTGGAAATAGAGATGGAGCAGGATGAAATCATCTCTGTGAGTAATCTTCACCGCACGGAGTTCAAGAATGTATCGGGCAGGTATCTTGCTCTTCTTTTCAACGAGAATTTTTACGGCATTTACAAGCACGAGAAAGAAGTATCGTGCAGCGGAGTGCTGTTTAACGGAACTTCCGGTATAGTGCATCTGCGGCTCCCGATAGCCGATTCCGAACTGTTGCACGAGGTGGTGGACAGAATGGTTACCGAATACATCCTGCGGGATAACCTACAGGGAGAAATGCTCCGCCTGCTGTTGAAACGTTTCATCATTCTGTGTACCCGGCTGGCCCGTAAGCAGTTGTCCGGCTTTCCGGTTAATGAAAAAGGTTTTGACATCATCCAGCGTTATTATGTGTTGGTGGACAATCACTTCAAGGAGAAAAAACAGGTACAGGCATATGCTGCTTTGTTGCATCGTTCTCCCAAGACGCTTTCCAATTTATTTGCCGCCTACGGTATGCCTTCCCCTTTGAAGATTATACAAGAACGAGTGGTGACCGAAGCGAAACGGCTGTTGCTGCATACCTCGCACAGCATCAAAGAGATATCGGTGATTTTGGGCTTTGAAAGTGTGGGTACTTTCAGCCGCTTCTTTAAGAATATGACGGGGGAAAATACCTCGGCATACCGGAAAAGACTGCAATAACAAGAACCGGTCCTTGTTGCTGTTGATTTTGATAAGAACAGGGGCTTTTCCCATGCCTTATGCAGTTATTCTGAAACAGTATCCGTTATCTGATTAAAAAAACAAGCGTCAAAACTTTCTATCTATCTAATTTTCTTGTAAATTTGCACCTTAATTTTTGGAAGGCATTGCCTTTTAGTTAGAGAATACAAGAAAACGATATAAAATTATGAGTAAGAAATTTGCTGAACACTCGCAACTCAACCTATCACAGGTCAATAAAGATGTGCTGAAGAAGTGGGATGAAAACGATGTTTTCGCCAAGAGTATGACAGAACGTGAAGGATGTCCTTCTTTTGTCTTTTATGAAGGACCTCCCTCAGCCAACGG
>OMAB01000194.1_pt1 | contig 9118 bp, 3 predicted proteins | sample 1644541 | NCBI WGS metagenome assembly OMAB01 (sample SAMEA103958167, study PRJEB25191) | human gut metagenome
CCTGAACTCCAATGGTTGGTAGTAGGTATACTTACACTGGCATAAATATTAACACTACCTCCTGAATTAGAGATAGAGTATGAACTTGCAAATAAGCTTATTACTGGTGTACCATCAGTAGTACTGGTAATTTTATTCTCTGCCTGGTATACATCGAGAGTTATAGATTTCGATTTACCATTCAGAGATACAGTACAAGTAAGGGAGCCTACCCTTGTTCTAGCCTTTGCAGTAGTTCCCAAAGAACCTGCACTAACTGCAGTACCATAACTAATGCTAGCACCGCTTGTAATTGTGCCTCCTCCAGTTGTAGAACCATTCCATCCCCAAGTCTGAGAATATGAGGGCATAGTTGAGAATGAACTTCTACTTCCTCCACTTGCAGGTATATCGGATACACTTCCTCCACTTGCTGTAATCTCACTGTAAGTCCTATAACCTGCCGACTGAGAACAAGATAGGGTTAACTTCTTCCCTGTTTCAGCTTGGGTTAAGGTTACCGTACCACTTCGTGTACTGGTAGAAGTATTATTACCCATAGTTACAGAAGTACCACTTCCAGATACACTACCAGAGTTGGCTCTAGTATAAGTTAAAGCAATTTGGTTACCATAATTATGTCCATTTCTTAATTCTTGCTTGTAAGAAGTAACTGAAAAGGTTTTAGTACCTCCAGTAGCCCCAAAAGAAATAGAGGTAGGTGATAAACTCCAAACATAACGCCAAGATTGAGATGCAGCTTCCTGATACCATTTGATAGTATAGGTTTTACCTGAACCTTGTTGTATGATAGTACCGTCAGTTTTAGACCTGGCAGTTAACTCAAGATTCTCGGTAGCTCTCCAACCTGTACCGTCTGCCCAAGTTACCCAAGAAGGTCTGCCCGAATGACTATATGCAACACTCTCTACAGTACTAGTAGCTACACCATCCAAATATTTAGTTCTAGTAGAAGTAGCCACAAACCAAGGCTTCTCATTAGTAGGTTCTCCGCCTAAAGCCGAGAAATTCAAAGTATCTGTCCAAAGAGTAAAAGTATATTTCCAAGTTACCTTATGAATATCCTCTAACTTTACTGTTTCGTTATTTCCATAGGAACCGGCATTGGATAGTTCCAACCCCACATAATTTTCCCCTGTTCCTGTAGGGGAGAGTGCTAACAATTCAGCCTTGGTAGGACAGTCATTACCATCCTTACCAAGGCCTACTTTACTTTTGACAGCACTCCAGGTTGCTATCTCTCCCATAAGATTTATTTGTTTTTAAGTTCCTGAATCTCTGCCTTCAAAGCCTTGATTTCATCGTAGAGAAGTTTAACACCTTCGATTGCCAAGGTTGACATCTTGTGATATTTAACTTGTTTTACGAGTACATACTCTTCTCCGTTGATTTCTAAGGTTTCGAATTCTTCTGGATTGGGTACCGTAGATTTCTCTACTGGAACTTCTTCCACATATTTACCAAAGCCTAAGCCCTCGAGGTTCTGAGCAATAGTTCCCTCGTCCTCTTTACCAATCATTTCGAATGACTTGGTTGGTATCTGGCAAATCTGTTCCAGAGTATGATTCAAATCCTTAATGTTAGATTTGAGTCGAACATCTGAAGATTCTTTGAAGAAACCGGAAGGAGCCGTGGTCTTAGCAAATACTACCTGGTCGGTAGTTGCCAATCCCAATTGAGCTCTAGTTACTGTATGAGGATTATCCTTTCTACCTGCATGGTTATTGATAGAGGTTTGAGCAGCAGTACCTGCAGCCTTAGCATCGGCAATAGCAGCAGCCTGAGCAGTAGATACTGGCTTATTTGCATCCGAAGTATTGGAAGCATTACCCAAACCAACCTGGGATTTGGTAACTCCATGAGGATTAGATTTATTGGCAATATGGTTATTTACCTTAGTTTCCAATGCAGTTACATCTGAACCTGTATCGGAGATTTGATTATCAATATAGGTTTTTAGTTCTGTACGAAGAGCATTGATAGCATTAGTTCTATCGGTAATCTCATTTGCCAGGCCTTGTACTGTATTATCAAGGTTAGTCTTATCGGATGCAGTCATTACACCAGCAGCAGTTTTGGTTGCTGCAGGGATATTAACATCTACATCAGTACCTCTAGCATATGAACCTTCTTCAGTATTCTTTACCCATCTAAAATATTTTAGAATGAGATAACCCGCAGCTGGATTAATAGAGTTAATTACCGTCATTATTTCATTCGGTAAACTATTAATCAGCTTATCATGAGCATTATCTTTTGCAATACGGGCCTCTTGTTCAGCTTCAATAGCATTTGGTAAGGTTTGATTAAGCTTTATTACACTATCGGCATCCATCAGACCAGCTTCTTGAGTAGTGGCTGGGGTTAGAGGGATTACCATCCCATCGGGTTTATCAATGTAATGCCCTTGACCATCCGTAGCAGAATAGTTACATAAGATAATAATATTACGCTTATTTTTGTTAGCTATTGAAACCTTACTAATTAAATTTTTAGGCATGCTAGATACCACATCCTCAAGATGCTTACCTCTACTACCTTCGAAAGCAGTACCTGCGATTTCCCCAATGATAAGAGACGAAGTATTACTGTCTACGAATTTAGTACCTGACCAACGGAATTGGTATGGAGGTTCATCATCGGCAACATTTATATAAATCTTACCAGATTCTCCAACTACGGGAGTTTGGTGACCTGCATCCGTATACAATTGAACATTAGTAAGACCTCCAGTGGGGCTTACATCATAGGTAGCATATACTTCAAGTACATCATCTACATATGAAGGCAAATGGTTAGCAGGTACTAACCCATTCCCATCCAATGGAGCAAAGCCATCAGCCTTACCCTTAGTTGCTACAAAGGCATCATGCTTAGCTTCTAGAGTGTTAATGTTATTCTGCAGTTTAGTATCAAGGGCAGTGTCTGCCGCAGTTCTATCAGCAATCTCTTTATCAATCCTTGCACCCAATGCAGTATCAGCAGAAGTACGAGCAGTTGCTTCATCGTTTACAGCTTTAGTAAACTTGGTATCTAAAGCAGTATCTGCAGCTTTTCTATCAGCTACTTCTTGAGCAAGAGCGGCTTCTGATTTACCGTCCAAAGCTTCGATAGCATCTTTACGGTCCTGAACCTCTTGAGCAATAGCATTGGGTAATGTCTCATCCAGATTAACTTTATCTTGGGCGGTCATTACACCAGCTTTCTCTGTAGTAGCTGCTGGGATATAAGTAGTCTTATAATCTTCAGGCTCATGAGTATAAATACCCTCTTCTTTTTTAGAAGAGAAATTATGAGTTAAAGTAACATGACTGCTTTGTTGATCTACCTCAACTGGTTTATCATCAGATAAGATAATAATATTATCTGGTATAGAATCAAACAGCTTCTTATCTGCTGCAGTTTGTACACCAGCTTTCTCTGCAGTAGAGGCAGGCAATGTAATAGGATTCTGTTCTACTGTACCATCTTCAACTACGGTCTTAGTTGCAGCTATACCTACTGTGGTTTCATTAGGTGTTACTGCACCAAGGGCAAAGTTAGCAGTAGAGATTCTATCCAATTCTACCTTATCTTTCGCAGTCATCGTACCAGCCTTAGTAGCCGATACCTGAGGCAAATCGAAAGTTTCGGTAGTATCAGCATTCAAACCGTTATCCTTAGTTACGGTTACTGTTACCTTATTAGCATCAGAAGCTGCAGAGAGATCAGTTAAAGAATTTGGGTCTAACCCATCTAACTTAACCTTGTCTGCAGCAGACATAACTCCAGCAAGAGTTTGAGTTACCGGGAGTAAATTCTTGGTAGCTTCTACTTCTTCACCATATTGGTTATTTGCCTTATCCTTGGTTGAAGTCTTTACTTTGAAAGAAAGCTGAGTACCTGTTCGGGTTACAGTACTAACATCGGTAACCATGGTATCAGGCAAAGCATCAGAAGTACCTTCTTCAGCTACCAGTCTTTCTTCATGGTCATCGGTAATGTTAGTGAATTTATTATCTAAGGCAGTATCAGCATCGGTTCTGTCCTGAATTTCTTTATCGATACGTTTACCCAAAGCTGTATCGGCAGCAATACGGGCAGCTTCTTCTGCATCGATATTATCCTGGAGAACTTTATCTGCGGCCTTTCTTTCCTCTCTCTCTGTATTTAAGTCAGAAGTATTCTGATCAATCTTTGCTTCCAACCGAATATCTTCAGCTTTACGAGCAGCAATTTCGTTATTTAACAGATCCGTAATGGCCGTATAATTACCATTGATATTATCCTGAATACCCTGGATTAATTCCAGGTTACGTTGGATATTAGCAGTATTCTGAGTTACCAGAGCATTAGTAGCATTCAGGGAAGTTAACAACTCTGTACGAGTTTCACTTACAAAAGTTCTCAGCTCATTTACCGTAGTAGTAAGAGTATTACTCAGGTTAGTGAATGATTGTTGTAAAGTATTATCTCCCTGTTCTCGTAAGTTCTTTTCGGCTTCAAGCTTATTCTCCAACTCTGTAAGCTTAGCAGTCATAGTTGCTGCAAAGTTGGGATCATCACCGAGAGCCTTAGCAATCTCTGCCAAAGTGTCCAATACTTCAGGGGCTGAACCAATAATCTTTTGGATTGCAGCCTCTACTTGTTCTGCATTCTGAAAGTCAGAATCGTTTAATAACTGAGAAACCTTAGTGATATAGTTTGCATGTTCTTCGATGCCATCCAACTTGGCATACAGCAAGTCAGTGAAATCATTTGAAGAAAGTACCTTGCCATCTACCTTATCTACCTTCTTATCGTCCATTGCCTGGTCTGCAGCAATTCTATCTGCTTTCTCCTGAGCAACAGCATTACTGATAAGAGTATCTTGATTAGCTCTTTCAGTTGATTCTTTATCGATATTGGTTTGAAGTAAAGTATCTCCAGCTAAGCGGTCATTCTTTTCGGTAAGGATATCCTTATTAATACCAGCCATATCATCCTTGTGATTCTGAAGGTTGGTATCAATCTTGGCCTCAAGAGAAGTCTCTTTGGCAATTGCTCGGTCTTTCTCTGCATTAATAGCAGTAGTGTTGGCATTTACCTTTGCTTTTAGTTCATTCATAGCATCGGTATTACCTGCCTCTAGAGAATCAATACGAACTCCCAAAGCATTATCACCAGCAATACGATTTTCCTTTTCTTGTTCAAGCTTAGTGTTAATATTACCTACTTCGGATTCCAAAGCTTGTTTGGTATTATCCAACTTAGCAGTAAACTCAGTACTCAAAGCTTTATCAGCTGCAGTACGGTCTGCTACTTCTTTATCTAAGTTAACCTGGAGAACTTGGTCGGCAGCCTTTCTTTCTACACTCTCAGTATTAAGGTCGATATTGAGAGTATCGATACGAGAACTCAAGGCACTATCAGCATTAGTACGATCAATGATTTCTTCGTTAATCATATCCTTAACTTCCTTGTAGTTATCACCTACAGTCTTAGTTAAGTTTGTGATTGCCTCTGAATTTCTTTCAATACTATGTTGGTTAGTGGCAATAGCAGTAGTATTTGCATTTACCTGCTCAGTAAGCTCATTACGCAATGTATTGATAGACTCTTGCATACTCAATGCCAAGTCTGAAATACGTTGGTTAACGTTAGCCAGACTTTGAGTATAGGCTTCATCTGCAGTCTTTCTTTCGGCAATCTCTTTATCCAAGCTAGATTGAATTGCGGCATCTGCATCTTTACGGTCTTGGATTTCCTTGTTAAGGTTGTCTTTTACAACTCCAAGAGCAGCATCACCAATAGCAGACTTATTGTCTACATATTCTTTCAGTTTAGTTTCAAGAGCTGTATCAGCATCCTTACGAGCTTGAACTTCAGCAGCTACCTCAGCACTGTTTGCCTCATCACCCGCAATTCGGTCTTCGATTTCTTGGTTAACCTGTTCTGTGATTGCAGCCAATTTCTTGGTAATGGTAGCAGCAAAGTTGGGGTCATTTCCAAGGGCATCAGCAATTTCCTTAAGAGTATCAAGTACTTCTGGAGCAGAACCAATAATCTTTTGGATAGCTGCATTTACCTCTTCCTCAGTTTGGAAACCAGAATCGTTGATAAGCTGAGAAAGATGCGTAATATAATTTGCCTTTTCCTCAATTCCATCAAGTTTAGCTTTGAGTATATCGGTAAAGTCATTCTTAGTCAAAGAATAGCCTTCACGTTTATCTACTTTCTTAGTATCAAGATCTTTATCACCTTTTTCTCTAGCAGCAGCCTCGGCAGCAATAGCATTAAGCAATTGCTCCTTGTCTTCTACACCCTGCTCTTTTACATCTTCGATTTTGTGTTCAAGAACTAAATCCTGAGCAGCACGAGTAGTAGCCTCTGAATCGATATTGTTCTGTAATACTTGGTCTGCAACAGTACGGGCCTGAACTTCTTTATCAATATTACCTTGAAGAGCATTATCTGCATTGGTACGGTCTGTTACCTCTTTAGAGATTTCATTGTGAAGAACTTGGTCCTCAGAATGACGGTCTACCTTCTCTTGGTCAATTTTACCTTGAAGAGCTAAAGTATCTGCCTGGCGATTAGTGATTTCTTCGTTAATCTTAGAATCCAGTACAGTATCTGCGTTAGTACGATTTGCAGTTTCTTCTGCAATCTTTGACTCAAGGGATGCCTTATCATTGATATGGAGAGTTTTAAGGTCATTTACACTTTCCTTAATCTCATTATCGGCAGCAATACGTTCATCTTTTTCCTTTTGGATAAGATCCTTGAGTTCCTTCTCAAGTTCACCATTATCTTGATTTACCTTATCTTCAAGGTCTTTGATATCTTCAGCATTCTTATCTACCTTCTTCTCAACTCGGTCGATTTCAGCTTTTAAGTCTGCCTTAACGGTATCAATCTTCTTATTGATTTGGTCTAACCCATATTCTAGGTTATCCTGAACTGCAGCTACTGCAGCACCCAGAGCAGCTTCGGCTTCCTTAGCACGATTAACCTCTTCGGTTAAAGCAGTACGAAGGTCGGTTAATTTATTAGTGATAGTAGTTGCAAAGTTGGGGTCATTGCCCAATGCTTCTGCCAACTCTTTAAGAGTATCAAGGGCATCATCAGCACCATCAACCAAATCACTAATCATCTGTTTAACTTCTTCCTCAGTTTGATATTTCAAATCATTCTCAAGCTGAGAAACTTTAGTGATATAATTTGCATGTTCTTCGATGCCATCAAGTTTAGCCTTCAACTCATCGGTAAAATCATTTTTCGATAAGTCGTATCCTTCTTTCTTATCTACCTTATTCTTGATAGAAAGTACGAAGGCCCAGAACTCATTTATAGTTCCCCCAAAGCCAGCACGAACAAAGTCATCATAGTAACCCTGTAACAACCGCTGGTCAATCTCTTCGCAGGTGTAATATTTACTTACATACATATTTATAAAATTTAAGGATTAATTACTGAACGTTGACGACCCAGTAAGAATTCCGAATCTATATCCCTGAATGGTTCTCCCTCTGAACCACAGAAGGCATTCATTGGTATATTCGGATTTTCTGGATCTACATCTCCACCGTCTTCTATATCCCCCCGAATACAAGCATAATCAGGAAGCTTATTTACACGGAATTTCATTACCTGGCCTATACCAGGATGAGGTATTATTTTATCCCAGATATCACCGAAGTAATCTTGAAAGCAGGTGACAAATTTGTTTCCGGTCATTGATTGAAATGCCGTTACATCATTGCCATTACCTTTCATTTCAATATGAACTCCAGATGTACCATTAAGGATAACCAGATTACTATCAAACCAGATTCCACTGGAAGTAGTAATTGGGGTCCACCTCAGTACTAACATCTTTGCCATACACTTAATGTTTTATTCTACAAATTCAATTTTGGTATCTCGGTCTCTCTTTAGGATAACCATGAAAACTAGGGCCTCATCCTTTGCCTGAGCAGTCTGAGTATCTCCAGAAGGCTTATACGTTATACCATTAATTACAAACCTATCTTGTTCCCAATTAAAATCCCAATAACCCTCCGGTGTAAGATAACCGATTTGTTCTATATAAGATTTAGAAATTAGTATTGATAAGTTTTCGTCATCCAATTCTCCTGAGACGGTTGCCTTGTTGATAGGCCAGTTTCTGAAAGCATTGTAGTAACACAATGCTTCGATTTGGATGTTATAATATTTAGGTATACTGTCTTCGGCATGACTGAGAAGCTGATTAACATGTTTGGCCCAAGTTATGGTTTGTCTACCAGCATCCCAATCTAAGAAGTCAGTGATAATTTTCTTGTATCTATCCCAAGAGCGGTTCTTTACCATTCTCCAGGGTTCTTTTGTCATAACTTAGTTAAGATTGATTTCTTACCACCTTTTACTGGAGCACTTGGGTTGGGTCCATCTAATACTCCAGGTTGCCTTCTGTTAACTACTTTAGGAACTACGGTTCTGAATACTTCATCACAGAATGGTAAGTAGATTTCCAACCGTGAAGCTAACATACAAAGGTTCTTTCTTAATTCATCTATTAATCCACCAGGTTGCATTGCTTGAGAAAGTGTTTTCCATAGGGAACTTGTAGCATCTGCCAAGGTATCATAATATTGCACTTCAGTAGGCCCAGTAGTGATTTGTTTAATTCTATCACCTCGGGCAAGTTCTGGTTTAGAGGTACCATCACCGGTTTGTTCTTTGGTAGAAGTTAATTGACTTAAATATTCAGAAGTACTCGTTAATAAGTTAAGTATCTTCACATTAAGAAAATCCCATGCTGCCAATTCCATTATTAATTGGTTTTCTAGTGCTTCATACCATAATTCGTCAGTATATTTATCTGGTGGAATTGTATGATTTACTAGAGGTCCAATATAATATTGCCACTTGGTGATGTAAATGGATTTATCCTCTCGTGTCATACCATCGGAGATTTCTGATGGAATATAATGGTCAATTAAATTATATATTGTATCGGCTAATGCCGTATGCCCATAATCACAAACTACCAGAGTCTTATCTACGGTGATATCTAAACCATTCGAGTTAGTTACATGTAGGGTTACTGTATAGAAACCGGGAGCTTCATAAGAATAGGAAACATGTCTTCCACCATTGAAAACCTCTCCCTTAT
>OMAB01000201.1_pt1 | contig 8990 bp, 6 predicted proteins | sample 1644541 | NCBI WGS metagenome assembly OMAB01 (sample SAMEA103958167, study PRJEB25191) | human gut metagenome
CGAAAAGGGCTTGCTGTTTGACGCACCCAAGTTTGAGCATAGCTATCCGCACTGCTGGAGATGCGACACTCCTCTGCTGTATTATGCAAGAGAATCGTGGTTCATCAAGATGACCGCTGTCAAGGACGACCTTATCAGAAACAACGAAACGATAAACTGGATACCCGAAAGCGTCGGCAAAAACCGTTTCGGTGACTGGCTTGAAAACGTTCAGGACTGGGGTATCAGCCGTAACCGTTACTGGGGAACTCCGCTTCCGGTATGGCAGTGTGAATGTGGCCATCAGGACTGCATCGGCAGTATCGAAGAACTGAAAGAAAAAGCAAAAGCCAATAAGGTGTACCGGGGCAGCAAAAGCAATGGTGATTATTGGCGCAGGAAGAAACAGGCTCAAAGCAGACAAGGGCAAGGCAGGCAGAGTTCGGATAGAAAGGCTTCCGGCAGACAAGGATAAAGAATAACTTGTCTGCGTTTCATTATAAAATAAACACATAGCGAAAAAGTAAATTTGGGCAAAGCGTAGCGAATTAGCTGATACAGCGTTCGTTACGCTTTGTTTTTCTATGGGACAGAGCCAACGAAAAGCCAGTATGAAGCCAAATAGCGCAAGAGTTCAGTTACCACCTCATTACCCCCGTAATGGGTGCGGATTTCTTGTTAAATGGTTCTGTTTCTGTGACTTGCGTAATTTTGCATAGCAGTCGGTAACTCACTAATAACTAATTTTGTAACCCAAAAAAGGAGTGAGCTATGCGTAGTACATTCAAGGTATTATTTTGCGTGAAGAAAGGCAGCGAGAAGCCGAACGGCAACCTGCCTCTGATGTGCCGTATCACGGTGGACGGCGAGATTAAACAGTTCAGTTGCAAGATGGACGTTCCCCCACGGTTGTGGGACGTGAAGAACAGCCGTGCTTCGGGCAAGAGCGTCGAAGCGCAGAGAATCAACCTTGCGGTAGATAAAATCCGTGTGGAGGTAAACCGCCGCTATCAAGAGTTAATGCAGACGGACGGTTATGTAACCGCCGCCAAACTCAAAGACGCCTATCTCGGTATCGGCGTCAAGCAGGAAACCTTGCTGAAGCTGTTCGAGCAGCACAACGCCGAATTTGAGAAGAAAGTCGGGCACAGCAGGGCGCAGGGTACATTTACCCGTTATCGGACGGTCTGCAACCATATTCGGGAGTTCCTGCCCCACACCTACAAGCGTGAGGATATTCCGTTAAAGGAACTCAACCTCACGTTCATCAACGACTTCGAGTATTTTTTGTGCACGGAGAAGAAATGCCGCACCAATACCGTGTGGGGCTACATGATTGTGTTGAAACACATCGTTTCCATTGCGAGGAATGACGGGCATTTGCCGTTCAACCCTTTTGCGGGATATATCAACTCTCCCGAAAGCGTGGATAGGGGCTACCTCACCCAAACGGAGATACAGACGCTCATGGACGCATCGATGAAGAACGCCACCCACGAGCTTGTACGGGACTTGTTCGTCTTTTCGGTGTTCACGGGTTTGGCGTATTCGGACGTGAAGAACCTCACCGCCGACCTCCTGCAAACATTCTTCGATGGCAACCTTTGGATAATCACCCGAAGAAAGAAGACCAACACCGAATCGAACATCCGTCTTTTGGACGTTCCCAAGTGTATCATCGAGAAGTACAAGGGGCTGGCAAGGGACGGTCATGTTTTCCCTGTTCCGAGTAACGGAAGCTGCAACAAGATACTCAAAGATATAGGCAGACAATGCGGCTTCAAGGTGCGTTTGACCTATCACGTTGCACGCCACACGAACGCCACGACCGTGCTTTTATCGCACGGCGTACCCATCGAAACGGTGAGCCGTCTTTTGGGGCATACCAACATAAAGACCACCCAAATTTACGCCAAAATCACCGCCCAGAAGATAAGCCAAGATATGGAAACCCTGTCGCACAAGTTGGAGGATATGGAGAAGAATATCTGCCGAGCTATTTAATTTAATTAAAAACAGCATACCGATGAAAGAAGAAAGGAATATTATCACGATGGACGGGCAGGGCAATATCTTCCTGCCAAGCGATATAGGTGCAACCGCCATGACCGAGCGGGAAATCTGCGAACTGTTCGGGGTTATCGCCCCGACGGTTCGGGCAGGGATAAAGGCACTCTGCAAAAGCGGAGTTTTGAGTATATATGACATAAAGCGCATTATCCGCATATCGGACAGATACAGCGCGGAGGTTTACAACCTCGAAACGATAGCCGCCCTCGCTTTCCGTATCGAATCGTTCGGGGCGGCGAAAGTCCGCAAAGTGTTGTTGGAAAGGATTATACACGGGCGAAAAGAGAAAACGACGGTATTCGTATCGGTTGTTTCGGACGGCAAGCCCAACAGCCGTTGGAAAACATGATGATATACCAACATATCAACATGCAAACATACCAACATGCAAACATATCAGCATACCAACATGCAAACCTATCACTATGGTGATATATATTGCAGGTTCTATTCCTCTTTTCAGAGGAAAGCGGAGCAATCATTTCCGTTTACAAAGGCAAAGCAAGCACGGGGCTTTATGTCGGTTAAAAGGTCAAGCGGCTGCGCCATTTCCCGATAAATCTTCCTCTCGCTTCGCTGCGAGCGTATTTATCGGGAAAACCTTGTATCCGACCGCCCCGTGCAAAAGAGCCTTTGAAAACGGAAACGACCGCCCCGCCACCCACCGACCGAAAGGGAAAAAATAAGGTGGGGTTATATGGGTAAGCAGACGGCAGGGACAGCCACAGCCGAAAGACAGACGGCACGCCGCAGAGTATTTACGAAGAAAATACCGTAGCTTATTAGGGAATTTTCCGAGCCGCAATACTCCGTATCGCTGAAAATTCCCCAATAAGGCAAGGGGCAAGCCCCTCTGCACACCCCCATCGAGGACGGCATTTCACCGCCCTCAAAGATAGTCAAGTTTATTGTTTCACAAGCCAAAAAAGAAAGGAAGAATATATGGGTTTCGTAGTTTTACACATGGAAAAGGCGCACGGCAGCGACAGCGGAACGACCGCACATATCGAGCGTTTCATCATACCGAAGAACGCCGACCCCACACGTACGCACCTAAACCGCAGGCTCATCGATTACCCCGACGGGGTGAAAGACCGTTCGGCGGCTGTTCAGAGAAGACTGAAAGAAGCGGGGCTGACACGCAAAATCGGAAGCAACCAAGTACGGGCAATCCGCATCAACGTGTCGGGAACGCACGAGGACATGAAGCGGATAGAGGAAGAGGGGCGTTTGGACGAGTGGTGCGCCGACAATCTGAAATACTTCGCCGATACGTTCGGAAAGGAGAACATCGTGGCGGCTCACCTGCACAGGGACGAGGAAACACCGCATATACACGTTACGCTCGTTCCCATCGTCAAGGGAGAGCGCAAGCGCAGGAAAAGGGAGGAACAGACGAAGAAGCGATACCGCAAGAAACCGACCGACACCGTGAGGCTGTGCGCAGACGATATTATGACACGGCTGAAATTGAAGTTCTACCAAGATACCTATGCCGAGGCGATGGCGAAATACGGGCTGCAAAGGGGCATAGACGGCTCGAAGGCTCGCCACAAGTCCACGCAGCAGTATTATCGGGATATACAGAGACTCGCCGACAATCTGAAAGCGGAAGTGGTGGACTTGCAGCAGAAAGAAACGGCACGGGAAGAACTAAGACGGGCGAAAAAAAAGATACAGACCGAGAAGCTGAAAGGGGCGGCAACCGTCGTTGCCGCCAACATCGCCGAGAGCGTCGGCTCTCTTTTCGGGAGCAACAAGGTCAAGACATTGGAAAGGGAGAACACCGCCCTGCATAGGGAGGTAGCCGACCACGAGGAAACCATCGAAGCCCTGCAAGATAGGATACAGCCCATGCAGGCAGACCACAGCCGGGAGATACGGGAAATGCAGCAGAGGCACGGCAGGGAAATAGCCGACAAGGACACAAGGCACAAGCAGGAAATATCGTTTCTGAAAACGGTAATCGCAAGGGCGGCGGCATGGTTTCCCTATTTCCGTGAAATGCTCCGTTTCGAAAACCTCTGCCGCCTTGTCGGGTTCGATGAAAGACAGACCGCAACGCTCGTCAAGGGAAAGCCATTGGAGTATGCAGGGGAACTCTATTCGGAGGAACACGGACGGAAATTCACGACCGAAAAGGCAGGTTTCCAAGTGCTGAAAGACCCCACGGACGGGACGAGATTGGTTCTTGCCATTGACCGAAAGCCCATTGCCGAGTGGTTCAAGGAACAGTTCGAGAAGTTAAGGCAGAACATTCGCTGACCTATACAACCGCAAAGGAAAGGCAGGGGGATGAAGCTATAACCGTGTTATCTCGCTGGAAAACAATAAAAAAGTACTCTTCATAATCTTTTGTGAATAACATTTTTTATATTTGCGCCATAAAAAGCACATTGAGATTTGTACTGGATACGTGATGAACAAAGAACTTTCGGAAAAATACATGTAAATACAGAGTTATAACCTATTTCCGTAATTTTGCACATCATTCAAGTTTTGGTATATGCCACTTGAAAAACAATGTATGTAAACAAAAAATATAATGTAAAATGAGAAAATTTTTATTTTTTTTATTATGTACGGTAACCTTCTATTTACTCGCTTCTTGTGAGAAAGAAGAGCACTTAGACGGTAAAGGTGACAAGCCATTAGTGGATACACCTAAAGATACGATTCAAGAAGAATTTCTCCTTAAATGGGATACATTTATCGATGATAGCAATGACAATGGAGAAATTTTTATCGGTACACAGTATTTAGGAATACAAGGATGGTCACATTTAGCAACTCCACCTTACATATATATTGGAGCAGTATTCCCCGAAAGTACATTTACTACAACGTTTGATAAAGAGATTGTTGGCAAAAAGAAGCCCATATATTTAACTTTTGATTTCCCAGATCCATACATCACATCTATGGAAACAGTCAAAGGAAGTGAGTACTTACAAAAAATTAAAGAAGCTATTAGTTCTAAAGAATACCAAAGTTACACTTCACCTCAAAGACCACATATCGTAAAATTTGCAGAACTAAAATCTCTATCAAATATAGAAAGTTGTTTCCCATATAATAAAGATTTTGGTAATACACTAAAAAAAATAGCCCTACAAGAATTTAATGTAGAAAATATAAAAAGCCTATGTATTGGTGAAGTTATATTCAAAGGTTTTACAACGTCAATGGATGTCCCCTCAAATGGATTATTCATTAATGAACCAACGTCCTCCGAAAAATTAATTTATATACGAAGTCTTACATATGGGGTTAGTGCTTATTTCATAGTCGCAAGTGAAGCTCCCTATAAGGAGGTTCTAACCGCTTTTAAAGATTCATTTATGGATGATTATAATAATCCTAAAGGTGTATTACATAACTCGAAGATTATTTTATTAACAACATCCGACATAAACCAAGAAGCCGAAGTAAAAGCAACATTCAATGACTTAAATAACTTTTTGAAAAATCCTTTTATGGGTGGAAAGATATACGGATATCCTATATACTGTACTGGATTTTATGTCAAAAATAACAAGATATTTACAAGAGAAAGCTAAAAGAAATTATTAGTAAATTCAAAGAACAAGAAAAAGCAAAAACAAAATGACGAGCAAAAGACAATAGGGAAAATACATGTAAATACAGAGTTATAAATCAAAGTAATATGAAAACTAAGAGTTTTTTAGGAATACTTGGACTATTCCTGTTTGTAGTCAGTTTTATAAGTTGCGATAATGACGATGAACAAGGAAGAAAAATAACAGATTACAAAGAGTATATTCTTACCATTGCATCGAAAAAAGTTCCGGGAGAATGAGTTCGTGTGGCAATAATTATCTAACAGATGTATATGCCGTAAAAAAAGAGCAATCCAATGATTGGGTTCCCTTTGGTAGTATTAAAGGGTTTGATTTTGAAAAAGAATATGAGTATAAAATCAAGATTAGTGAAACGACCTTTTTAGATTATAGCATGGGAGAACCAGCATGGACGGAATATGAATTGCTTGAAACAATATCCAAAGAGAAAAAGGTTTCAGAAGATTTGCCTTTGCATTTTATCCCTGAATGGTATTACGAAGATCAATTTATCCCCGAATACAGATTCGCAGTAGAAGCGGATAACAAAGAGGTAATCGAAGAAGATTTGAAAGCTAATTCTATCATGTCATTGAACTATCATTATTTGTTGTATAGGGGTGATAATAAATTAATGACATGGATTGCCATAAAAGACAACAACACAATGTTAAGTCCGAAATTTATTAAAAGCACAAATAAAAAATCCGAAGAACTTCCGGATTCTTATACTATGCTCCCCCCGAAAGGGAATGTGATGGGTTGTATGGAATGGACGTTCTTAAATGAGTATGGTAATGAAACAGATATCCCCTCGTTTGATGTTTTTGTTGGTTATTTTGAAAAATCAAGGAGCACAGGACCAACACCAAACACAGCTTGTCTTTATAAAGACCTTACAGAGCATTACAAAAGCAAATATCCAGAAGCTGGAGTAAAAACGGTCGTGGTTTCTTATGACATTTCCATAAGATTATAGAGCCTCCGGCGTTTTTCCGCTGGTGCTTCTAACATTTGCACATAAAAATTGAATTATCCATGAAAAAAATTATTCTATTGGGTTTCTTATATTTACCTATATGCATATTTGCGCAAAAAAACTATTTTTCCATAACGGGAAGGACATTTTTAGAAGAATATATAGTTCCTAATCAAACAACAAAATCCCCCTTAAGTGCTGGTGCTTATATTCAAATTAAAGGAATGCCGGAACGTGGTTGGTTGGCAGATACAGAAGGGTACTTCAAAATAGATAGCCTGCGAAAAGGGAAATATCATCTAACATTTTCATGCATTGGTCTTGAGCGTGTAGATACTGTAATTCTCATTAATGGCAACATAGATTTAAAGATTATATTGTCAGACCTTAGTATTCATACACCACAATTAAGCTTAATTCTTTCAAAAGAAGAAGAAAACAAAGTTCTGAAAGACAATTTTTGGGATAAATACGGACTTAATGCATCGTGGTACACAAAAGAAAGTTTACGAGATAAATCACAGCGAATAACAATTTTAGGTTATTCCCATAGGGTAAAAAGAAATCAAATAATTTTCGACTATCTCGATAAGAAATACGGATATAGCTGGAGATTTGAAGCACCCAAAGGAATAATAGGGTTAGACGAAACATTAGACACTTATGAACTTTTACAAAATGACAAAGCAGACAACGCCCCTAACATTATACCCCATGAATGGGATGAATGATTTTCTTTTTTCGCAAGTTGCAAGTATAAAATTGCCACCGAAAGTTCGTACTTTCGGGAAAAGATGTGATATTTGCAAATGAAAGAGTTATTTGACAGCATAGCAACGCAAAACGCTGAAATTCGCACTGTTGCTAAATCGTTACTTCTACTTCTCAAATAATTCGCTAAAAGTTTATTTCTCAATCGGTTAAGTCAAACCGAGAATAATCTAAAATAACGTGAGTTCGAAATAAGAATAAATATATTTCACTTATAATTAGAAACATAGCGATAAAAGTATTAAATTTATAGTGCTGAATTATAACATTTAAACGATTACCACTATGTTTCCAGAGTCTAAAGTTACAGAGATTTATTGTATGGCCGATGATTTTTGCAAGGAATTTACATTGCAACAGGAAAAATATATGATTAAGGATATGAAGACCATGCATCGTAACAAACCCAACCGTATGAGTGATGCAGAGATTATGGTTATTCTAATCCTGTTTCACTCCGGTGGTTTCCGTTGTTTCAAGCATTACTACAAGGAGTATGTCTGTAAACATCTGAAACACCTTTTTCCTCGTCAGGTTTCTTATAACCGTTTTGTGGAACAGGAGAAGGAAGTATTGCTTCCCATGACCATATTCATCAAAAGAGTACTGCTGGGAACTTGTACCGGCATCAGTTTCGTTGATTCCACTCCCTTATGTGTATGTCGTAACCAAAGAATCTTGATTCATAAGACATTTGAAGGGCTTGCCGAGCGTGGAAGATGTTCTATGGGATGGTTCTTCGGATTCAAGCTGCATCTGATAATCAATGACAAAGGAGAGATCCTCAATTTCATGTTCACGCCTGGAAACGTGGATGACCGGGAACCGTTGAAACAGGGTAGGTTTCTGGAAAACATCAAAGGAAAACTATGTGCAGACAAGGGATATATAGGTCAGGCTCTGTTTGAAAACCTTTTCCTTAATGGCATACAACTTGTTACTAAAGTTAAAAATAATATGAGGAACTCACTGATGAGTATTGCCGACAAGATTTTGCTAAGAAAAAGAGCCTTGATTGAAACGGTCAATGACGAACTGAAGAACATCGCACAGATTGAACACTCAAGACATCGTTCATTCAGTAACTTTATAGCCAACTCCTTGTCGGCTATCGCGGCATACTGCTTTTTTGAAAAGAAGCCCGCCATTGACGTAAAGTTTGTCAATGACGGACAACTTGCTATTTTTTGATTTTATTTCGAACTCACGTTAATCTATTCAAGACATTAGGTATTATGTTGCTCTTTGTGCTATTCGCCACACAAGCTAATGCACAAAACATTACAGTAACAGGTACAGTAAGTGACAATTTAGGTCCTGTGATTGGTGCCTCCATACAAGTGGAAGGAACCAGCAACGGATGTATTACAGACATTGACGGAAATTACACACTTCCCAACGTACCGTCCAATGCGACTCTTGTATTCTCGTATATCGGTTATCAGACCCAAAAAATAGCAGTAGCCGGCAAAACGCATATTAACGTAACGCTAAGTGAAGACAGTCAATTATTGCAAGAAGTGGTGGTAGTGGGCTATGGCGTTCAACGTAAAAGTGACTTGACCGGTGCGGTGGCTTCCGTAAAGACAGCCGATGCATTAAAAAGTACC
>OMAB01000219.1_pt1 | contig 8613 bp, 9 predicted proteins | sample 1644541 | NCBI WGS metagenome assembly OMAB01 (sample SAMEA103958167, study PRJEB25191) | human gut metagenome
ACCAGCGCATACTTGGCATTGGGGGTCTCGGCGGGGAAATAGTTCAGCTCTACGACCTCCTTGGTGGGGTCAGCGGCGATCTCCTCGTCCGAATAGAGCTTGTAGGTGACCTGACGGCCCGCTTCGTAGTTTTCCACCGCGAGGTTCAGGCCCGCCGCGCTGGCTTCGGCGTTCTCGCTGCCCACAAACTCTGCCAGCGTCTGTTTGTTGTAGTAATAGGTCTGCAGGGGCTTGATGTCCCGGAACTTGGAGTTGGTCCAGATGCCCGCTCCCTGAACGCCGGGGTCCGAGCGGATCTCGCCCATCGTGGTCTCGGTGGTGATGGTGCCCGCCGCAAACGTAGGCAGCGCCAGCGTCATCATCAGGCCAAAACAGCACAGCGCCGATGCCAGCTTCGTTCTCTTTTTCATGAGTACGCTCCTTTGCTGCCACCCGGATTGCATTTTTCCGCGAAGTGGTCTATAATGATTTCCTACACGGGCGAATACAGCCCAAAATATTTACTCTATTGTATCACAACCGATCCTTTTCGGAAAGGTTTCTGCCATAAAAAAGGAGCAGGTCATCGTCGGCTGCGACGCCCACGCGCCGGAAAAGCCGGACGCGGTGCCCCTGCTGCGGGAAAAGCAGTATAAGCTCTGCGGCATCCTGAACGGCATCGATATGGACGCCAACGACCCCGCTACCGACAAGAACATCCCCTTCAATTACAGCATCAAGACCTTTGAGACCGGCAAGGCCAAGTGCAAGGAAGCTTTGCAGGACAGGTTCGGTCTGCATAAAGACGGCAGCCCCGTCTTTGGCATGGTCAGCCGCATGGTGGGCATGAAGGGCTTTGACCTTGTGCAGAGCATTGCTGACGGTCTGGTGGACCGCGGCATCCAGCTGGTCATTCTGGGCAGCGGCGAGAGCCAGTACGAGAACTTCTTCTCTGACCTGTGCGGCCGTCACCCGGGCCGCGTAGGCACCTACATCGGCTTTGAGCCCAAGCTCTCGCAGGAGATCTACGCCGGTGCAGACGCCTTCATCATGCCCTCCAAGAGCGAGCCCTGCGGTCTGGCACAGATGGTGGCCTGCCGTTACGGCACGCCTCCCATCGTCCGCGAGACCGGCGGCCTGCGCGACTCCATCCACGACAGCACCATGGGTGACGGCAACGGCTTTACCTTTGCCGGTTACAACGCCCACGAGCTGTATGTGGCCTGCTGCAACGCACAGGATGCCTACAACAACAAGGAAAACTGGAAGAACCTCGTGCGTCACTGCATGGAGTGCGATTTCAGCTGGGACGTTTCCGCCAAGAGCTACGAGGGTCTGTACAACGAGACCGCAAACCTCTGGTAAGCGTCTGAACCCCAAAGCACCCGCCGGGGCTGCCGCACGTTTGTGCGGCAGCCCCTTTTTTGCTTTTTTCTGTTTTTTACACTCTGCACAAACTTTTCCGCAAAGTTTGTGCAATGATGCAATCATCGGCGCACAATGTGTGTTATAGGTGCACATTTATGGAATCAGTCTTAACAAACTATGAAATTTCACTATATTTCGGTGGAGAATTGATTGCAATATCCGACGTTTTGAAGTATACTGAGGACATAGACTTTTTTGGCTGCCTGTCCGTCTCTGGCATTTTTTCCAAATGCTGGAATGCGGGCGGCACCCGCAGAAAGGAGCGGCACAGGACTTGAAGGGCTGGTACAAGGCTTTGGAAGATCTGGTCTGGCTGACCCAGCTGGGGCTGAATATGCTGCTGCCGCTTTTGCTGTGCTTGGGCGGCTGCTGGTGGGCCACGACCCATTGGGCGTGGCCGGAGTGGGTGTACCTTCCGGGCATTTTTCTGGGGCTGGCCGCTGGGGCACAAAATTTCTGGGTCTTTGCCAAGGAGCGGATGGATCGCGCCAAAAAGGACAAGAATCATCGTGTCGGCTTCAACTCGCATCAATGAACGTTGGAGGGTTTGCTATGAAATTGCAGCCGGAATCCAAAAAAGAACTGCTGCGCATCACCTGCGGCACCGCCGTCTGCACGGCGGCCATGTGGGTGATCTTCGCGGCGCTGCATCTGGTGGGCTGGGTCAAGTTCGACGATACCGTCGTGCTGGGCGGGCTCGTGGGTGCAGCCGTCGCCGTCGCAAACTTTGCGGGCATCTGCTTCGTCGTGCAGAAGATCCTTGACGAGCCGGACGAAAAGCGCCGCAAGGCAAAATTGCAGCTTTCCCACAACAGCCGGATGCTGATGCAGGCCGTCTGGGTCATCGTGGCCATCGCTGCCCCCTGCTTCCAGCCGTTTGCCAGTGTCCTGCCGTTGTTTTTCCCTCGGATCACCATTTATTACCTGCAAATAACGGGCAAGTACAAACCGCTCACGCCGAAGGCAGAGCCGGTGGACGTCTCGGTGGAGGACGACCCCGAACCTGCCGACGCGCAGCAGTCCGCACCCGATGAAAAAGGGGGTGAAACGTAACAAATGGAACTGAACGGCGCAAAGATCCTGTATACCATCCACACCAACATCCCCCTGCTGGGTGATTTTAAAATTACCCAGACCTTGGTAACCACGTGGATCGTCATGGCGCTGCTCTCGGGTTTTGCCATCTGGCTGGGGCACGACCTCAAGCTGGAAAATGTGTCCAAACGACAGGCCGCAGCCGAGTTCATCGTAACGCGGCTGGAACAGTTCGTGCACGACAACATGGGCTTCCACTTCGATCAGTATATCCCCCTCATCGGTGCCATCTTTGCACTGAGCGTCGGGTGCAACCTGATCAGCGTCGTTGGCCTGTGGAGCCCCACGGCCGACCTGAACACCGAGGCAGCGTGGGCCATCGTGGTGTTTGTTCTGATCATGTACTACAAAATCAAGACAAACGGCATTCTGGCCTATATCAAGGGTCTGCTCGATCCGATCTTTATCATGGCACCCATCAATGTGCTGTCGGAGGTCTCCACCCCTGTCAGCATGGCATTCCGTCACTTCGGCAACATCCTGTCCGGTACGGTCATCTCCACACTGCTGTACTGGGCACTGGCAAGCCTGAGCCACGTCATTTTCGGCTGGCTGCCCGGTGCCTTGAGTCAGATCCAGCTGTTCCAGATCGGCATCCCGGCCTTTACCGGTTTGTATTTCGACTGGTTCGGCGGCTGCATTCAGGCGTTCATCTTCTGTACCCTGACCGCAATCTTCATCAAACGTGCTGCCGGTGAGGACTAAGGCCTTCCGGCATCCCCCAAAACACAAACACATTTTAGGAGGACAAATCTTATGACTGATTTCCAGTATCTGGCTCGTGGTATCGCTCTGGCAGGCTGCGGCATCGGCGCAGGCTGCGCACTGATCGCAGGTATCGGCCCCGGTATCGGCGAAGGCAACGCAGCAGCTGCTGCCTGTGAAGCTGTGGGCCGTCAGCCCGAGTGCAAGAGCGACGTTACCAGCACCCTGATCCTGGGCGTTGCACTTTCCGAGACCACCGGTATTTACGGCTTCGTCACCGGCCTGCTGCTGATCTTCCTGGCACCCGGTATGTTCATGAAGTTCCTGGCATAAGCGGAACCTTTTACAAAATAACGAAAGGAGACGCTTATGGAACTGTACCAGGCGTTGATCACGCTGGACGGCTGGACCTTTCTGGCCCAGATCTGCAACCTGATGATCCAGCTGGTCATCTTCAAAAAGTTCCTGCTGAAGCCGATCAAACAGGTGATCGCCGACCGCAAGGCCAAGGCCGACAGCGAGATCGCAGATGCGCAGAAACTGCGCACCGAGGCCGAGGCCATGAAGGCGGAGTACGAGCAGAACCTGCAGAACGCCCGCACCGAGGCCAACCAGATCGTAACCGCGGCGCAAAAGACTGCCACCGCCCGCTCGGAAGAGATCGTGGGCGAGGCCCGCGCACAGGCCGCTGCCCTGAAGCAGAAGGCCGAGGCCGACATTGCGCAGGAGCGCAAGAAGGCCGTGAACGAGGTCAAGGACGAGATCGGCGGCATTGCCATGGAGATCGCATCCAAGGTGGTGGAGCGCGAGATCAGCGAAAAGGACCACAAGGATCTGATCGACGAATTTATCAAAAACGTGGGTGAAGCATCATGACCGAAACTGCAAAGATGTACGGCGGCAGTCTGTACGATCTGGCGGCAGAGGAAGGGCTGGAGACCCGCATTCTGGGCGAGCTTGACGAGGTGCAACAGCTTCTGAAGCAAAACCCGGACTACCTGCGGCTGCTCAGCACCCCCAGCATCCCCAAAAAGGAGCGCTGCGGCCTGCTGGACGAAGCCCTGCGCGGGCAGGTCCACCTCTATGTGCTGAACTTTTTAAAGATCCTGTGCGAGAAGGGCACCCTGCGGGAGCTGTCCGGCTGCGCACGGGCTTACCGCATCCGCTACAATCAGGCGCACGGCATTCTGGAAGCCACAGCCATCTCGGCTGTTCCGCTTACCGAGCAGCAGCGCGCGGCGCTGCACGCCAAGCTGGAAAACCTGACCGGCAAGACCATCGACCTTAAAACCAAGGTGGATGCCAAGGTGCTGGGCGGTATCCGGCTGGATATCGAGGGCACCGAGCTGGACGGCACCGTCCAGAACCGTCTTGCCTCCCTGCGCCGGGATATTGCGGCGGTCACTCTGTAACATTCCCCTGCCCTTTACAAACGGGGCAGAGCACAGAACGAATTTCCACCCGAAATGACTATTATGAATTGAGTGGTGAACAAACAAAGATGCAACTGAAACCTGAAGAGATCTCCAAGATCATCCGTGCGCAGATCAAGCATTACGAAAATGCCATCGAGCAGAGCGAGACCGGCACGGTCATTATGGTGGGCGACGGCATCGCCCGGGCCAGCGGTCTGGAAAAGTGCATGGCAGGCGAGCTGCTCCAGTTTGACAACGGCGAATACGGTATGGCCCAGAACCTTGAGGAAAATACCGTTTCCATCGTGCTGCTGGGCTCGGATGCCGGCATCAAAGAAGGCAGCATCGTCAAGCGCACCGGCAAGGTGGTTTCCGTGCCGGTGGGCGATGCCATGATCGGCCGCGTGGTCAACGCACTGGGTCAGCCCATCGACGGCGCAGGCCCCATTGAGACCACCGAGTACCGCGCCATTGAGAGCCGCGCTCCCGGCATCATCGAGCGCCAGCCCGTCAAGGAGCCGCTGCAGACCGGCATCAAGGCCATCGACTCCATGATCCCCATCGGCCGCGGCCAGCGCGAGCTCATCATCGGCGACCGCCAGACCGGCAAGACCGCTATCGCCCTCGACACCATCGTCAACCAGAAGGGCAAGGATGTCATCTGCATCTATGTCGCCATCGGTCAGAAGCGCTCCACCGTGGCAAACCTGGTGCAGAGCCTGACCGAGGCCGGTGCCATGAGCTACACCATCGTGGTGTCGGCAACGGCATCCGAGCTGTCGCCCCTGCAGTATATCGCTCCCTACTCCGGCTGCGCCATGGGCGAATACTTCATGCAGCAGGGCAAGCACGTCCTCATCATCTATGATGACCTTTCTAAGCACGCTGTGGCTTACCGTGCCCTGTCGCTGCTGATCCGCCGTCCTCCGGGACGCGAGGCTTACCCCGGCGACGTTTTCTATCTGCACTCCCGTCTGCTGGAGCGCGCTGCCAAGCTTTCCAACGAGCTGGGCGGCGGCAGCCTGACGGCTCTGCCCATCATCGAGACGCAGGCGGGCGACGTTTCCGCCTACATCCCCACCAACGTCATCTCCATCACCGATGGTCAGATCTTCCTGGAGACCGAGCTGTTCCACTCCGGCGTTATGCCGGCAGTCAACCCCGGTATCTCGGTGTCCCGTGTCGGCGGCAACGCTCAGATCAAGGCCATGAAGAAGGTGGCCGGCACCCTGAAGCTGATCTACTCCCAGTACCGCGAGCTGCAGAGCTTTGCACAGTTCGGCTCCGATCTGGACGCCGACACCAAGGCCCGTCTGGCACAGGGCGAGCGCATCGTGGAAGTGCTCAAGCAGAACCGCTCGGCACCCGTAGCCGTGGAAAAGCAGGTGGCCATCCTGTATGCGACCATCCACGATTACCTCGTGAAGATCAAGGTGCCGGATGTGGCAGAGTACGAAAAGGGCCTGTACGAATATCTCGACAACAATGCCGACGGTGCCAAGGTCATGGAGACCATCCGCACCACCGGCAATCTGGACAAGGATACCGAGGAAGCACTCAAGGGCGTTCTGTCCACTTACACCGAGAGCTTCGTCAAGGCGCACTGAGGGAAGGAGGCGTAACGCATGGCAGGTTCCATGAAGGACATCAAGCTGCGCATCAAAAGCGTAGAAAGTACCATGCAGATCACCAAGGCCATGGAGCTGGTGGCTTCCTCCAAAATGCGCCGTGCCAAGGAGCGGGTGGAGCACAGCCGCCCCTACTTTGAGACGCTGTACGAATCGCTGACCAAGATAGCGGCGGCAGACCCCCGCGCCCGCAATCCCTATCTGCGCCGGGACGACATCAAGCGGACTCTGCTGGTAGTCATCGCGGGCGACCGCGGCCTTGCGGGCGGCTACAACAGCAACGTGCTGAAACAGGCCGACGCGCAGGAAGGCCCCGTCACCGTGCTGCCCATCGGCAAGCGGTCGGCGGAATATTTCGCCCACCACGAGGCCGACCTGTTCACCGACGAAGTACTGCTGGCGGCAGAGATCTCGGTGGGCGAGTGCTTCTCCCTTTCCCGTAAGATCACCGAGGGCTTTTTGAAAGGCAACTACGACGCGGTGAAGATCTGCTACACCCGGTTCGACTCGATGATGACCCAGACCGCTGTCACCATGGAGGTGCTGCCCCTGACCATGCACATGGACGGGCAGGATTATCCCAACACACTGGATGGCGCGGCCATCAGCAACGAGGAATTTTACCGGCGGATCCGGGCGGGCAAAATGGCCACCACCTCCGCCGTCAACGTGGGCCAGTTTGAGGATGCCATGTCTGCCGTTCTGGCCGGAGGCCGGGACATTCTGTGCATCTGCTTCTCCTCGGCCCTGTCCACCACCTACCAGTCCGCCTGCATCGCGGCGGAGAGCGTCCGGGCCAGGTACCCGGAGGGGCGCATCCGGGTCATCGACTCCCTCAGTGCCTCCCTGGGCCAGGGGCTTCTGATGTATCTGACGGCCCGGAAAAAGCTCCGGGAAGCTCCCACCATGGACGAGCTGGGCGACTGGGTGGAGGCCAACAAGCTGCACATCTGCCACTGGTTCACGGTGAACGACCTGAACTATCTGAAAAAGGGCGGCCGCGTCTCCGCCGCCACGGCCTTTGTGGGCACCATGCTGTCCATCAAGCCCATCATGCACACCTCCGACGAGGGAAAGCTGACGGTGGTGGGCAAGGCCCGGGGCCGCAAGAGCAGCCTGAACACCCTCATCGACACCGTGGGCCGCCTGGGCATCGACCTCCAGGAGCAGACCATGTTCATCTGCCAGGCGGACTGCCAGGCGGAGGCGGAGGCCGTGGCTGCGGAGCTCAAGCGCCGCTACGGCGTCAAAGAGGTGTACATCAACTACATCGGCCCCGTCATCGGCAGCCACACCGGCCCCGACACCATGGGCCTGTTCTTCGTGGGAACGGAGCGCTGACCATGAAGTGGCTGGAGCTGAAGATCGACGCCGCCCCTGCCGGGCTGGACCCGGTCAGCGCCCTGCTGGAGGACCTGGGCATCACCGGCCTGGTCATTGACGACGAGGGGGACTTCCGGGATTTCCTGGAGCATAACCGCGCCTATTGGGACTATGTGGACGACGCCCTGATGCAGGAGAAAAAGGGCCTGTGCCGCATTACCTTCTATCTGGAGGACAGTCCCGACGGATACAACACCCTGTCCCGGGTCCGCATGGCCCTGTCCCGGGTGAAGCAGGAGCACCCGGAATACGGCAGCCTGCTGCTGACCATGGAGAACATGGAGGACGCCGATTGGGAGAACAACTGGAAGCAGTTTTATAAGCCTATGGAGATCGGCGACCGGCTCATCGTCATCCCGGAGTGGGAGAGCGCCGGCGTGCCGGAGGGCCGGGTGGCCCTGCGGCTGAACCCGGGCCTCACCTTCGGCACCGGCAGCCACGCCACGACGCGGCTGTGCTTACAGGCATTGGAGCAGCATATCCACAGCGGGGAAAAGGTTTTAGACCTCGGCTGCGGCAGCGGCATTTTATCCATCGCCGCGCTGCTGCTCGGCGCGAAGGACGCCTTTGCCTGCGATATCGACGATAAGTGCGTCGGCGTCGCGTATGAAAATGCCGCGCTCAACGGCGTCGGCAAGGAGCATTACACCGTCCGCGCAGGCGATGTGCTCAGCGACAAAAGGCTCCAGAAGGAGTTCGGCGGCGACTATGACGTCATCGTTGCGAACATCGTCGCGGACGTCATCATCGCGCTCGCCCCGCAGGTGGGGAAGCTCCTCAAAAAGGGCGGCATTTTCCTCTGCTCCGGCATCATCGATGATCGTGCCGATGAGGTGCGCGAGAAGCTCGTCGAAGCGGGCTGGACGATCGAAGAAACTCGCAGCAGCGAGGGGTGGTTTTCTTATCTTTGCAGATAAGAGGAGGCTTTTCACGCTGCGCGTGGATGGGGAATAGCAGTGCCGATGGCACTGCACAGATAA
>OMAB01000222.1_pt1 | contig 8565 bp, 10 predicted proteins | sample 1644541 | NCBI WGS metagenome assembly OMAB01 (sample SAMEA103958167, study PRJEB25191) | human gut metagenome
TTAACGAAAAGATTGATTTTCAGTCGATTATCAACCTCTCAATGGCGAATAAGTTACAGAGAAAGTGCAGGGTAACTTATTGGAACGATGAAACGAACAGCTATTACACCTCTTATTTTTATATTCCCGATATTGAATATACCGTAATGAATGCCGAAAAAAGTGATATAACCTATCAGCCGATTACGGTTGAGCTGATTGAGTATTAAGGGGTGATTCTTAAAAATGCTTGTATCTAAAGAAATTGCTGATAAGCTGAAAACAAACACACTTTACAACACCGTTGCCCTGCATTCTCCTGACGGCGGTTTTGAGGATATAACCGGCGAAAGTATCGTGCTTGACAGTTTTTCGCTTGAAAATGAAATCGTTGAAAAAGAATTGAAATTCGGCGGTTGCATAGCCTCTGCAATGAGCGTGAAACTCATTGATTATGATTGCTCGGCTTTGATAGGAAAGACGGTACAGGTCATCATAACGGCGACATATCTTGAATCGGAGCTGTATCCGTCAGATGATTTGTACCCGTCAAATACTCTTATTTGTCCTGCCGAAACAGGAACGGTTGAATGTCCTGTTTTCTACGGTAAAATTCAGTCGGCTCAAAGAGATAAAAAACAGCGTAACATCGTCAAAATCACAGCCTATGACGCTTTTTATGATATGTCAAAGGTGAATGTGTCTTTGTGGTTTGCAGGCAAAGAGAACGAGGACGGCAGTTTTGGTTATGGTTATGCTCACTATGCAAAAGACGAAACTTTTATGCATCTATACAGCGCCCTTTATGATAAGTGGGAAGATTACGGTGTGGAGGCTGTTTCATACTTGCCGAAACTTGATATTTTAAGTTTGCCTCTTAATTTTGATGATGCCTGCGTGGAAAAGGTTATAAAGAATATTTCCCTATCAGATTTAATTCAGGCTTATGCGGAATTATCCTTGTGTTTTGCGATGATTGAACCTAAATACGGGAATCTTGAATTTTTATCGCTCTACGGCAAACCGTCGGCAGATACCGTTGATTCATACAAGGACCTGTCTTTTGAGGATTACGAACTTGAACCTATCCGTATGTACAGTGCTAAGTTTGCCGATAAAAAAACATATTTGTATGGCAGCAGTAACGATTTTTCGTGGTATGTTTCCGATAATATTTTGATGAGGTGCAGAACAACAGCAAGTGATATCGGTGCTAAATATAATTCTGCTAATTTTTTTGGCAGTGTATATAAATACCGCCCGACAAAAATTAAGCTGTTTTCGTATTGGTGGCTTGAGGCAGGCGATAAGTACACAATTAAAACTCCGTTTAAGGATTTGCCGACAATCGAAACATTTGTGTTCAATAAGAAAATGGACGGATTTATAACTACCCTCACATCAAAGGGTGAAAAGCGATTAGGAAAGGAAATAAAAGAGAATGAACAAATACAATAAAATCGGCTTTGTGAACGGCTCTGCTCCTGCTCTCAATGCCGACAACCTCAACCATATGGACGAGGGGATTGAACGGGCAACAGACGGAGCAATTGCACTTGAAACCGAAATAGCCACGGCAAGAGGTGATTCTGCCGACCTGAACACACGCTTCATCAGCGGTGAAGCGAGCATAGAAGCCGTGAAGTCCGAAATAGCCACGGCAAGAGGCAGTCAGAGTTCGCTCGGAGCAAGGCTTGATACGGTTGACACAAATCTTGCAAAAAAAGCAAATAAAGCCAATACTCTTGCAGGTTATGGCATTATGGACGGAATTAAAGATGCAGCAGGCACGGTCAGAGCTGTCAACTTAGCAGCCGATGTCATAAATAAATTTGGCGAAAAAGTAGACAGTAGCGAATTATTTGATGTTACTAAGAGTATAAATTTAGCCAATTTGGCAGATTATTCACAACATCAAAATGGTGTAACCGTTACAGTCGCCAAAGGCAAAATCAGTTTAAGCGGTACATCTACGGCGGCCACTAACTTCTTTTTACCTTTGAAATCATCAATAACATTACGAATTGACACACCTTACTGTTTGTCATTACAGGATTTTACAACTAACAACACAGGATGTGTGTTTTATCCTGCACACGGTCAAACGGTTATCGACTCAAAATGGTTACTATCTGAGGTGAGTGCGCTTAAAAATGCAGCAGCTACATACACTCCTATACAATACATGTTTGTTAATAGCATTAAAATTGCCATTGCTACAGATAGATTAACAGACAATAGCTGCCACTTGCAGATTGAGCAAAACAATCAAAAGACTGCATATGTTGACGCCGAAAAGATTGTCCAAAAGGTTAAGCCTACATTGTATCAAGCTCCTGACTACACAATGCACTATTTGTATGTTTCAAATGATTATAATGAAGATACAGAGGGCTATGGAGAAACAAAATTTAACTCTATCTTGTCAGCTAATAACAGCATTTCAGACAACAGTTATCATAATCGTTATACAATAGTCGTAATGGCAGGAATATATACAGATTTGCAGGACAAATATGCAGGTATGTCAGATGTCGGCTTGGTCGGTTACAGAGGCGTAATGACTAAGGATTATGTTTACTACGAATCCGAAAATATTTATAATCCTGCCGCAACAGTCATCAAATGGGACGGAGCAACAGGATTTGATAAATCTACATTAAAATCTGAGGACATAATCAAAAAGTGTCCATTCCACCTTGATTTGAATGTTCATACGCACATCAAAGGATTTACATTTGACTGTAAAAACATCAGATACGGCATACACCTAGAAAGTGGCGGAACAGGTTATGCAACAAATTGGGTTGTGGGACACTGTACCTTTATTTGGGGCGGTCGTGCTGATTGTGTGGATTATGCGAATAAGACAACAGTGCCGGTCTTTGGCTGCGGACACAGTTTTGGCGAAGTCGGCTTGATTGAAAACTGTAAAATCATACCTACGCATTGCACGATAGGTTATCAAAGTCACGATAATGCCGATAACAGCGATTTTGGCTTACCTATTAAAGTTGGCGCAAAAATCACCTTCAAAGATTGTGATTTCGGAGGTACAGAAATACAGGCACGCACGCTCAAAGGAGCGTATGCGGACACGCCAAATGTACTAACAATTGACAATTGTATCAATATATCTGCTATCAATAAGATGTATGCTGCTCCAGCCGACCATTGCGACTGGATCATAAAAGGAGTAAGTTAAAATGTGGGATTGGATTTTAGAATATTGGGCGCAGGCCCTTTTTGGCGTTATACTTACCGCAATTGTTGCAATCGTAAAAACCGAGTGGAGCAAGATTAAAGCTATCGGCAAAGGCACACAGTCATTGCTCAGGGCGGAGCTTATCCGCTCGGGCGAAAAATATATTGAAAGAGGTTGGATTGAAGTTTATGCCAAAGATGCTTATGATAAATGCTATCAGTCATATCATCACCTCGGGCAGAACGGCACAATGGACGATATGCACGAGAAGGTCATGAACTTACAGACTAACCCAATTATAAGAAAGGATGAAAATAATGAACAAGCAGAAAATTAAGAAATGGGCGGTTGCGGCACTCATCAGAGCCGCAAAGACAATGGCACAGACTGCAGCGGCAACACTCTCAGTTGCGGTAGTAATGAGCGATGTAAACTGGATTGCGGTAGGCTCTGCAAGTCTTTTGGCAGGTGTGTTGTCGGTACTCACATCGGTGGCAGGACTGCCCGAAGTATCAGAAAGCGAGGAGTAACAATGGCAAAATATCGTAAAAGACCTGTTATTATTGAAGCATATCAGACTGACAAAGAACTGATTATTCCAACACTTGAAGGCGATATGCACGCAAGTGTTGGGGATTATATCATTACAGGTGTAAACGGCGAAAAGTACCCGTGTAAACCCGATATTTTTAGTAAAACTTACGAGAAAGTAGAGGAATAACTATTATGATTTTATCAGAAACAATTAAGGGTATGTTGAGCGAAGATTACAAAGAAAGGTTTATTGCTGAATATCAGCAGTTATCAATCCGCCACGATGGCTTAAAGAAAATGCTTGATAACTGGGATAAAGGAAATCTGAATTTTATTCCGACTTGCCCACGCAGTACATATGACTTGCAGATTAAAGCAATGACAGATTACATTGCTGTACTTGAAGCAAGAGCAGTTATGGAAGGTATTGATTTGGAAAAATCATTTACAGAAAGCGAGGAATAATTATGAGTAACTCAAAACTTGTAAATTACACTAAATTATCGCCAAACCACAGCGGTAAACGCACACACAGTATTGACCGCATTACTCCGCATTGTGTAGTCGGTCAGTGTAGTGTCGAAACCCTCGGCAACATCTTTATGAACACAGCTTGTGATGCGAGTTGCAATTACGGTATTGGTACGGATGGCAGAGTGTTGCTTTGTGTAGATGAGGGCAATCGTTCTTGGTGCAGTTCGTCAAATGCAAATGACCAGAGGGCGGTAACAATCGAATGTGCAAGCGACACGGTAGCTCCGTACACCATGAACAGTAAGGTGTATAGCAAACTTGTTGCACTCTGCGTTGACATCTGCAAACGAAACGGTAAAACTAAACTGCTTTGGTTCGGCAATGAAAGCAAGACACTAAATTATTCGCCAAAGTCGAATGAAATGGTTTTAACTGTACACAGATGGTTTGCAAATAAATCCTGTCCGGGCGATTGGCTTTACAGCAGACTCGGCAATCTTGCAAAAACAGTAACCGCACAGCTTGACGGTAAAACAACAGATACGGAGGTTGAAGAAATGATTAAATTTGGCGCACACAACACAGCCACTCTTGCATTCAAGAAACAGTTAATTACGCTCTATAATATGGGCATTGTTAAAACAAAGGTCGATAACTCAAACGGTTTCGGTGACGGTACGCTGAAAGCTGTAAAAGAGGCACAGAAGGCAGGTAAGGTCACGGTCGATGGTATTGTTGGCGAAAAGACCATCAATGCTATCTATCATCTTATCAACGACGGTATTAGAGCCAAAGACAGCAAAATCGCCAACGCTAAAAAGGCGCTTAGCTGATTAAAACCTAAAGGACATTCTTAATGTCTTGACAAACACATAATTGCAAAAATATTCCCCTCATCCGCCGTAAAAAGCGAGTGAGGGGAGTTTTTGTTATTTGTTATTATTTTCTGTTGCAATCCTTTCAAGTTTACGGATACAGTTCACAAATTAAAGGTGAATATCACAACTTTTTTCTGCCTTGCATTTGCAATGCATTTTTAGCTGATTTTCGCGTATTTCAGCATATTTTAGCATACAAAAGATACAAAAATAACCGCACTAAAAAGCTCAAAAATGGCTTTCTAATGCGGTTTTTTCTATGGTCGAGGTGACAGGACTTGAACCTGCGGCATCTTGGTCCCAAACCAAGCACTCTACCAAACTGAGCTACACCTCGAAATGTTGTTTACTAACAACAGCTTGCTTATTATACACCGTATTTTTTGATTTGTCAACACTATTTTTGATTTTTATTCAAAAAATAAAATAACTGACACAATGAATTAACTGACACATAGTGCCGTTGTTCTATTGTTCAGCGTTGGGGCTGCCTGTGTTTTGGTGCAAAATTAAGTGCATCCATAGCAACGATTTATTTTCAAATTTTTGTTCAACGGCTTAATTCTGCTTCAAAACCGTTACTATGGATACTTTTTATTGTTTCTGCTTTGTTTTATAATCTGCGATTAAAGCATTGATCAGTCAGAATATTTTCTGATTTTGAGATAGATACCCCTGTCATCGGCAATTTTCTGACAAGCCTTGATGTCCTCCTCAGGGATTGTATCTACGATTGAGAACTGGGTATGTTCAAAATATTTCTTTGCATCCTCTGCAAATTTGAGCATTGACTCATACGCATGGTCAAAAACAGGACGGCAAACTTCGTCATACTTTTCCGATGAACAGGTATTGAGGCTGATTGAAACAGAATCAATATACTTTGAAATCAACTCAGCTGTGGGCTTGTTGTTGATTCTGTCAGAAAGACCGTTTGTGTTGAGTCTGAGTTTGATGTCGGGGTGCTTTTCCTTTACATATTTTGCGGTTTCAAGCATATTGTCAAGAGCCGAAGTCGGTTCGCCGTAGCCACAGAATACAAGCTCCTTGTAGCCTGTGAAATCAAAATCATCAACAGCCTTTTTAATATCCTCCATACTCGGATCATGCTTGTGCCAGAGTGTATCTGCACTGCCGACCGAATCGGTATTGTTGCGGATACAAAATGTGCATCTGCAAGGGCATTTGTTCGTCAGATTAGCATAGATAGATGTTTTGTACACATAAAGAATATCTGCCATTATGTTTTCTTCTCCTTATATAAATTCACATCAGAGTGAAAGTTTTTTCTTGAAATTGATTTTGTCAAGACCGATGCCCACAACGATGAAGATTAAAGCACCTACACCGGGCTGCAACCAACATGTAGGAAGTTCCGCAATTGCTGCGGCAAAATCGTACATAAGACCGTTTGCAATAAAGTAACCGCCGATTGTAACGATTGTTGTTGGAATGAGCATAAGAAGTGATGACGGACTGATGATTTTTTCATCTTTGCCACGCTTTTTCATTGCCATTCTGCAAAGCACAAACGGAACTGCGTTAAGAGCCTTGATAATAGCTGTTGGGATTGCCCAATGCGGATAACCCGAAATAAGGTCGGCAAGAGCGCCGCCGATTGATGATGCGATAATTCCGAAAGGACCGGGAAGGATACTTGCGGCGAGATAAATCATAGAGTCGCCTGCATGAGAGTATCCAAGCGGTGACGGAATCTTGATAAAAGCAGTTGTTACGGTAACAAGAGCCGCACACATTGCCGTAATTGCAATCAGTTTTACATTAAATTTTGAATCGGTTTTTGAAACAGTTTTAGCAGCCATAGTAATTTCCTCACAAAAGCATTTTTAAATGTTTTTCAAATTCAATACCCTCGTTGCGATGAATACCGAGTTTAACGGTTTCGCAAAGAGAGGTCTGTATGAATTTTACCGCCAGATTTACGGTATCTTTCAGGCTGTCACCACGGAGCAGTCCCGAAAAGACAACCGAGGCAAACAAGTCACCTGTACCCGAATAGCTTCCGCCCGTCTTTTCACAGCTGACACAAAACACCTCATCATCGGTTGCAATAAGATTGTTAATCTTTGTAACCTCATCGGAAATTTTATGCTCAATGCCTGTAACAATCACAGTTTTCACCTTGTAGAGTTTCAAAAGCTTTTTGGCAAGCTCTGCAACCGTATCGAGAAAATCGGGAGAATCGGCATTTTCAATCAGTTCTGAATAGTCGGTATCGCACAGAATACAACATTCGGTAAGGTTCGGGGTGATTACATCGGCAACAGAAACGAGTTTTTTCATCTTTTTGCCAAGGGTTTCGGTATAAAGACTGTAGGTTCTTCCACCGTCACCGAGAACCGGATCCACAAGTACAAGCGTGTTGTCGGTTTCAAAGCTGTCTATAAATGAAAGGATTTTGTCCACCTGCTTTTCGCTTGAGAGGAAACCCGTATAGATTCCGTCAGGCTGAAAACCGAGTTTTTTCCATTCACTTGTGTAATAATCAAGCTTATCCGTGCAATCGTTGCAGTAAAAGCTTTCAAATCCCGTCTGACTTGTCAAAACGGCTGTCGGCATAGGACACGCCTGAATGCCCATTACGGACAAAACAGGGATTGCCGCCGTCAGCGAACACTTGCCAAGCCCTGAGAGATCATTGATTAGTACAGCTTTTTTTGTCATCATACCACGCCTTAAAATTTCTGAACAGTTCAACATTTATCTTGTGATGTTGTCATTATACAACACCACTGTCATTATTTGTATGCACAATTTTAAGAATTTTTATAGGTACAGTTTGTTTTTTCATCTGTTCGGTCGGTATGTTACCGATACAGTTCATCACAACGCATTTCTGACATTTTTTGTTGAATAAAGAAGCAACCGCCTGCTTAGTATGCCTAAACAAGCGGTTGCTTTTGTTTATTTATTTTGCATATTTCGGTCTGCAACAACAGGAAATGTTACTCTTATATCTTGTTCTGATTCTGAAATCATCGCACTCTGTGCCACCGTTATTCGCACCTACTGTTGTTATGGTGTAATCATCTACAGCGATACAAAGCTCTATGTGGTCAAGTGACTTACAGCCCTTGGCTTTCAGCCTTGAATCGTATTTTGTAGGTTTTCCGCTCCACGAAAAAATAACAAGGTCGCCCGGCTTAACATTGTTGGCACTGTAAAGCTGTCCTGCCTCTAAAAAGTTCACGGCAACAACACCGCACGATGTGGTTTTGCCGCCCGGAATCATATCCAACGCACCTGCTTTATTAAAAAGATACATCTGACCTGCACAACAGCACGCAACAGCATTGACTGTTGTATCATAATTTCCGTACCATTTCATAATGTCGCAGCCCTTGCCCGCATCCTTGCCGACAAGTGATTTTGCCGTTGAGATGATTTTATTAGCCTTAACCGGCTGAATGACAGTCACCTTGCAGGTTGCGGAATAGCCGTTCACTTTGGCGGTAATTGTGGCAACACCCTTTG
>OMAB01000227.1_pt1 | contig 8489 bp, 9 predicted proteins | sample 1644541 | NCBI WGS metagenome assembly OMAB01 (sample SAMEA103958167, study PRJEB25191) | human gut metagenome
AAAGATTTCATTAAAGATACTCCACTCTACCATATAATTCCAGTAATTTACTTATAAGCAAACTTATAAAAAAAATCCCAACCTATAACAATATAGATTGGGAAAAGATTAAGATATAGTTTCATTTAAAAAGGACGCCGGCCATGTCTTCCCGGACCGGGACCAAAACCGGGACCGCCGAATCCCCTATGGCTATTCATCATCTTGTCACGGGCGGCTTTACTTCCAAAAATATTCAGACGATAGATAAAATGTACCATACAATAACTGTTGATACTGTTGTATTCGGTAACCGAACGTACATCCGCAGTCAAAGAACGGCTGATATTGCTCTGTTGTTTTAAGATGTCGTACATTTCAAAACTAACAGTTGCAGCTCCTTTCAATAGACTTTGTGCTATTTGGGCATTCCAAATCAGTTCATTATTGTTCAAACTGGCATCATCATATCCTCTACGGGACTGGTTGGTGATATTAGTAGACAATGTCATCTGCCATGGTAAAGTGACATTGGTACTCGCTCCATATGAGAATGTATAAGGATTCTGGTTCTTTTCAGGACGCAGCTTGCTACGTTCCGCTGTATACTCAATAGAACCATTCAATGAAAATTCAAACCAGTCATTCCGATAGGACCCATTCAGATTCTCCGCCAAAGTCAAACCGGTAGTCGTATTCTTATCATCATGCAATGTTTCCTTATTGTATAAGAACGCTACCTGATTCCGGTAGCTCACACGAGAAAAAGAATTTATAGTAAACTTTTTATTCTTCAAAGCCGAATTAAAACCGAACAATCCAAACGCATTCCAGTTTCCATTGATATTCTGAGGAGTTGAAGTAGTACCACCCGTATTCTCATCATATACCGTACTATTACTGATACTATTCTGAGTAGCAGTGAAATTTACATGAGTCATTATGCCACGCTGCTTCTCGGCATTATAAGTGTTATAAAACAAACGCATGGTATGGGCAAACGAAGGCTTCAAACCTGGATTACCCACACGGATATTCAACGGATTGGAATTATCGACAATCGGCAACAGGTTTTCCATACTAGGCTGGCTACTACGCCCACGATAAGTGATACGCAACTGACTTACTTTGGAGAAGCGATAACGAAAATCCAGATTCGGAGCAAAATTAAATACCGTTCTTGTGGTATCAGTCATGTAATCTCCCTTCTTATAGGACAATTTCGTATTTTGAGGCTGTAAGGACATGCCGGCACTCAACTGATATTTCTCCCGGATAAATCGTAGTCCCAAAGAAATATCATGATTAAAGTATTTATATTCAGCATCCTTACTCAAGCTATCCACATAAGCAGTTTCATAGTTTTCGGGTAATCCGTCATTTATATCCCAAGGATACCCCAAATCGTATGTCGATTTATCACTCTTGCTATTCTTATATTGGAATCTATAACTAAATTGCAGGAAAGTAGCCCGTGCTATAGGTTCGCTATAAGTAAACTGTGCTGTATAATTATAATTTTTAGTAGGCATCGTAATGTATTGATTACGATGTTCTATAGAATCCCCTCCTAAATAGTTCTTTATCTGATAATAACGGGTTTCCGATTGAGCATACTGATCGCTGTCATCATCTCCATATCCAAATGAACCACGGAATGTAATGTTACGTCCCTCATTATTCAGTTTCCGGTTCAGCTGCAATGTTGCATTAGCCGACAAACTATTTGATTTGGACAGATTATGTTCATTGGTAGCATTAATGCGAGTATCCCTTAACGGATCATCAGACCCTATATTGTCAAAGTTCAAATAATCATTGGGATTTACCACATACTGATAAGGATCCTCATTAAAAGTACCTGACTCTGCAACTGAAGCTCCCCTTGTCTTATCATAAGAAACATTCGGCCGGAAAATAATATTGGTCATTGAATCGGGACGCCATTCCATACGGAAATCTGCCTTGAAACCTGTTTCCTTATTACTATTGGCTTTGTTTGAATTGGAATAAGAATCCCCCGACTGCAAAAAACGCTGTGAAGATCCGACTGTTACTACATCTGCATCACGATAGTTGTAACGCATACTACCTCCCAATTCCAGTTTTTCTGTTTCTGTAGCAAAATTCGCTCCTAGCATTTTAGTCGCGTTCAATCCATTGTTACGCCTCCAACGAGGTCCTCCTCCCGAAAATCCCTGATCATTCACATTATTGGCGGAACCAATAATAGTAACCTTAGTCTTATCATTAAAACGGTTAATCATAGCTCTTCCTGCATAACGGTCTTCCGTTCCGGCGCCTAAATCCACGTTTCCAAACCAGCCTTGATTCATCCCCTTCTTCACCGTCAAATCGAGCACTGTTTCCTCCTCACCATCATCAATACCCGTAATGCGTGCCAAATCGGATTTCTTATCATAGGTTTTCAGTTTTTCCACCATATCGACTGGCAAGTTCTTCAAACCGGTCTTCACATCACCGCCAAAAAACTCTTTGCCATCTACCATAATCTTTTTTACTTCCTTACCATTGATTTTGATATTACCATCGTCATCTATTTCTGCTCCCGGAAGTTTTTTCACCAATTCTTCCAACATCGCCCCCTCAGGAGTACGATAAGCAGAAGCGTTATAGCCAATAGTATCTTCTGAAATGGTTACCTGCGGAGCCTCGGCTACAATAACCGCCTCACCCAACATGATAGCATCGGTGGGTAAAGTGATCGTTCCAATATTAACACTCGGTTTACCAGCTGTCAGCTGCAAAGATTTTTCCTGAGTAAGGTAACCTACAAATGAAATTTTAAGTACATATTTCCCCGGACGGGCAGCAATAGAGAATACTCCGTTGTTATTGGTAACATTTCCTACCACCATTGTACTATCGGGTAGAGAAAGTAACTGTACGGTAGCTTGTCCAACCGGGCTTTTATCATCACCATCAATCACAGATCCCGTCACGGTTATGCGCTTGCCACTTTGCGCCCAAGAGAGAGTTGCACAGGTACATACCAGTAACAACAATAATACTAACTTCTTCATTTTTTCTTTTTCCTTGAAATTTTAATGCCTAATGTCCTTTGGACACTCTTGTCGACAAAAGGTTTAACGGAAAAATGTATTTATTTCTTAAACAATCGGTCAACCCGGCTTTTTTGTACACCAAATTCCAGACAAATAACATTAAAAACCATATAAACTATAGCAATGGAATTATCCGCTTCTTCCAGATTTCCATTATATACTCCTCTGACCAACATTACAATATAATAAATGCCCAACAAATAAATAGCATAACAAATAGCCTTGATACGTATTCGGGAAATCTTCTCATTCTCATCCTTCACTTTTGCCAAGAAGATCATAAACAAAGAAAACCAGATAAGTAACTTGATAGAAGCCTTTGTAAACAACAGGTTACTATCGTTTATCATGCCAAACATAAACATGAACAACGGTACGAAAACAGACAACAACAGAACAACATATCCCATCGTCCTACAATAAACCGGTAAAATTCCTTTCATTATTTTATATTTTAACGTACAAAAGTAATTATTTGTAAGCAAAGAACGGTCATCTTTTTGCTTTTTTACCTAAATTTGCAGGCAAATAATAGAAAATATGAGTAAACAAGAAGTTATTATCTGCCATAACTTAGAAGAAAATCTCAATAAGGCAATAAACCAATGCCCACATGACAAATTATTTGTCTTGGCTGACGAACATACACGTGAACTTTGCATTCCTGTTTTATCAGAATTTGATTGTATTAAAAATGCCCATTTTATTTATATAGGGGCTGAAGATGTGCACAAAAACTTGGAAACACTGGCATATGTATGGAAAGAGTTGGGAGATAAAGGTGCAAGCCGTCATTCGCTACTTATCAATTTAGGTGGAGGGATGGTTACAGATTTAGGAGGATTCGCCGCATCAACTTTCAAACGAGGGATCAAATATATTAATATTCCTACCACACTGCTGGCTATGGTTGATGCATCTGTAGGAGGCAAGACCGGAATCAATTTCAACGGATTAAAGAATGAGATCGGAGTCTTCTCTCCTGCCGAAAGTGTATTGATTGACGCTAATTTTCTAAAATCACTGGATATTCGCAATCTATTGTCCGGATACGCTGAAATGTTGAAACATGGTCTTATCAGCACCCATGATCATTGGATAGAATTGTTGAAATTTGACTTCAACAATATAGATTACAAGGTCTTACAGACTTTAGTCGGAAAATCTGTACAGATTAAAGAAGATATAGTGGAACAGGATCCTTTTGAAAGAGGAATCCGCAAAGCTTTAAATCTGGGACACACCGTAGGGCATGCTTTTGAAAGTCTGGCATTAGAAACACAGCATCCGATATTACATGGTTACGCTGTGGCATGGGGAATAGTTTGTGAACTTTATTTCTCCCATATCAAAACTGGTTTTCCTAAAGACAAGCTACGTCAGACCATCCTGTTCGTCAAAGAACATTATGGAGTTATGCCTTTTAATTGCAAACAATATGAACGCCTCTATGAATTCATGAAACATGATAAGAAAAACTCAGCAGGCATTATCAATTTCACCCTATTAACTGAAATAGGAAATATACAGATTAATCAATCGGCAAGTAAAGACGAAATTTTTGAAATGCTGGATTTTTATCATGAATCCATGGGTTGCTGATCTCCCTTCAAACAGATGGAAAGGATTGTACAAACTTTCCATCTGTCCGATACAATAAAAACATCTTTTATTTATTCCCAATTACAATCGATCAAACTTTTAACAATCAAGCAATTAGAGTATTTATAATACATTAGTTAAAAAACAGGCCAATCATTTAAAAAAGACAAATATAAAGCACCTTTTTTCCGTAAAATTGTTCCTAAATACCGTTGGTCAACTTTTCAATGCTTCAGAAACCCTATTTTTGCATTATATAATTGGTTGGTATAAATGTTATATAAGGAATTTGAAAAGAATAGAGAAGATATATTAGAGAATGAATTTTGCATGCAATCTAATGCATCAACATTGCCCATTACAGATTGCCCTTCTTATACCCCTATATGTACTATTGGAATCTGTATACAAGGAAATGCTAAAATAAGAATGGATTCTCAAGAATATACTATACACCCACATGATGTTTTTGTCTTTATGCCGGGACTGCTAGTCTCAGTCATAGAGACAAGTCCTCATTTCACAACAAACTATTTTACACTTTCAAACACATTTTTCTATGATGTAATAAAAACTATCAGGAGTTTTTCTCCTCAATTTTTCTCTTACATGAAATCTCGTTTCCTTTATCCCTTGCCGGAACAAGAGATGCAGTATTTCATGAATTATTATACGTTACTGAAGAGTCGGATCAAACTTCCCAAAAGTTTTTCCAGAGAAGCAATTATAGCTCTGCTAAGAATTATATTCCTAGATTTATATAACGATTTTGAAAATTATATCAATCATAGAAATAATACAAGTACAACACGTAAAGAAGATTTAACGCATAGATTCTATACGCTAATGATGGACAACTACAGAGAGCATAAAGAGGTTATCTTTTATGCCGACAAACTTCATGTTTCTTCCAAATATCTGTCTGAAGTAGTTAAAGAAACCAGTGGAAAATCTCCTAAGGACTGGATTATAGATTATTCATTACTGGAGATAAAAGAATTATTGAAAAACAGTTCTCTTAATATTCAGGAAATAACAATCAGAACTAAGTTCCTGAACCAGTCTGCTTTAGGTCGTTTTTTTAAAAGACACACCAATATGTCTCCCTCTGAATATAGGGAATCGACTTATTAGTTTCATCAATACCTTGCATAAAAAGATGCACTTTTAATGTAAAAAAGTACAGAGAATATTTGCAAATACCAAAAAAAGCCGTACCTTTGCATCCGCAATTTGGGGTGTAGCTCAGCCCGGTTAAAGTACGCGTCTGGGGGCCCAAAAGATTTATTATAAAACATTTAACATAAAACACTAATATAGAAAGAGTTAAACAACAAAGTTTAGCTCTTTTTTCTTTTTCATCTACAACTATCCTAAAACTTTCATTACAATTTAATGCAAATAGATGCAAATCAATCATCAACATATTCATTTTTTTAAAACTTATTGTTATTGCCTAAAGATAGACCATAGTCCTATTTTAGACAACAAATTTCGACAACATTTATTCAATGTATCAGTAATGTCACCTCTTTCATTATTCATTCACTATTTTTTTAAACAACTTATCTCTTAATTTAGCCTTCTAATATCTTTTCTATCCCAATAAGTGAAGTGAGTCAGCCTTTGCTTTTTCTATAATTTCGTCCATAAATTATTGTTCAATATTTATATTTGTTGTATCTTTAGGTTGTGATAGAGAGTCGGGAGAGAAAGTTGATAACGTCACACCCTTCTCTAAAGAATATTGCAAGGGACTACTGCTATTCACCTCTTTCTTAAAAGCAGTTTCTTCGGAGACTACTTTTCTTAATTTATCTTCTTCTTTTCGAGAAGCATCATAAGACGTTAACACCCAAAGTTTATTTCTAAAATTATCGTTTTCATCATAAAAACAAGCACAGACCATTCCAATACCAATATCATTCTCCTATAAACATTTTCCATCTATCCCTTAAACGCCATATCATCTTTAACAAAATAGAAATCTCTATATAACAAAAAATGCTACTTGATAAGACATCAAATAGCATTTATACTTTTCACAATATATCAAATTCATTCCTTTTTTTCATCCGTTTCCGAATTTAAGCTGTTTAAAATTAGTCTTACAGACTCTGTTTTTAACTTCTCTACTTCTTCTTTAGAAGGTTCACTAACAACTATTGATATTGATTCTCCATCTTCTTCCCATCTAGGATGTATAAACCATTCGCGCCTAGCATCTATAAATTCCTTAACAATTCTTCGCAAATCATCATCCAATAAAGAAAGAACCTTGCTGCGTATTCCATAGGGAATTCTATATCTATAAAAAGCTTCTGCAATCCCTCCTGTTATACAAGCCAGTGTATCACTGTCACCACCCAATGAAACAGCCAACCTTATGGCATCCTCAAAACTCCGACTCTCTAAAAAAGCAATAAGAGCTTCGGGAACTGTACCTTGACAGCTTTCATCAAATTTATAATCACAACGAATATCATCGCAACAGCGATTCAAATCATAGCCAAAATTATCTGTGATAAAACTGCGGATATATTCTTTTGATTTACCTTTTCTTGCCAAATAAATAGCCGATGCCGTAGCCTGAGCTCCTTTGATTCCTTCAGGGTGATTATGGGTAACCACAGCTGTCTCTTCCGCCACGTTTATTGTTTCTTCCAAAGAATCAAAATACCATCCCACAGGACTAACACGCATTGCCGAACCATTTCCCCAACTATTATAAGGCTTAGGATTCTTTTCATGCAGCCATTTGTCGAAACGAGCACCATATCCACCCATAGGAAAAGGATATTTAGAACCATAATACTGCATCACTCTCACCAAATCACCTCCATGAAGCAACCAATCAGCCACAGCTATCGTCATAATCGAATCATCAGTATAGAAAGATTCTTTACTGAACAAAGGAAAATCTTTCGTCTTTATATTATTAAACTCATATACAGAGCCTATAATATCACCTGCAAGTGAGCCTATCATATTAATAAAAAATCAATTCATAAACATTTTTACTCAAAAAACATAATATTCTACAATACAAATATGATAGATTTTTATATAAAACTGTCAAACATTGTTTTCCCACATTTTTCTTTCCAAAAAATCATTCTTCTCTTGTTCATCCGTTTTTCCTAAACAATGTAACAAAATTATACCCAAAACAGGAGTGAACAGAATACTAAAAAAAACCCAAGCCCCATTCTCTCTACCAAGCCGTACAGCCAACTTAGAAGCACATCCTATTAAAACAATATATACCACAAATATAGCTATACTATAAAGTGTTCCTAATAAACTCAAGATCTCCATAAATTCTACATTTAAAATTATCCCTCATCATTTTTTTTCTGTAGAAAGTTCACCATTTTCTACAAATGTACCCAAAATTTCCCACTTATTCTGATACTCTATAATATCTTTCTTGAATATATCAATAGGACCACCATTAAATTCCTTTCTTCTCTCAACAACAATATGGCTAGGAACAATATAAAAATCAGGATGAACAGATAAATCACTAAACTTATTATTATAAATTACAAAAACATAATAATGATTATCCTTATCCACTGCATTCCCTACAGGAATAGCATTCCCCTTACGTACAGACTTCACATCAACAGAAATCCAACTTCCGTCATCCTTAGTAATCCTTATGTCAATACTCTTTTCATTACCCAAAGTCAAATATGCTTTTGCACCCAAACGATACAACATAGACAAAACCAAATGCTCACTCGCAATTCCAGTCTGATAACCACTACTCTTCTTTTCCATAATCAATATATTTGTATACTATTATTTACTAAAACC